>ENA-OURZ01003410-OURZ01003410.1-human-gut-metagenome-genome-assembly--contig:-NODE-3410-length-13282-cov-7.910259_pt1 | contig 13282 bp, 9 predicted proteins | sample MGYA00242073_ERZ509195 | MGnify/ENA primary metagenome ERZ509195 (study PRJEB26280, sample SAMEA2338837) | human gut metagenome | biome: human gut; feature: human-associated habitat; material: faeces...
TGGAGATGACCTTGACGGAACCGGCTTCGACGGACTCGAGAATGACGTCAGGGGAAACGACGGTGATCTGCTCGCAGACCTGACGCGCCCACTCGGGGTTGTCGCTCTTGACTGTGACCTTCATGACCTGAGTGTCATCCACGGCGCTGACTGTGACGCGGCTTGCCAGCTGCTGATAGGTCAGGGACAGACCCAGGTTGTCAATGACCTGCTGCAGCACGGTGTCGCTCTTGATGATGATGCTGTAGGTGGAAACCAGCTTGGTGGCGGAGTTGATCTGGTCGCTGGTGACGTTGGAGGTGATGTCCTGACGGGTGTTGACGATCATCAGGGCGGAAGCCTCATATTGCGGGGTAATAAGGAACTTGGAGATACCGAACCCGGCAGCGGCCAGGATCACGGTGGCGAGAATGACGGCCAGCAGGTGCTGCCGGACGGCGTTCAGGACCTCCAAAAGGTCAATCGTTTCGTAACCTTCGTTTTCCATGTGTGGGTCCTCCTGTTAAATGTTCTGACGGCGTTTCATGCGGCTTCTGGCGGTGGCGGTCAGGGCCAGAAGGATCACGGCGACTGCGCCGTAGATGAGGGCGAACAGGCCGAAGCGGCCAAAGAGATTCTGCACATAGGTGACGATCAGCTGCTTGACCGAAGCGGGATTGATGCTCAGCGCCTCCATGTGGATCGCAGGGAAAATAATGGTGGCGGCCAGTGCGCAGAGCGCCGCAGCCGCAGTGAAAGCGAACGTCAGGCAGCGCACGCCGTAGCGGGAGCTGCCGGCTAAGCGCAGCATCACAAAGAGGCTGACTGCGCAGAGCACCGCCATGATGGCGACGGCCACCGGCACAACGCGGTTGCACTTTTCAATAAAAGTATACAGCTGGCTGGCCAGGGGTACCGTGACATAGTTGGCGTAGTCCAGACGGCAGGCGTCGGCGACGACGACGACGGCGGATTCCACGTCGGATGTGACCTCGACGCTGCGGCTGTTCAGATCGTTGATCAGGTTGTCGTACGTCGTGTTCAGAATCGCGTTGCGGGTGTCAATAGCGGTGTCGCCCTGGTACAGGCGGGTGATGGAATCCGCCATGTCCGCCGTGATCTGGTCGCGGGAGAGGGCGGCGGTCATCACGTCGGCGGAGAAGCCGGACGATGCGCCGTAGCTGATAAAGTTGTCATACAGATAGCTGTAGGCAGCCTCACTGAAATCACTGCGGTTGACCTGCTCCTTCATGTAGGAGGCGCTGCAGATCGTTGTCATCAGGACAAGGCAGAGCGCCAGCAGTGCCAGCAGAAGACTGGACAGCCAGCTTAAAACCGTGGCCCACACAACGCTGCCCTTGCGGCGGGGGTGCGGAGCTTGTTTTTGTGCCATACATACACCCCCTTAGCTGTTGGCGTCCAGCACGGGGCCGGACACGTATTTGGCATAGACGAAGAAACGGTTCGGCGTGAAGCCGAGCGCATCGAAGGGATAGCAGGTGTACAGGATCAGATTCTCGTCGGTGCGGGTGAAGTCGTAGGCGGTCTCGTCCTGATAGTCGAGGATCTCGGTGCCGGTGACCTCATAGGTGTAGACGCCGTAGTGGGTCGTGATCGTGACCGTCGCGCCGGCCTCGGCGTGCTGCAGGTCGTTGAAGAAGGTGTTGTTGTGACCGGCCAGCAGGATGGTCTTGCCCTCGCCGGGAATGCCGACGCGGGAGTCGTCCTTGTAGGTGCCGACGCCGGCGTTCAAAATTTTGTTCGTGTCGCCGTAGTAGACCGGGGCGTCCACGTTGGTGCCGGAGATCGTGATCGTCGCGTAGCGGTCCCCCTCGGACGGGTAGGTGACGGAGCTCAGCGGCAGCCTGTCCGGCTGGGCGTCCGGCTCATCCACCGTACCGCCGTTGATGACGGCAGCAGCATTATCCAGCAGATCTCTGGGCTGTGCGACCTCCGTTGTGCTGAAGAACCAGCCCAGCAGGGCCTGGTACGGGGCCAGTACGGTGTGGCCCACGATAAAGACCAGCGCGGTGCTGACCAGAACAAAGGCCAGTGGGACCACTACATAAGCCAGTGGACTGCGGCGCAGAAAAGAGTGCTTTTTGCTTGCCTGCATGGTGATATTCTCCCCCCTGATATGATTGATAATTACTGCATCCTACATTATAAACTATTTTCTATATAAAAGGAAGGTCTAAAACAAGAATAAATTGACCAATTCCGTATGAACAACGAAAAACGGGCAGAGCCAGAGGTTCTGCCCGCTGCCGGTCAAAAACCGGACTTATGCAGCTGGATTTACAGTGCACGCTCCTTGCGGACGGCCATGCCGAGCACGCCGGCAACAGCCAGAGCAGCAACAGCAAAGACAACGGCGGTGTTATCGCCGGTGGCCTTGATGACAGCGCTGGAAGAAGCGGTGATGGGGTTCGCAGCGGAAGAAACGGTCTTGACGCTGGAAGCGGCAGCACTGTTCTTGGCGGCATTGCTGACAGCAGCGCTGGTGTTGGTGTTGTTGTCGGTGGTGGTGGTAGGAACCTCCTTAGCAACGACAGAACCGGTATCCCTTGCGTTGTTAGCGGTGACATCGGCGGAGACAACGATCTTGGAAGAATCGCTGGTGTCGATGGTCGGTGCAGAGATGGAAACACCGGCGGGCAGCAGGCCGTTCATCGTAGCAACAGCATCATTGGCGGCCTTGGTGGCAACGGCAACATCCGTAGTGCCCTTGATGGTGGCATTGGCGGAAGCGGCGGTAGCCTTCAGAGCGTCCATGTTGTTGTAGATGACCTGCAGCTGGTCAGCAGTCAGGCTGTTGACAGTGTTGTCAATCGTGGTGATACCGTAGCTGGCAGCGAAAGCCTTGATCTCGGCCTTAGCCTTTGCAGCGGTGTCAGCATTACTGAAATCAGCAGCGAAAGCGGAGGTAGCGAAGACGCAAGCCATCAAAACGCCCAGCAGAACGGTGACGAACTTCTTGAAGTTGTTCATTGGTAATATCCTCCTCGTATTATAAAGTAGTAGTTATTAGAGTCCCTCTCCAAGGACAAAATGCTACAATAGACAAGGTGCTGTGGATTGGTTTAAACCTCCTACCGCAAGACGGTTTCGGAAAGGCTCCAACCACGGCTCTTTGTTTTTAGTGTTAATCAGTTAGATACCGCCAGACGGTTTATATAGAACGAGGTTACATAGCAAAGAGGTGTGGCTCTAAGCAGCACTGTAAAATAAAACGCCGGAGGTAAAAAGAAATGATTTTTGTTGGTATCGATGTTGCAAAGGACAAGCACGATTGCTTTATCCTCAACTCGGAAGGAACGGTCTTGGCAGATGTATTTACCATTGCCAATAACCGCATCGGTTTTGAGACGCTTCTTTCAAGAATCCAAAGCTGTTCCCAAGGTGAAAGCAAAATAAAAGTAGGGCTTGAAGCCACAGGACATTACAGCTACAATCTGCTGGGGTTTCTTTTAGACAGCGGCCTGGCAACCTATGTCATTAACCCTCTGCACACGAACCTCTACCGGAAAAGTCTCAGCCTGCGAAGAACCAAAACAGATCGGATAGACGCGCGTACCATTGCAATGATGCTCATGTCTGATGTGGACCTCAAGTCCTACTCAAATACAGCATACCACAATGAAGAGCTAAAGTCACTAACCAGATACAGATTTGATAAGGTAAAAGAGCGCGCCAAGCTGAAAAGCTCCGTTGCGCGGTTAGTGAATATTCTGTTTCCGGAGCTCGAAAAGCTGGTCTCAAGCCTGCACATCGCTGTTGTATACGCACTGCTGAGCAACTATCCGGGTGCAAGCTATATCGCAAACGCCAATACTGAAGAACTCGCTGAGACTCTTTGCACCGCCTCTAAAGGTCGTTATACCAAGTCTAAAACCGCGGAAATCCAAGTAGCCGCAGGGGTCTCCATTGGCTCGAAAATGCCTGCTAAGTCTATGGAGTTGAAACACACGATTGCTCTCATCCGCGAGCTGGACAAAGAAATTTCTGAGGTAGAATCCGCAATTGACAAGATTACATCTCAGATGGATTCTCCCATCTTTACAATCCCCGGTATTGGCCGACATATGGGTGCAATGATTCTTGCTGAAGTTGGAGATTTTTCCAACTTTGCAAGCGCAGACAAGCTGCTGGCTTATGCTGGACTCTCTCCATCTACATATCAGTCAGGGCAACTGCAAAACTGTTATGCTCACATGGAAAAGCGTGGCTCCAGATATTTGCGATATGCTCTTTTCAATGCCGCCAAATATGTTTGCCTTTGGTGTCCTACATTCTCGGCCTATCTTGAAAAGAAGCGTTCTGAGGGAAAGCATTACAATGTTGCCATCTCTCATGCTGCTAAAAAGCTGGTAAGGCTTATTTTTGCTATGCAGCGTTCTGGGAAAGCCTTCTTAGCTGATTATTAAGCGTGCGATTTTATACGGAGCGAGTATCCGACAACGGATGCTCTTGTTTGCTATACCAATTTTCACCACCTTAAAATTTCTCTCGAAAATTTTGTTTTGGGGCTTGACTTTTAATAGTTAGTCTTTCCTCGAAAGATATATGAGGTGTGCACCCCATATGCCATACCGGAAAAAGGTTAGACTTCTTCCTTTTACTATGGTGAAGAAATTATAGCATACTGTAATCTGAAATTCCAGTGAATATCTGCGAGAAAGATATATAATGACAAAAATTGTCATAACCGACAAATGAAAAAGACAGAGACGAATGAAATTTGACAAGACGGGAATCTGACGGGAAAATGTTATAATTAGGATGCACATAGAACAAGGAAAAACGGCAAAAAATGTGCGTTTCTCCCCGCCCGGTTGAAAGCCGCCCGGCAGTGTGATACAATAAAAGCCAAACAGGAAAGTGAGGAGAAGCGGCATGCAGACCTGCAATATTATGGGCGTGAACATCGCCGTCACCGACATGGACAAAACGCTGCGCCTGGTGGAGGACAACTGCGAGGTATGGCGCGGGAAATATATCTGCGTGGCGAACGTCCACACCACCGTGACGGCCCACGACGACCCGACCTATCTGCGGGTGCAGAACGGCGCGGTCATGGCCCTGCCGGACGGCGGGCCGCTGTCCAGATACAGCCGCAAGAAGGGCTTTGCCGACGCCGCCCGCGTGACAGGCCCCGACCTGATGCGCGAGCTTTTGAAGGAGAGCGGGACAAAGCACTACCGGCACTATTTCTACGGTTCCACGCAGGAGACGCTGGACATCCTGCGCGAAAAAATCACGGAAAAGTACCCCGGCGCGGTCATCGCGGGGATGTACTCTCCGCCGTTCCGCTCGCTGACGGCGGACGAGGATGCGGAGATCGTGGAGAAGATCAACGCGGCAAAGCCGGATTTTGTCTGGGTGGGCCTGGGCGCGCCGAAGCAGGAGCGCTGGATGGCCGCCCATGAAAACCGCGTGCAGGCGCTGATGCTGGGCGTGGGTGCGGCCTTTGACTACGAGGCCGGCAACATCCGCCGTGCCCCGGCCTGGATGCAGCGCTGCAATCTGGAATGGCTGTACCGCCTGATGCAGGACCCGAAGCGGCTTTTCAAACGCTATTTCGTGACGAACACCAAGTTTTTGTGGTGGAGCTGGAGACACTAAGGGAGGCTTGCCCCTCGGGGAAAGCCTTTTGCGAGCATCGCCTCTTTTTATGGGTGGCGGTGCTCTTTTTTGTTTGTTTATACGCTCTTTTCTGTTTTCCACGCTCTGCGGCAAAAAACAGCGTGCGGGGGTGGTATAGTGCAAAGCGTCCGAGACATATACTGTACATTTACGGAGGGCTTGCACGATGGCTGTACTGAACGGGGAACGTATGCACGACACAATGGAAAGGCTGCTGCCCGGGGCGCGAAGTGCGGCGCTGCTGTGGCAGGGCGCGGCAGTGCTGGGCGGCGCGGCGCTGGGGGCCGGGCAGGTCTACGGCGGGGCTGCGCCGTTTGGGCTGGCGCTGGTCATCGGCTGCCCGCCGTCCTACTGCCTGGCCGCGGCGCTGGGTACGCTGGCGGCGGGGCTGGCGTTCCAGCCGATGCTGCTGGGCGTCAAGCTGGCCGTGGCTGCCGTGGCGGCCGCGGCGGTGCGGCGGCTCATCGATGGCCGCTCCGGGGCCGGGGCGCTGGCGGGCTGCCTGACGCTGACGGCGGCGCAGGTGCTGCAAATCGTGCTGGCGGGGGGACTTTTCAACCCGGGGCAGACCGTCACGGTGGGGGGTACGGCGCTGCTAGCCGCGGTTTTTGGCTGGGCGTTCGCGCATTTTCCGGCGCGGGAGCCGCGCGGCGTCTGCCTGTGGCTGGCTGTGGCTACGGCATGCCTGCAGCGCTGTGCCGTCGGGCCCTTGGCTCCGGGCCTGGCGCTGGCCGCGGGGGCCGGGCTGTGCGCGGCCATCGGCGGCACGCTGGAGCAGACCGCCGTGCTGAGCATTGCGCTGGCGGCGGCCATCACGGCGTCGGGGCCGACACTGGCCTACGCCGCGCTGGCTGTGGCGCTGGGCAGTCTGGCGGCGTCCTGCCTCTGCCCGGGGGAGCAGGGCCGCTGCGCCGGGGTGTTTGCGGCGGGCTGCACCGCGGGGGCACTGGCCGCGCCCGACGCTGTCAGTGTGCTGCCGCTGGCGGTCAGTGCCGGGGTGGGCGTTGTGGCTGCGCTGGCTGTGCCGGGGAGCGTGCTGCATAAAATTTTCCCGCCGCCCGCGCCGCCCGTGCAGACGCAGGGCCTGGGCGGGGCGGCGCGCAAGCTCTCCGCCGTGGCGGACACGCTGAGCGACATTGCCGACACGGTCAACGCGGTCTGCCAGCGGCAGCTGCCGCCCAAGGGTGAGACCTTTGACTTTGTGGTGGAGCAGGTCGCCCGCACGACCTGCCAGAGCTGCACCCGCCGCAGCCGGTGCTGGGTGCGCGGCTACGCCACGGCCATGGACGGGCTGTACCATTTGAAGCCGACGCTCGAGAGCAAGGGCCGCGTGGAGGTCGAGGACCTGCCGGGGCAGCTGGCGGGGTGCATCCACCCGGCAGACCTCTGTACAGCGGCCAACCACGGCTACCGGCTGTGGCGCAGCCGCCGCCAGACCCGTGCCCGGGCTGTGACGCTGCGCGCCGCCCTGACCGAACAGTACAGCGCACTGGCCGGGGCGCTGGCCCAGCTGGCGGGCAAGCTGGGCCAGGCCGGTCTGCCCGACCCGCGGCGCGAGGCCCGCGTGGCGCAGCTGTTTGCCGAGCTGGGGCTGGACGCGCTGGAATGCAGTGTGACCGCTGATTTGGCCGGGCGGCTGACCGCGAATGTGACGATCTGCCGCACGCGGTTCACCCCCGACGAGGTCGCGGGCCTGACCGACGAGATGACCCGCATCTGCCGCCGCGACATGGATACGCCCGAAATCACCCACTGCCGCACGGTCACGATGCTGTGCTTTGGTGAAAAACCGCTGTTTACCGTTGAATTTGGCGCGGCGGCGCACGCAGCCGGCGGGCAGAGCGTCAGCGGCGACGCGCTGGACCAGTTCTGCGACACGAGCGGGCGGGCGCAGATGCTTTTGTGCGACGGCATGGGCACGGGCCGCGCCGCCGCCGTGGACGGTCAGATGGCGGCCAAGCTGACGGCACAGCTGCTGCGCGCCGGGTTCGCAGCGGAGAGCGCTGCCCGGCTGGTGAACGTGGCGCTCGGCCTGAAGGGAGCCGAGCAGGAGGCCGGGGCGACGCTGGACCTGCTGACGGTGGACCTGTACACCGGGCGGGCCGGGCTGTTCAAAGCGGGCGCCGCACCGAGCTTTCTGGTGCGCGGCGGCGTGCCGCGGATGCTGGACGGTGCAAGCCTGCCTATGGGCGTGCTGGACAGTCTGGTGGGACGGAGCACGACGTTTGCGCTGGACGCCGGGGACTGGGTTGTGCTGGTCAGCGACGGTGCGCTGACCGACGGGAGCGACTGGCTGATGCAGCAATTGCAGCTCTGCGCCAAATTGGGCCATACGCCGAAGCAGGCCGCCGAGACCGTGGCTGACGCCGCCGCCCGCCGCGCCGGGGCCAAGCAGGATGACATAACGGTGGCGGTGCTGGCGATGGGGAGAGCAGGGTAAACAGGAGGGAGCCCTGTAGGGGCGGGCACTGCCCGCCCGTGCCGTTTGCGGCAGTGGGACAGCGCCCGGGCGGATATGGAATCCGCCCCTACGGCTGTAGGGGGCGATGCTCGTCATCGACCCGGAGGGCTTCCGCTGACGCACACCTCCTGCGGGCGAGCAATGCTCGCCCCTACAGAATGTAAAAACACGCCCCGCGGTTCAAAATGAACTGCGGAGCGTGTTTTGGGTTTAAAATAGCTTTTGCTTTTTGGTGGGCTGGGGGTCGAAGGGGGTGTCCTCGTGGTGGCGCTTGATAAAGACCTGGCGGGTCTTTTCGGTCACGCTGCGTCCGTTGTGCTTGGGGACAGAGTAGAATGTCCGGGTGATGTTGTAGTACCCCAGCAGGTGCTGCACCAGATATTGTGCTACGGCGGGCAGACAATCGGTGTCGTCGATGGTTTCGTAATTGTAGTCGCCGTAGAGGAACGGCACCTCGTCGCTGCCGGCAAACAGCGTGATGGCGGCCTCGTCCAGGACGATCTCCCGGATGACGCTCTGCTGCAATCCCGCGGTGCCGCATTCGGCGGCGCGCTTCGATGCCAGTGGGCGCTGATCCAGCGGCACGCTCTGGGGGTCGAGCTTCTCGGTGCCGCGCTGGCCGATCTCCAGCAGGATGTCGCGCATCATGCGGCTCTCCAGCAGCGGGCGGATGCGTTCCTTTGCGCGGGCTTGTTCGGTTTTGTTCTGGATGGTGGTAATCAGGCCCATGGGGGCGCCTCCTTGCAAAGTATGACGATTTGATAACAGTATACCACATCCGAAAGCAGGATGACAACCGTTCCCGGTTGTAAAATTCCGCAAAATTACCCGACGACGAGCACCTGCAGACTGGCCGTGCCGTGCTGCACGGTGTAGCGGTCTGTGATGGTAAAGTGCTGCTCGATCCAGGCGTGGAATTCGGCCATGTCGCGGACCTCAGCATCATCGTAGAGGATGACGTCTGGCTGCTTCTCCGGCAAAAGCGCATAGTACTGTTCAAAACGCGGGTCGCTGTCGGTGCCCGAGATGACGGACGCCTGCGCGACGGTCAGCGTGCCGTCTGCCATCAGAAAGCCTAGGCCGTGCTGCTCACCGATGGCCTGGAGCACGCTCTTGCCCGCATAGGGGGCGAGGGCTTCATACAGGCATTCCTGCATGTCGGCGGCCTTGGTGTCGGCCCAGGTCCCGGCGGCGGGGCCGCGGGTGATCCTTTCGGGCTGGATGGCCGTGATCGGCTCACAGTGCCAGCCGGTCTCCAGCACAAGGCAGAGCTTCGGCACGGCACAGGCCAGCAGAAGCCCGGCTGCCAGCAGTGCCGCCGCGGCGCGGTGCCGCCGGGTCGGGCGCGGCTTGAGCAGCAGCGCCGCCGCACCGCAGACCGCGGGCCAGAACAGGTACATAAAGGTCGTTGGCAGCGCGATCAGCGTGGAGCGCAGGATAAACAGGTACGCCGCTATGCCGGGCAGCCAGCCCAGCCAGAACAGCAGGCGGCGCAGGGGGCGGTGATCGGCCTCGCGCCGGTCACACCAGAACGTCCAGCCGCCGGCCAGCGCGAACGCCGGGCACATGTAGCGGAAATCCAGCTCCTCCGCGCGCAGACAGTAGGCCGTGCACCAGAGAGAGAGGAAGAACGCTGTGTACCAAAGCGCCTTTTCAAGGCTGCGGGCAAAGCCGCGGCGCTCGCCAAAGAGCATCCCGGCAGCGGCCAGCGCCACACCGGCCAGGGCCGACAGCCAGCAGTTGCCGATGACGGCGGAAAGCTTGGAGCGGAGCATGGCAAGACGGTCCGCTGTGGTAAAATCATACTGTGGGTCGTGTAAAATCAGGTCGGCGCGTGCGAGCAGGGCGGCGAAATCAAAGCCCATGCCCTGCAAAACATACACGACAAACGCACCGCCGCAGACGGCACAGGTCAGCACAAATACCCAGAAACCGCAGCATTTGTCGGCATTGCCGCGGCCCAGCAGGAGCAGCGCCAGCATCAGCACCGGCGCGGCAGCGAGGGTCTGCGGGTAGGCGAGGAAGCTCAGACAGGCACAGACGCCGCCCGCCGCGACCCGCCACAGACCGCGGTACTGCCGCGGACCGGGCGCGTAGTAACCGTACAAAAACAGGAACGCCGCCAGCGTAAAGTGGAACTGCTGGCTGACGTAGTCCGGCCCCAAAAACCACTTGGGCGTGAAGGCCAGCACGGCCAGCGCCAGCAGATAGGCGCAGCGCCCCCCGAGGGCCACGCGCAGGCTGCGGTAAAACCAGACGGCCAGCGCGAGCTTGACAGCCAGCACAGCGCCGCGCACAAACAACAGCACGCCGGTGGTCGTGCCCGCGACGGCGGTAAACAGGCCGATGAGCAAAGCGGGCGGCAGGGCGGCCAGCTGGTGCGGCTCCCACATCGAGTAAAAGAGCCGGTCACCGCGCACTAGGCGGAAGCCGAGGGACAGGGCGTACTCCTCGTCGATCTCCAGCCCCAGGAACATTGTGCGGACGAGCGCGGCCAGCGCCAGCAGGCCCAGCAGGGCAAGGATGATTTTTTCAATTGTCGGTTTTTTGGTATGGCTCATAGATCGTTTTTAAAATCAATGTGGCGGCGCAGCAGCGTGTCGCGCGCCAGCCAGAGATAGGGCAGCCAGTTCAGGCGGAACGCCTCCCACTTGCGCTGGACAAAATTCTGCGGCTTGGCAGCGCCCTTGACGCTTTCCACGTTGATGCAGCGGCTTTTTTGCAGAACAAGAATGGCCTCATGCCCGGTGGGCGTTTCCTCCGGCGTGCAGTAGTCGGGCGGCAGGATGCGGAATTTTCCGGGCGTCTCGGCGACCAGGCGGTTGAGCTGGCTTTCATCGTGAAAGCGCGCAATGACGTTGTTTTGCAGATCCTCGTCCGTGCGTTTTTTCAGCTCCCGGCACAGGGCCAGATAGGCCGCCGCCGTGCCGCCGTTCAGCCCGCCCGCCACGTAATACTGCCCGCAGCTGTACGGGACGGACGCCCGGCTTTTGCCGCTGCGGTCATAGGGGTGGAAAATCGGATTTTTGCCATAGTAGGGCAGGTGGCAGACCGCGGTCAGGCTCTGCCCGGCGGCGGGGTCGGGCAGCAGCTCGTCGGCGCGGATGACGCGGGTGCAGTGCAGGTTGGCGTTGGCAAAGAACAGGTAGTCATAGCCCTGCAGCGCGTCGGCCTGGCCGAGGAAGGCGTCAAAGCGCAGCATCGTGCTCTGCGGCCAGGGCAGGGCCTTCTGATAAATGCGGCGCACGTCGGGGGCGTCCTCATAGTCAATATGCGCTGCATCGGTAAAAACGTAGAAGGTGCGGTCACAGTCAGGCAGGAAATTTGCCTTGAAGTTGGGGTAAAAATCATGCCAGAACACCGCGTAGGGGCCGGTGCAGATATACAGGATGGCGAGAGTTTTCATAAAATCACCACGTTATTTGCCTCCCTCGCGTGCGAGGGAGGTGGCCCGGAGGGCCGGAGGGAGGGCGGCAGGCGGAAGGCTCCCCCACCGCCTGCGGGCGGAGCCCCCTCCCAGAGGGGGCCAAGAAGGGGGGTCACTTTTTCAGCAGCTTCTTGGCCACCTTGCCCGCGTACTGGCGCAGGTAGGCGGCGTCTTTGCCCCAGCCGTAGACGGCGAGGTTCAGGGCGTTGGGCACGACGAGGACGACGAAAATCCGCGGCACAAGGCAGAGCCAGCCGCCGGGCATCCGGGCGCAGAGCGCGTAGCTGCCGCCCATGCAGACGGCCAGCGTGACCAGATGCAGCGCCTGCACGCCGAGATAATGCCCGAGCCCGCCGCGCATATACTGGCGGAACACGACCCGGATACGCCCGGCCCACATGATGCAGTGGGCGACGACGGTGGCAATCAGCGCACCGGTGATGTCGAACAGCGGGAACAGGATAAAGCTGAGCGCCAGATTGACCGTGGCCGACGCGACCATGAACCACTGGTCGTCCTCAAAATGGCCGAGGACGGCGCGGTAACTGCCGAGCATCCGGTGGTTCCAGCCGACGTACTCATTTAAGCAGAACACAAGCACGAAGCCCAGCGGCAGCAGCCATTTTTCGCCCATCCAGGACGCCATGAACGGCTGGAACAGGCAGAAATACGCCGTAGCTACGAAGCTGGCAAACAGGTAGCTGAACAGGTCCATGCCCCAGAACACCTGCTTGTCGTGGTCGTTGGCGGCGGCGGACTTGTCGTAGACGATGCTGCCGATGGCCGCAGCGAAGCTGTCCATGACCTTGTTGCCGAGGTCTGTGGCGGAAGTCGAAATTGTGTTGTAGTTGCCTAAAAACGTCGTCTGGGTCGAGCCGCCCAGGCGGGAGGTCACGATGGTGTCGGACGAGCCGTAGATGGTGTTGGACAGGCGGTGTACCAGAAAGTACCGCAGATCGTGGAAAATGCCGAGGTCTTTAAAATCGTTGACCGTGACCTTAACGTCGTGTACGTAGGGGAAATCCTTCCTGAAGCGGCGGGCAATCAGCAGGTTGGCCGTGACGTTGAAGAAGATCGTCACGCTGAAATAGAGCACGTAGTTGGGGAACCACAGTGACACGGCAATTTTGGCAAGGCTCGTCAGCACGTTGCAGCAGAAGTCGATCTGGGTGCAGCGGTAGCCCTGCTGGGTACAGGTGTACATCAGGCGGCGGGTTATCAGAAAATAACTGCACAGCGTTGAAACGACGTTCAGGCCGTAGACCGTGTATGCCGTGGCGGCGGGCACGTCAGGCATGATCCACCGCAGGGCCGCCGCGCCGATGAGCGCCAGCCCCGCAATGACCAGGCCGACGACGCGGTAGGCCCACTTGTACATCGACATGTACTTGCTGATCTTTTCCTCATTTTTGGCGGCGATTTGCTCGTAGAGACGATAACTTATGACGCTGCCAACGCCGAACTCGGCGATGGAGAAAAAGTTGAAAAGCTGGCTGACGACCTGCGATGCCGTGGTGATCTGCGGGCCGAAGTTATCGACGAGCAGACGCCGCGTGACGAGGCCCAGCAGCAGAAGCAGCAGACTGGACCCGAGGGCGTAGGCCATATTCAGTAGGGTACGTTTGGTACGCAAGGTTAAATCTCCGTTTTTAAATAATAAATAAAAAATAATAAATAATAAATGTGGTGCGGCGCCGCGCGCCGCGATTTAAAATAGTGGACGGAAAGCAGAGAAATGGGCTGTGCAGGCAGGGCGCGGGGCGTCGGGG
>ENA-OURZ01003417-OURZ01003417.1-human-gut-metagenome-genome-assembly--contig:-NODE-3417-length-13244-cov-4.711957_pt1 | contig 13244 bp, 6 predicted proteins | sample MGYA00242073_ERZ509195 | MGnify/ENA primary metagenome ERZ509195 (study PRJEB26280, sample SAMEA2338837) | human gut metagenome | biome: human gut; feature: human-associated habitat; material: faeces...
ACAATGTTGTCTGAAGCGCTTTAGGGCAGTCCGCTGTGATCGGGTTCGGCCATATTGCCGAACCCGATTTTTACACTCACTTTCCGGCAATGCTGCCGAGAAGTTCTCGCCCGCAGGCGGCATAGGGGACTGGGGTTTACCCCAGCAAGCAGTATTTTGACATCAAAATGCGATGCTTGCGCCAGCGCCGCCACAGGCGGCGTTGGCTTCATAACTGCCAATCTGTGCTGTTGACCAAAGTCGGTATCCAAAGGCCAGAAAGAATCCGTAAAGACTTGAATCTTTGCTCCAACAGAGTTAATATCACACCCACCTAAGAAGTGCCCACATTGATGCGTTGTGCTTTCTCTTGCACAGGGTATCTTCCAACCGGTAAAATGAAACCCATCACGCTTTATCACAAGGAGAACCGCCATGGAACAACACTATCTTACCAACGAACAGATCGCCGCCTTTGCGTCCTCCCTTGTTCGGGCGGAACGAACCCCTGCGACCATTGAAAAATACCTCCGAAGCGTACGGGCTTTCTTCCTGTACCTGGATGGGCAGCCTGTTACCAAGGACGCTGTCGTAGCTTGGAAAGAACATCTGCAAAGCGTGGGTGGCTATTCCCCTTCCACCGTCAACGCATCTCTGGCTGCCATCAATGATCTATTTACTTTTCTCGGTTGGACAGATTGCCGCGCTCATTACCTGAAGGTCCAGCGCCGTCTGTTCCGGGATGCCGGGCAGGAATTGGGCCGTGAGGACTATGAGCGTCTCATCACGGCAGCCCGCGAGTCAGGACGGGAGCGGATTGCGCTGGTCATGGAAACAATCTGCACCACCGGCATCCGAGTCAGCGAGGTGCGCTATATCACCGTGGAGGCGGCAAAGGAAGGCCGTACCACCATCTCTCTGAAGGGCAAGATCCGCACCATCCTGCTGCCGGGAAAGCTGTGCAGGAGGCTGCTGAAATACGCGAAAAAGCAAAAAATCACCTCTGGCGAGATTTTTCTCACCAGAGGCGGAAAGCCCATGGGGCGATGCCAGATCTGGGCTGAGATGAAGCGGCTCTGTCAAAAAGCCGATGTGGAGCCCTCCAAGGTATTTCCCCATAATCTCCGGCATCTGTTTGCCACGATTTATTACCGGGTCTACAAGGACATTGCAAAGCTGGCGGACATCTTGGGCCATTCCAGCATTGAAACCACCCGCATCTACCTGATGACCACAGGACAGGAACACCGGCGTCAGTTGGAACGGCTACAGCTGGTGCTCTGAAACGGAATCTATATTCCGTATGTGCAATTTTGAAATAGATATGGAAAACCCATTCCTACGTTCCGTATTCTACTCCTCCAAAATCCAATGTGCAAGGATTTTGTCGAAAAAACAGGTAAAATAAGCACAAAGAAATGAGCCATGAAGAAGGTATCTCCATGGCTCCTGGAAGAAGCGCCCATTTCCCTTTTTGCAAAGGAGAAATGGGCGCTTATTTCCTGTTTCAGCCTGCCGAAAGCCTGGTCAGGCTGTTCATGGTTCACATACGGAATATAGATTCCGTTGTATAAAGAGGGAGTTCCATGAAGCGAAGTGTTTTGCCCTGTTGGAAGTTAAGTATCCTGTATAAGCCGGCTTTTCAGCGGTTAGCTACGGCGATTGTCTCTGTATGCTTTTTTGCAGCAGCTGTGTCTGTACCCGCCGTGGCCATTGAGACGCAGGGTTATACAGATGTGAACCCGGGAAATATCTGGTATGAGGATATTATGGAGGCCACGGAAGAGGGCATCGTGTCCGGGATTGGAAACGGGCAGTTCGCACCGGACCGCCCTGTGACCATGCTGGGATTTGCCACGATGCTGGGACGTTATCTGAATCGCTTTGAGGGACTGGATGCTTACTGGCTGGAAAGTCCTTTGCTGATGATCAACGCCTATCTGGACGCCAATAACGGTCATGCTGCGGGAGACTGCCTGACAAGAAGAGATGCCGTCTGTCTTGTGTTTGCCGCCACAGCCGCGACGCCGTGGCCGCAGAAAGAGGAACGCTTTCACGATCTGGGCAGTCTGCCTTCGGAAGAGCGGAATCAGATCGAATGTGCCGCCGCGCTGGGTCTGATCCCGGATGACGGCACAGGCTTGTTCCACCCGGAACAGTCTGTGACAAGGGCTGAGGCCGTCAGCATGATCCTCTCCCTCCACCATGTGCCGGAGGATACCGAAAGCGCGCTGCGGCCAGTTTCTCTGTCCGGTTTCCGCCTTACATATGAAAATGAGGACGCTGTTCGCCATTCCTTCCGTTCCCGTGTCTACCTCGCGGCGATGCCGGAGGCCGTTCTGGAGGAATTTGCGGAGCGAGACTGGGAGCTGCGCTTTATGACCTATGGTCTGGAAACGCTGAACGCGTCCTATGCTGGCGGGCTGGGTGTTACGATCCCATCCGGGAAAATTATCTGCGTGGATGTGAGTGCCAGCGCTTTCCTGCGGGATAACACCACAGTTCTCCATGAGATGGGACATTTTGAAGAGCAATATGCGTCGGCACAGGAAGAAGCCGCCATAACGAACGCGTTCCAGAAAGAGCAGGTTCTGATGGCCGCATTTCTGCACAGGGATTACTGTCGAAAGAATGTGGAGGAATACTTTGCTGAAGTGTTCCGCGCCTATCTGCTGGGGAAGGATTTTTCCGAGACGGAGCCGCTGACATGGGCCGCAATGGAAATGCTGTCCCGGACATGGGAGGCGGACACATGAGCGAAAGCCTGTATGATTTCTGCCGGAAGTATGACCGGCAGTATTTACTGGAGGAATGGGACAGCGAGAAAAATCTCCCTCTGATGCCGGATGGGGTGACCCACGGTAGTCATACCATGGCCTGGTGGCGGTGCGGATGCGGCCATTCCTGGCAGGCACCGGTCTATACCCGTGCCGCCGGAAGCGGCTGTCCTTACTGCGCCGGTAAAAAATTGGGACAGAGCAATGACTTTGCATCGCTGTACCCGGATCTTGCTGTCCAGTGGGATACGCGGAAAAATGCCCCGCGAAAGCCGTCTGAATTCCCGGCGGGAAGCCACCACCTTGCGTGGTGGGTTTGTGAGAAAGGACACTCCTGGCGGGCCCAGATCAATTCCCGGGTCTCCGGCGGCTGCGGCTGCCCGGTCTGCGCTGGCAGGCTGGTGCAGACCGGTGAGAACGATCTGGCCTCTCAGTTCCCACGGCTGGTAAAGGAATGGGATATAGAGAAGAACGGTGCTTTGACGCCGGAAAAGGTCACGGCTAAAACGAGCCGCAAGGTTTGGTGGCGGTGCTCTTTGGGGCACAGATGGCAGGCCGCCGTCGCGTCCCGGACGGTCTCCGGAGCCGGTTGCCCGGTCTGTGCCGGGAAGCAGATTCTGCCGGGGTTCAACGATTTGGCTTCTCAATACCCAGAACTGGCAAAGGAGTGGGATACGGAGAGAAACGGTTCCCTGACCCCGGATTCCGTCTCCGCTTACAGCAACCGGAAGGCATGGTGGCGATGCGAAAAGAACCACAGCTATCAGGCGGTCATTGCCACCCGCACAATGCGCGGCAGCGGTTGCCCCTATTGTGCCAACAAGAGAGTTCTGCCGGGCTTCAATGACCTGGCCACTGTGGAACCAACGGTAGCCGCACAGTGGCACCCCACTTTGAATGGCAGCTTTACCCCGCAGATGGTGACCGCAGGCAGCCATCGTAAGGTCTGGTGGCAGTGCGCCAACGGCCATGTCTGGAAAGCAGCCATTTATCCCAGAGCCGGTAAGCAGCGCTGTGGCTGCCCCATCTGCGCAGGCAGAACGAAATGCAAAACGATGTAAACCCAGCCCGTGGAGACGGGCAAAATATAAAGAAAACTTTTAGGAGGTAACAATATGAAACGGCGAATATTGGCAAGCTTGCTTTCGCTTGTCATGATGCTCAGTTTGCTGCCAACAGCAGTCTGGGCGGTGAATGACGAGGGCAGCACCTCGTCAGGTAATGGCTGGCCTGCAGGAGCAACGGGAATTACCGTTGCGACGGAGCAGTACAGCGCAAAAGATTACGAGGAAGACACAACCAATGTAACGCACAGCGATACGATTTGGTATAAGATCGATGGCGATACCCTCACCATTGGCGGTAAAGGCGCCATTTCCGATTATTCCAACACGTCTGAATTGACCAAAGTGCTGCGTTTCACACAGGCGGATTGGTATAAGAAAAAAGATACTATCAAGAAGGTTGTAATTGAGGACGGCATTACCGGCATTGGTACGCTGGCCATTACTAACATGACGCACCTTGAATCCATCGAGATCAAGGGTACGAATGTTGAACTGGCACGCGGTGCGGTCAACAATTATCAGGGCAATCACAATTCGAATCCGACTCTGACTATGATCGTTCCGCTGTCTGTTTACCAGCAGAACCAGATGGAAAAGGGAAAGTGGTTTGAAGCCGCATCCGATTCTCGAGAAGATGAAGCACCGAACCCCGAAATTTATTTCAACATCAGTGATATGAAAACGATTGAGGCGAAATATGCTGATGTGCTGAAGCTTAATGCAAACGATTCCGCTAATTGGAGCGCAATTGCTGCTGCCTATGAAGAGTATGAGGCTCTTCCGGACGTGGTAAAAGCGCAGCTCAATGATTCCGTCGGGGAGTCTCTTGCGAAACTGAATGATAAAGTTTCTGAATCCCGCGGCTGGCCTAAGGGTGCGAAGGGCATCAACATTGCGCTGGACGGCTTCAACGGCAGCAATATGGATAAGATCGGCACCAGCGATACCTTCTGGTATCTGCTGGACGGTAGCACGCTGAAGCTGGGCGGCGACGGCGCGTTCCCGCTTACCGGTTATGATTCCAGCTCGGCCAAAGATGGCAACCTCGGGTTTAGTCATGCATCCTGGTATGGCGACAGAGACTCCATCACATCCGTCGATGTGGCTGAGGGCATCACCAAGCTGGATTATCTGAACCTGACGAATCTTTACAACTGCGATGATATCTATCTGCGCAACAAGGAGATCGAACTGGTAAACGGCGCGGTCTGCGGCTATACCGGCGATGCAAACGGCAAGCTGACGCTGCATCTCTATAAGAGCGCGTATGACAAACTGCCTTCCGGCTGGTATACGCGGAATAATGTTACATCTAAGACTGCGTCTCAGTATCCTGATCCGACGCTCAGCTATTCCTTCCTGGAAGTGGAAGCTTTCGAGAGCAAGTATGCAGCCATCTGGAATTTGAGCGTTTCACTGAATGATGATCAGAAGGAAACGGTCAAAGCTGCATACAGCGAGTATCAGAAGATGGATGCGCTGTTCCAGAACCAGCTGATGAACGTGGATACGCTTTCCGGCGGCCAGACCTATGGCGCGAAGCTGCTGGAACTGTACAGCCTGACCACAGGCGGGACTGTGGCTAAGTTCCCGGGGACAACCGACATCTACTACAGCTATGATGAGGCAACAAAGACCCTGACGCTGACTTATACCGGCAGTGGTACCGGAACGATCCCCGACTATAATCAGTATACAGCACCGCTGGGCAGTGTGCAGATCGAGAATGTTGTGATCGACAGCAAGATCACCAGCGTTGGCGCTTATGCGCTGGCAAACCACGGTAATATCACAGTCTATGCCTCTGTGAATACCACGCTGGCTGAAAACTATGCGGAGGGCTCGACCGTCACGCTGATCTATTCTGAGACGCAGGCCTTTATCGACACCTATGCAAAGGTCTGGACGCTGACCGGCGTGGTTCCCAGTTATGGCATTAAAGAAGATGGCGTATTCCTGAACGCTGACGTGCCCACAGCGGTGGAAAACGCTGTAAAGGCCTACAAGAATCTGAACAGCAACGTCAAGGCTCAGCTGAACGAACTGAAGATCGACGGCGGTTTGACTTATTATGCGCAGCTGCTCAAGGTCACTGGCGCAAATGATCTCGACAACATGACGGTGATCTCCGGCGGTATTCCCAACGGAGTGGACGAGAAGGGCTGCTTCACCTATATGGACGGCATCCACTGGACGCTCACCAAAAACAGCGAAGGCACGGATACCTGGACCTTGCGTTTTGATACGGATACGGGCGTGAAGGATGCGCTGCCTGATTTCGGCAATAACACGATCAACACGACTGCAACGGATTTCCGCAATCAGCCCTGGTACAACAACTGCTTTGGTTCTTACTTCAAAAACAAGGTCACGAAGACCTATCTGGGCAAAGGTATCACCGGTGTCGGCAGATACGGCCTGATCCATCTCGGCAATTGCACGGATTTCTATTTTGAAAATCCGGACGGCGTGGAGCTGGCGGGCTACGCATTCGACTACTACAGCTGCTTCCCCGCGTTTAAGCCGAACATTTATCTCCACAGCAATTCTACACTGGCGGCCAACTGGGCGGACGATTTGAACAAGGGCGCGGATGAGGGCAAGAACCACACCACGGCTGATTTCAATCTGATCTATACCGATGCGCTTGCCTTTGAGCAGAATGAGGCGTTCAAGGATCTGTGGACGATGAATGCGGCAGATGCGAACACCGAAGGAAACGCATCCATCATCAAGAGCGCCATGGACGCCTACAGCGCATTGAGCGACAAGGCAAAGGAACAGCTGAAGAAAGATAAGTGCAACAGCACTGATACTTATGCCGGGAAGCTGATGGCGCTGGCCAAGGCGATCGGCCTGGCGGGCGATATCGGTTCCATTCAGTATACGATCTCCAGCGATGGCAAGACCCTGACGGTCACCGGCAGCGGCGACCTGAGCGCGGACTTGGCAAATAATGCCTGGACCGATGAAAAGGTCGGCAGTGTCGAAAATCTGGTGATTGAAAGCGCAATCACGATCAACAACGGTGCACTCAACAATATGACCGCCCTTAAGACGGTAGATGCTGTCCGCGGCGTCAAGGTTGGTGGCGGTAAGAACGTGTTCCCCAATGCGGGCACCATTTTGATCCGTGGCTACGCTGATGCACAGAATACTTCCTTGGAGAGCTATGCAAAGGCGCATAACATCAAGTTCCAGCTTAAGGAACTGAACATCCTCTGCATCGGCAACAGCCACACCTATGACTACACCACCTATATGCAGAGCATCCTGAACGATGTCAATGCCAATCTGGAAGGAACCAAGGTTCAGCTCAGCTTCATCCAGCATGGTTCTCGCAAGATCGGTATCACGCAGACCTACAGCGATGGCAAGGCAACGAACTATTCTCATGAGAGCTGTATTCAGGACGTCGTTAACAAGGTCAAGGATCCTTCTGCCATGAGCAGCAACGATGTTGATGGCGATTATTTCAAGAATCTGGACCCTGCAAGCAACACTTGGGACCTGATCATCATTCAGGACTACCGTGAATCCTGCTTGAGCGGAAGCGACAACGCTAAGCTTAACGGCAACCAGGATTATATCTTTATCAATCACCTGCGCAATACCATCAAGAACCTCCGTTTGCTTCAGCCTACGGCTCAGGTCGCATGGTTTATGGATTGGCTGGATCACAGCGAAGATGCAGCGCATTATACGAATAATTCTCTGGAAAACTATAAGCTTGCATCTGAAAAGGATGTGGAAGGCAATCCCGATTTCATTGTTGCCGGCGCTACGTTTATCCGCACTGCGATGACGAGCTATCTCGGCACAGTCAAGAATCTGGAAGATACCAAGCCGCTGCATACCGCAGCAGTCACGACAAATTATTCTCTGGTTTGGCGTGACAATACGCACATGAGCTATGAGACCGGTCGTTATCTCGCCGGTACATCTGTTGCAGCTAAGCTCTTCACGGATATTTTCAGCAAGGAAATTACCTTTAAAGAAGGCGCTGATTTCTACAGCGTGCTCTCCTACAACCCCAATAGCAAGGATTCCAATGTTCGTCAGGATTGGCCCGGTGAATTCACGCCGGAGATCGCCGAGATCGTAAAGGCCTCCGCCAAGGCGGCTATCGAGAATCCGACGGAGATCACAGAGCTTACGGAGTATGCCAAGGATCCCATTGAGAATCTCAAGGCGCTGGTGGAGTCTGCCGACTTTACGAACACGGAATGGAACAAAATTGCAATCGCGGCTAAGGCTGCTGAAGTGCTGTCTGAAAAGGCCGGCGCAGAGGTCACCTCTGTCAGCGTTTCCGGCAACACTGCCGCGATCACGCTGCGCTACGGCTATTCCGAAGCCACTGCAACGATCTATACCCCGAGCGATGCTGCGGCGCAGTGGACCTCCTACATCGAGTCCACCAAGCTCGGCTCCACCACGGTTCCCGGCTCTGACATGAAGTACAGCGAGGTCCCGGCTATTCAGGCGGCTCTGGCAAAAGGCTACTCCGATATCTGGGCCGCAAAGACGGCTGAGGCAGCGAATGCAGCACTGGAAGCATCCAAGGAAAATCTGTTGAAGACCGTTAAGGAATACGTAAAGTATCTTGCTGATACAGTCTACAACAACGGTGCTCCTACCGAGCTGAATGGCAACAGCTATACAGTCAGCAAAGAAAACTATGGTGTTGCCGTCGATGCTATTGACAGTGCAAACAATGTTTCCGGCGTGCTCGGTGCTTACGATGTTATGCTCGATACGCAGGTTTGCAGAACCATTTCCAGCGTCAGCATTATGCCCGACAAAGAGAGCATGGTTGGCAGCAGTACGGTAACGTTGACTATCACCAAAGCACCCACTGACGCCGTTGTGAGCGTGACCTGCGATGACAGCACTGTTGCGGTGAAGGACAACGGAGGTGGAACCTATACGGTTTCCCTGCCCAACATCACGAAGACCTACACCTTTACTGCGAGCATTGAGCAGAGCGATACTTACACGGCCGCAAGCACTTCCTGCACCGTCTCTGTGACGCGAAAATCCTCTGGAAGTAGCAGTTCCTCCAGCGGCTCTTCTGGTAGTTATGCCGTGTCCGCCTCCAGCACCAAGAACGGCGATGTGACCGTCAGCCCCAAGAACGCCTCCAAGGGCGACCGCGTGACCATCACCGTAACTCCCGATAAGGGCTACGAGTTGGACAAGCTTACCGTCAAGGACGCCAGCGGCAATAAACTCAAGCTGACCGATAAGGGCAACGGCAAGTACACCTTCACCATGCCCGGCAGCAAGGTCACTGTTTCCGCTGAGTTTGTCGAGGAACAGGCGGCTTCCATCTTTGCGGATGTTCCCGCCGATGCTTATTATGCCAAGGCAGTGGAATGGGCTGTGAAGAAGGGCATCACCAACGGCAAGACCAACGGTCTGTTCGGCTCCAACGATCCCTGCACCCGTGGCCAGATCGTCACCTTCCTGTGGCGTGCCGCCGGTTCTCCCGCCCCCAAGGGCACGGCTAAGGTTCCCGCCGACGTGCTCCCCGGCAGCTATTGCTATGACGCAGTGGCATGGGCACTGGAAAACGGCATCACCAACGGTTTGGCTGACGGCACCTTCGGCGTCAACAACACCTGCACCCGCGGCCAGAGCGTGACGTTCCTGTACCGTGCCATGGGCACCGCTCCCACCACGGTGAACGGCTTCACCGACGTGGCGGCCGGCGACTTCTACGCCGAGGCTGTGGCTTGGGCCGTGGAGAACGGCGTGACCAACGGCACGTCCGCTTCCACCTTCAGCCCCAACGCAGGCTGCACCCGCGCTCAGATCGTCACCTTCCTGTTCCGCACTTATCAGGGCAAGTAAGGGGCATCAGCCTGTATAATGCAAAGCGAGGTCACCAGATTTTCTGGTGGCCTCGCGCTTTGCTCATGAACGGTATTCTGTTGATGTCCTTATGCGGGAGTGCCTTTACTTGCCCGGTCTCCTGTTTTTGTAAGTGTTGCGCTGCAATCGCATGAAAGCAAAAGCACTTTATACATATAACCGTTCCGTGCGGACGTAGTTTTTCCAAAAAGAGCCGCATTTGCGGCTCTTTTTGCATCTTATTCTTCCGGTTTGAGCGGGGGGTCACCGATTACACCGCCGTCCGGCAGGGGGGAGAGGGTTTCCCCATCGAGTGTGGGCTCCGGCGGCAGAGGGGCGGTCTCCTCCGTCTCAGGCTTGGGGACCGGGGGACGGAAGGCGCCGTCCAGCTTCTGACAACAGCGGCGGTAAGCCGCCGTATCCGGCGGGTAGGGGGTGGGCCGGTAGTCGTTCCGGTTGGAGACGCTGCTGACCCCGCAGGGAATATAGGACATCTCCCATGAGCGGTCCTCGCCTGTGCCGGTCACAGTGAGCTGGGCGATGACCGTATCCTTGTCCGAGGGGCTGCGGTTGCCGCCGAAGCAGAAATTGCCGATGCTGTACAGGATCACGCTGCCCTGATAGGCTTCTATGGGCTGCAAAACGTGGGGATGGGTCCCCACCACCACGTCCGCGCCGCCCTTCACGGCAGCGTAGGCCAGCGACTTTTGCCGCTTGGTGGGGACGTAGGTTTTTTCGGCCCCGGCGTGCATGAAGGCCACAATGATGTCCGCGCCCTCGTCCCTGAGCCGTTTACAGCCATCCTCCATCTGCTTGGCGGAGCCGTTGAAGGGGTGAACGTAGGCCCCCAGCCGCAACGTGTCCCCATTGCCGTGGCGCAGCTCGAAGCACTGCCCCTGATTGCCGGGGATCCCGGCAACGCCGTATTCCGCCAGCGCGGCCTCGGTGTCCCGGATGCCGGTATCGCCGAAATCGCGGGTGTGGTTATTGGACAGGGTGACGGCCTCCACGCCGCCCAGCACCAGAGACTGCACATACTTGGGATCTCCGCAGAAGGCATATTCCGAGTCGGATTCCAGACGGCGGGGCGAAAAGGAACATTCCAGATTGGCCAGCGTCAGATCATCGGCCAGCAGGATCTCCGCCACGTTGGAAAAGGGATAGGCGTAGTCATCGCCCACCAGCTTTTCAAAGTGGCTGGTGTGGTGGCTGGAGGTCAGGGTGCAGTCCCCCAAAAAGGAAATGACAAAGGGCGCCGGTTCAGCCGAGGGTCCTTCTTCCTGCGGCGGGGCCGGGGGAAGCTCCGACTCCGGGGAGACTTCCGTTTCCGCAGAGGTGTCCGGCAGAGTGGCTGTTCCCCCGGAGGGAACGGCCGCGTCAAAAGGACGGAAGTGCCAGAAAAGCGTCCCCGCAAGGAAGCCTGCGGCAAAGATCAGGACAAACAGCAGGATCGACGGGCGCTTCCGGGGCAGTTCCCGTTTTCCGCGCATGGGGACCTCACTTCCTTTCCGACCGGTCAGCCGCGCCGTGACGGAACGCACTGACAGGTGTGTTTTCTCATCGCCGCTGCCGCCGGGAACCGCAGGTTTCCGGTCATTGCCGCGGTTATTCCGCATTATAACACGTTTTTCACCAGACGGAAAGATGGTCATAAAAAAACAAACATCCCCTGTTATCCCCGGTTGCTGTCGAAATGGGGATAATTTTTTGCTATAATTTTTGAAACTGTGTAACCTGACTGCCCCAAAGGGTGCTTATATGGGTGAAGGTCCTTCAATCGAAACCGGAAGGAGATGAACGCCATGGATGACTGCGGCATCGTCGCGCTCTACTTGCAGCGTGACGAGACAGCCATTCGGCAGACCGCTGACAAGTACGGCCGCCGCCTGCGGGCGCTAGCCTACGGGATCGTCAACGACTTGCAGACCGCCGAGGAATGTGAAAATGACACCTACATGGAGGCATGGAACACGATCCCGCCCTACGAGCCAAGCGACTACTTCTACGCCTTCCTCGCCCGAATCACCCGGCACATTTCCCTGAACCGCTGCCGGGACCGTGACCGCCTGAAGCGCAGCGCTTTTATCTGTGAGCTCAGTGTGGAAATGGAGCAATGCATCCCGGCGCCTGACAACGCCGCATGCCGTATGGACGATCTGTCGCTGGAAACAGCCCTCAACGCTTTTTTAGGCGGACTGGATGAGGAAAAACGGAACATGTTCGTTCGCCGCTACTGGTTTCTGGACTCCGTGGCCGACATTGCCAAACGCTATGGCATATCCGAAAGCAAGGTGAAAACAACGCTGTTCCGCTGCCGCAACCGGCTGCGGGAGCATCTGAACAAGGAGGGTTACACAGTATGAGAGGAAATGAACTGTTAGATAAGATGGAACTGATCGACCCCGCTTATATCGAGGCGGCGGACGCCGCGCCGAATAAGCGGAAAAGTGTTTGGGCGAAGTGGGGGGCGGCAGCGGCCTGCCTTTGCCTGATTTGCGGACTGGCGGTTCCCACCATAGCGGCTTTCAGCCCGTCGTTTTACGAGCTGTTGTACGCCGTCTCCCCCGCCACGGCCCAGTTCTTCAAGCCGGTGCAGCGGTCCTGCGAGGACAACGGCATCCGCATGGAGGTGACGGCGGCTTACATCCACGAGAATACCGCCGAGATCTATCTCTCCATGCGGGACCTCACAGGAAAGCGTTTCGATGAAACGGTGGACCTTTTCGACAGCTATCGGCTCCACACGCCCTTTGACTGCACGGGCCACTGCCAGTTGGCCAGCTACGACCCGGACACCCACACCGCCACATTTCTTGTGACCCTTGAGCAGTGGGACCGGCAGAGCATCGAGGGTGAGAAGCTGACGTTTTCCGTTCAAAAGCTGTTGAGCGGCAAGAAAAGCTGGGAGGGCATTTTGGACGGCGTGGCCCTGAATGATCACCTGACCTCTGCCGTGCAGACGGTCCAGCCCCGGGGCCTGAGCGGGAACCTGTTCGGCTCCGACGGCGGTAAAGAGGTCACGGTGCTGAAGCCAGCCGGTGAGATCGCCGCTCCCGTGGACGGCGTGGCCCTGACAGGGATCGGCTACGCGGACGGACGGCTCCATGTGCAGGTGTATTACGCGGACATCCTCAAAACGGACAACCACGGCTCTATCTCTCTGGTAGATCGGGAGACCGGCGAGCGAATTGACTGCGACGGGTCTGCGGCCTTTTTCGACAGCGAGCGAGCAAGCAGCTACGAGGATTATATCTTCACCGGCATTGAGGCCGACGCCCTTGGCACTTACGTGCTGTACGGGACGTTCGTCACGTCCGCTGGGCCTGTGGAGGGTAATTGGAGCGTGACCTTCCCGCTGGAGAACATAGCGGGCAGCTGAGGGGCCAAAAAGCGCGCCTGTAAATCACGGACACACATCCCCCCTGCCGGCGCGCCCGTTATAACTGTAAAGTAGTTTCCCTTTTATGTAATTACAATACAATGGTTAATCGAGTAGGAGGCTCTCGTAGATAGAGAGCCGACCTCTCACACCACCGTGCGTACCGACCGGTACACGGCGGTTCAACCG
>ENA-OURZ01003423-OURZ01003423.1-human-gut-metagenome-genome-assembly--contig:-NODE-3423-length-13213-cov-8.968688_pt1 | contig 13213 bp, 10 predicted proteins | sample MGYA00242073_ERZ509195 | MGnify/ENA primary metagenome ERZ509195 (study PRJEB26280, sample SAMEA2338837) | human gut metagenome | biome: human gut; feature: human-associated habitat; material: faeces...
AGATCATGTCCAACGGCTTTATGAAGGCCGGTTACGATGTCAAGCAGAGCGAGGTACACGGCATGGCGCAGCGCGGCGGCTCCGTGTCCACCCAGGTGCGCTGGGGCAAGAAGGTCTACGGCCCCGTGTTCGGCAAGGGCGAGGCGGACATCATGGTGGCGCTGGAGAAGATGGAAGCCGTCCGCTATGCGGAGTTCCTGAACCCCAACGGCGTGGCGGTCATCAATGACTACGCCATCAAGTCCACCACCATCGCCTCCGGCGCTGAGGAGTATCCGCAGGGCTGCATCGAGGCCATGCAGAAGAACTTCAAGACTATCGCCGTGCCCGCCAGCGACATCGCCATCCAGCTGGGCAATCCCAAGTGCATGAACGTGGTGCTGTTCGGCGCCATGTGCGACTCCCTGGGCTGCCCGGATATCGACTGGGAGCAGATCGTGGCCGAGACGGTGCCCGCCAAGGTCAAGGAGCTGAATCTGAAGGCCTTCCGCGCCGGTCGTGAGGCCGCCAAGAACGCCAAGTAAATAACCGTACAACGGAGTACAGCTGAGAGGCAGGCGCTTGCGCCTGCCTCTCAGCCTGTCAAAGAGCCTGTTCGGTCACAAATATCGGCGGGGCGATGTGGGCATCGCCCCCTACGGACGGGTACGGTGAGCCGTTGTAGGGACGGTGTCCCGACGTCCCCGTATGACTGCTGCACCCCGTAGGGGACGGCGTCCTCGACGTCCCGCTTCCTGTCATTCCGAGCCAGTGACCGCGTCACTGGCGTGGGAATCCGTCTCCTTGCAGGAAAAGAACGGATTGCCGCGTCGCTGCGCGCCGCGAAGCAAGTGCCCTTGGGGTACTCCTCGCAATGACAGGCTTTTCCAATCGCCTGAGACGGACGCGGGGCGCCCGCTTTTTGTAAATTTACAAAATCCCACTACCAAAACAGAGGAAGATGTGGTATGATACCTGCGTGAGAATAGGCCGGGCGAGAGGAGGGAGTGCCATGCTGCGGCGTGTGAAACGATATATCCTGCTGACGGGCCTGTCGGCGCTGCTGGCGGCGCTGCTGACCGGGTGCGGCTTTTCCGACGCCTCGGTGGAAGAGCTGTTCACCCTGCCCCGCATGGCGGAGGAGTATACAGGGCTGACAAAGGAACTGGACGACCTAATCGCCCAAGGCTACGAATACGCCTCGCCTACCGGCGGACGGAACATCCAGTCCGTCCAGATGGTGGATCTGGACGGCGACGGACAGCAGGAGGCGCTGGCCTTTTTCCGTATGAGCAGCGACGAAAAGCCCCTGAAAATATTTGTATTCCGTCTGGAGGACGGGACATACACCCGCTTCTGCACCATCGAGAGCAGCGGCAGCGCCATCGACAGCGTGTACTATCAGGATCTCAACGGCGACGGCCGCCGGGAGCTGATCGTGGGCTGGCGCATCAGCGCCGAGGTACAGACCGTGGCGGTATACACCGTGGCGCGGGAGCCGGTGGTGCTCATGTCCAGCGGCTACAGCCGCTTCACCATGCAGGATCTCAACAGCGACGGCATCCCCAGTCTGCTGGTGCTGCGCACCGATGGCAACAGCCAGTCGGTGGCGGAATTCTACGGCTGGCAGGACGAGCAGATGGGCGTGGCCTACCGCTGCGTGCTGTCCAGCAGCATGGTGTCCCTGAACCGGGGCAGCATGGTCAGCGGACGGGTGGACGCCGACACGCCGGCACTGTTCATCACCGGTGTGGACGAGCAGGGCATGGCGGTCACGGACATTCTGGTGTTCCGCTCTGAGCTGGGGCTGGTGAATCTGGCGCTGACCGGCAGCAGCACCGGCGTGTCCAACGCGGTCTTTGCCTACCGCCAGCTGCCGCCCCAGGATATTGACGGCGACGGCAGCATCGAGATACCCGACCCGGATCCCTCCTGGTCGGGCGAACAGACCGACGGGCTGGTGCGCTGGATGCGCTGCAGCGGCGACGGCGAGCTGTCCGTGGCGGCAGAGACGTACCACAGCCTGTCCTGCGGCTGGTATCTGAACATACCGGAGAGCTGGTGGGACTGGAACGTGGAGGCGGTCACCGGCAGTATCAGCAACGAAAACCAGCTGAATCTCAACATCAACGGCGACCCCGTGCTGAGCATCTACACCATCACCGGCGAAAACCGGGAGAACCGGGGACGTCTCGGCAAACGCATCGTCCTGCGCCGCCAGACAGCCACCGTCTACGCCGGTGAGCTGTACGACGCCGGCGCCTATTACGGCATGGATGAGGATCTGCTGCGCCGCAGCTTCAGCCTCATCGTGGGCACATGGAGCAACTGACAAGGAGGGGACTCAATGAAAAAGGTACTGGTACTGGAGGACGAATCCAGCATCCGCAGCTTTATCGTCATCAACCTGCGCCGCGCCGGTTACGAGGTGGTGGAGGCCGAAAGCGGCGAAGAAGCGCTGGAAAAGCTGAAGCTGCACAGCGATGTGCGCGTGGCGCTTCTGGACATCATGCTGCCCGGCATCGACGGCTTTGAGGTCTGCCGCCGCATCCGCGCCACCAACGCTTCCATCGGCATCATCATGCTCACCGCCCGCTCTCAGGAGATGGACAAGGTCACCGGTCTCATGACCGGCGCCGACGATTATGTGACCAAGCCCTTCTCCCCCGCGGAGCTGACCGCCCGCGTGGACGCCCTCATGCGGCGCAGCGGCGGCGCTGCCGTGGAGGCCGGCGAGATCAACCAGCCGCCCTTCCTCCTGAATACCCGCAACCGTACCTTGGAGAAGAACGGCCAGCGCATCAAGCTCACCCAGGTGGAGTACGCCATCATGAAAATGTTCATGGAGAACCCCGGCAAAGCGCTCTCCCGCGAGGAGATCCTCGACATGGTCTGGGGTCACGACTACTTCGGCGAGCTGAAGATCGTCGACGTGAACATCCGCCGCCTGCGGCTGAAAATTGAGGACAACGCCACGAATCCGACCTTTATTACTACAATTTGGGGCTTCGGCTACAAGTGGGGCCTGTAATACGCGTCTTTTTCCTCCATACTTTGTTGGGAAAGCTTGCCATACAGAAAGTATGGCTGCGCTTTCCCGCCTTGTCTGGAGAAAAAATCCACGCATTACATGGGCGTCGGCTTGACGTACACACGGTACGCCAGCGCCTCCGCGCAGCATTCTGCCCGAAAGGAGATGCTCACCTTGGCAAAAAAAGTGAAAAAGGTACAGGGCCTGAAGCGCCGGTGGCTGACCGGCAGCATGGGGCCTGTGCTGGTGATACTGCTGCTGGTGGGCGTGCTCATCTCCGTGGGCTTTGCCAGCAGCTACTACAACAGCGCCCGCTCCGCCCTGCGGGCGAAGGCCGCCGCCGGCGCGGATTATTTCAACACCTATGTGATGACCAGCTACCGGGAGTATTACCGCAGCGCCACGGTCTACGCCGCCGCCTTCGATGACGGCGACCGGATCGAGCTGCAATTCCTCAACAGCTCCGGCCGGGTGGAGGTGACAACGCGGGGCGTCACTGTGGGTACCTACCCCGGAACGGCTGAGATATACAGCGCCATTGAAAGCGGCGAGGTGAAGGACTACGTGGGACGCGACGTCGTCACCGGCGAGCGGATCATGGCGGCGTCCAGCCTGCTGAAGTTCAACGGGCAGGTGGTGGGCGTCATGCGCTACGTCACCGCCATCGGGAACATCGACCGGCAGGTGCTGCTGACGGTGCTGCTGGTGGCCGGCGTCATGGTGGCGGTGGTGGGGCTGATCGTCCTGTCCAGCATGATCTTCATCAACAACGTGGTGGCGCCGGTGTCGGCGGTGTCGGAGGCGGCCAAGCGCATCTCCGGCGGCAGCTACGGCGTGCAGATACCCAACAAATACTCCGACGAGATGGGCGAGCTGGTGGACAACATCAACGACATGTCCCGGAAGATCGGCGAGAGTGAGCGGATGAAATCCGAGTTCATCTCCTCCGTGTCCCACGAGCTGCGCACACCGCTGACGGCCATCAACGGCTGGGGCGAGACGCTGCTGGAGGACGAATCCAACGACGTGCAGCAGCTCAAGCGCGGCGTGCAGATCATGGTGAAGGAGTCCCGCCGCCTGACCAACATGGTGGAGGAGCTGCTGCAATTCTCCCGGCTGGAGGACGGCCGCTTCACCTTACAGGTGGAGGACACCGACCTGCAGGCGGAGCTGGAGGACGCGGTGTACAGCTACCGGGAGCTGTTCCGGCAGGACGGCATCGCGCTGGAGTATTCCAGCGACCGGGCAGAGTACAGCGAGGTCATCTCCGGCGACCCGGAGCGGCTGAAGCAGGTGTTCTGCAATCTGCTGGACAACGCCGCCAAGCACGGCGGCAGCGGCAAGCGCATCACCGTGCACCTGACCCAGCGGGACGGGGAATACGTGATCACCATCCGGGACTTCGGCCCCGGCATCCCGGAGGCGGAGCTGCCCTATGTGAAGCAGAAGTTCTACAAGGGTTCCTCCAAGGCCAGAGGCAGCGGCATCGGTCTGGCGGTGTGCGACGAGATCGTGCAGCGCCACGGCGGACGGCTGGAGATCGCCAATGCCGAGGGCGGCGGCACCGTGGTAACGGTATGCCTGCCGCTGAAAAAGCAGACAGAGGCGGCGCTGTAACAGCGACCGAAAAAAGTGAAAATAAAATCGAACAGGTGTTGCATTTTTGAAACAATTGTGCTATGCTTGCGACAGAAAGGAATTTAGCAGACCTATGGAGAAAAAGAAGGGCGGTTTCCGCACCAGTATCGGAGGGCAGGCGCTGATCGAGGGCATCCTCATGCGCGGGCCGGAGAAGGACGCCATCGTCGTCCGCTCGCCGGAGGGACTGGTGACAAAGGTCACGGAGCGGAAATTCGTTAAGGATAAATACCCCATTCTGGGCATCCCCATCCTGCGGGGCGCGGTGACGTTCATCAGCTCCATGATTACCGGCGTGAAGGCACTGATGTTCTCGGCGGACTACTTTCCGGATGATGAGAACGCGGAGCCGGGCAAGCTGGACAAGTGGCTGGACGAGCACATTCCGGCGGACAAGCTGCAATCGCTGATCGTGGCGTTCTCGGTGGTGCTCAGCATCGGGCTGATGCTGGTGCTGTTCATGCTGCTGCCCACGTTCATCGCGGGGCTGTTCCACGCCGCCAGCCCGGCCATACACAACCTCATCGAGGGCGTGGTGAAGATCGCGGTGCTGCTGACCTACATGATCCTCTGCTCCAAGCAGAAGGACGTGTACCGGGTGTTCTGCTACCACGGCGCGGAGCACAAGACCATTTTCTGCTATGAGGCGGGTCTGCCGCTGACGGTGGAGAACGTCCGCATCCAGCCCCGGCACCATCCCCGCTGCGGCACCAGCTTCCTGTTCGTGGTGGTCATCGTGTCCATCATCGTGTCCAGTCTGGTGTTTCCCTACATCAACTGGCAGAGCATCTGGGTGCGCGTGGGCGTGAAGCTGCTGCTGCTGGTTCCCGTGGTGGGCGTGACCTACGAGTTCAACCGGCTGGTGGGCGCCCATGACAACGTGGTGACGCGTATTCTGTCCGCCCCCGGCATGTGGCTGCAAAACTTTACCACCCATGAGCCGGACGACTCCATGATCGAGGTGGCCATCGAAGCCATGAAGCTGGTCATTCCGGAGCAGCAGGGCAAAGACAACTGGTGACAGCCGCGGCAGGGCACTGTCCGCCCGCCGGCAGAGCGTATTTTCCCGAAAAAACTGGAAGAAAGCGAATACGGGACGTATTATGGCAATTACATATAACAACTTGTATTTGGATATCCGGCAGCAATTCCTGCGTGCCGGACTGCCCGACCCCACGCTGGAGTCGCGGGAGCTGGTGTGCTGTGCCTCCGGAAAGAGCCGGGAGGAGCTGAGCCGCGACGGGCGGCTGTACGTGCCCGACTCGGTGGAGCAGCAGGTGCGGCGGCTGGCGCAGCGCCATCTGGACGGTGAGCCGGTGGCCTACCTGATCGGCGAGTGGGAGTTTTACGGCCTGCCGCTGGACATCTCCGAGAGCGTGCTGATCCCCCGGCCGGACACGGAGGTGCTGGTGGATCGGGCACTGGCCTGTATAAAGACGCTGGACGAGCCGCGGGTGCTGGATCTGTGCGCCGGCTCCGGCTGCATCGGTCTGGCAATAGCCAAAAATGCGCCGAACTGCCATGCGGTGCTGGGCGAGCTGGACGAGGGCGCGCTGCGCGTCTGCCGCCAGAACATCCGCCGCAACGACCTGACGGGGCGCGTGGTATCCCTGCAGCTGGACGCGCGGGAGAAGCCCCCGGCGCATCTGGGCGAGTTCGACTGCATCGTGTCCAACCCGCCCTACATCCCCGACGGGGACATCGCCGGGCTGGACGTGTCGGTGCGGGACTACGAGCCCCATCTGGCGCTGAAGGGCGGCGCGGACGGACTGGACTTCTACCGGGACATCACCCGGCTGTGGACGGCGGCGCTCCGCGTGGGCGGCAGGCTGCTTTTCGAGGTGGGCATCGGTCAGGCCGATCAGGTGCTGCGCATCATGCGGAGCGTGGGCTTCGGCGATCTGGAGATCACCCCCGACCTGAACGGCATTCCCCGGGTGGTGGAAGGCGTACTGCATAAGGAGCTGTGAGCACTGTCCTGAAAACGGGACAGCAAGGGGCGCAGAATAGACATATATTCAACTGAGGAGGACGGAATTATGGCGGCGAAGAAGGAAACGGTTGCCGCGGCACCGGTGGTGTCGGACAAGAAAAAGGCGCTGGAGACAGCCATGCAGCAGATCGAGAAGATGTACGGCAAGGGCTCCATCATGCGCTACGGCGCGGAGAGCACGATGAACGTGGAGTCCATCCCCACCGGCTCCCTGTCGCTGGATCTGGCGCTGGGTATCGGCGGTCTGCCCCGCGGCCGTATCGTGGAGATCTACGGGCCGGAGTCCTCCGGCAAGACCACGCTGGCGCTGCATGTGCTGGCGGAGGCACAGAAAATGGGCGGCGAGGTGGCCTTTGTGGACGCCGAGCACGCGCTGGATCCCACCTATGCCAAGGCGCTGGGCGTCAACGTGGAGGATATGCTCATCTCCCAGCCGGACACCGGCGAACAGGCGCTGGAGATCACCGAGGCGCTGGTGCGCAGCGGCGCCATCGACGTGGTGGTGGTGGACTCCGTGGCGGCGCTGGTGCCCCGCGCCGAGATCGAGGGCGAAATGGGCGACAGCTTCGTGGGTCTGCACGCCCGGCTCATGAGTCAGGCGCTGCGCAAGCTGACGGGCATCATCAACAAGACCAATTCCATCGTCATTTTCATCAACCAGCTGCGCGAGAAGGTGGGCGTCATGTACGGCAATCCGGAGGTCACCACCGGCGGCCGCGCCCTGAAGTTTTACGCCAGCGTCCGCATCGACGTGCGCCGCATCGAGACGCTGAAGTCCGGCGGCGAGGTGGTGGGCAACCGCACCCGCGCCAAGGTGGTGAAGAACAAGGTGGCGCCTCCCTTCCGTGAGGCAGAGTTCGACATCATGTACGGCGAGGGCATCAGCAAGCTGGGCGACCTGCTGGATCTGGCGGTGAAGCTGGATCTGGTGCAGAAGAGCGGCTCCTGGTTCAACATGGGCGAGCTGCGGCTGGGACAGGGACGCGACGCGGCCAAGCAGTACTTCCGCGACCATCCCGACGAGGCGGCCAGGCTGGAGGCAGCGGTGCGCGAGAACTTCCACAAGCTGATGGGCAGCCAGTCCCGCGTGGCGGCCAAGGCCGCGGGCCGGGCGGTGGACGTGTCCGCCGACGACTTCGACGACGAAGACTGATGCGCATCGACCGGATCGAAAAATCCAAGCATAAGCAGGAGCGCGTGCTGGTGTTTCTGGAGGGGGGCGACCTCCTCCGGATCACCGGCGCGGAGCTTCTGCGCTTTGGCTTATATAAGGGTATGGACTTACCGCCGGCGCTTGTGGTAGAATTACAGGCGGCGGCGCAGAAGTCGGAGCTGAAGCAGACGGCGGCGCGGATGGCCTCCGGCCAGATGCTGTCGAAAAAAGAAGTCCGGCGGCGCCTGACGAAGAAGGGTGCCACCGAGCAGGAGGCCGAGGAGACGGCCGACTGGCTGGAATCGCTGGGCGCGGTGGACGATGCCGGGTACGCCGGGGTCATCGTCCGGCACTACGGCGCCATGGGCTACGGCGCGGGGCGGGTGCGGCAGGAGCTGCACCGCCGGGGCGTGCCGAAGGAGCTGTGGGACGCGGTGCTGGAGCAGCTGCCGCCGCCGGAGGAGGCCATACGGAAATTTCTGGCGGGGAAGCTGCGGGGACGCGGCATGACCCCGGAGGACAGCCGCCGGCTGGCCGCCGCCCTGCAGCGGCGGGGCTTTGCCTGGCAGGAGATACGCCCTGTGCTCAACGAGTGGGGGCAGGAGATCGAGGAGACGTGAGGTACACAACGTGAAGGTTGCATTTATTTCCCTTGGCTGTGCCAAGAATCTGGTGAATACCGAGCAGATGATGGCGCTGTGCCGCGACGCGGGGCACACGCTGCAGGAGGAGCCGGCGGGCGCGGATGCCGTGGTCATCAACACCTGCGGGTTTATCGACAGCGCCAAGGAGGAGGCCATCGACACCATTCTCTCCGTGGCGGAGCTGAAAAGCGCCGGTCAGGTGGGCAAAATTCTGGTGACGGGCTGTCTCACCCAGCGTTACCAGCAGGAGATACTGGACGAGCTGCCGGAGGTGGACGGTATCATGGGCACCGGCAGCTACGGCGAGATCGTGCCGGCGCTTGCGGAGATGATGGCCGGCGGCACGCCCCGGCGCTTTGCCGACATACACGGCATGATCGACGAATTCGACCGGGTGCTGACCACGCCGGGGCACTACGCCTACCTGCGCATCGCCGAGGGTTGCGACAACCGCTGCGCCTACTGCGTGATCCCCTCCCTGCGGGGCAGGTACCGCAGCCGCCGCATGGAGGACGTGCTGGCGGAGGCAAAAAAGCTGGCCGACGCCGGTGTGAAGGAGTGCATCGTCATCGCCCAGGACATCACCCGCTACGGCATCGACCTGTACGGCGAGAAGAAGCTGGCGGCGCTGCTGCGGGAGCTGTGCAAGCTGGACTTCCACTGGATCCGGCTGCACTATCTCTATCCCGACGAGTTCACCGACGAGCTGATCGACACCATCGCCGCCGAGGACAAGGTGCTGCCCTATCTGGACATCCCCATCCAGCACTGCAACGACAAGGTGCTGCGCGCCATGAACCGCCGGGGCGACAAGGCGGAGCTGCTGGCGCTGTTCCGCGAGCTGCGGGAGCGTATCCCCGGTCTGGTGCTGCGCACCAGCCTCATCACCGGCCTGCCCTTCGAGGACGAGGCCGCCTTCGAGGAGCTGTGCGAGTTCCTGCGGGAGGTGCGCATCGAGCGGGCGGGCGTGTTCCCCTACTCCCCGGAGGAGGGGACGCCGGCGGCGCGGATGCTGAACCGGGTGGACACCGCCGAGGCGGAGCGCCGGGCGGAGCTGGTGGTGGACGTGCAGTCCCGCATCATGGACGACTTCAACGACAGCCGCATGGGTACGGTGGTCGAGGTGCTGTGCGACGGCTTCGACCAGCAGGCCATGCAGTTCGTGGGGCGCAGCTACGCCGAAAGCCCCGATATCGACGGGCGCATCTATTTCACCGCCGATCACGAGGTAGAGGCGGGCGAGTTCGTGCCGGTGCGCATCACCGGCGCCATGGACGGCGAGCTGACCGGCCAGCTGGCGGAGTGAGGGCTTCCCATTTCCCACCGGCTGTGGTACAATACACGCAGACTAAAAATGAAAGGCTGATACATATATGACTACGGCGAATAAACTGACGATCTTGCGGGTGCTGATGATCCCTGCGTTTCTGGTGGTGCTGTACTGGGGCTTCCCCGGCAGCCGCTATGTGGCGCTGGGCATTTACATCGTGGCCTGCCTGACCGACCTGCTGGACGGCTATATCGCCCGGCACTATAACCAGGTTTCCGATTTCGGCAAATTCATGGACCCGTTGGCGGACAAGTGCCTTGTGATGGCGGCGCTGTGCTGGTTCGTGGAGGAGGGCACCTTCTTCGCGTGGGTGCTGGCCATCGTGCTGCTGCGGGAGTTTGCCGTGTCCGGCATGCGCCTTGTGGCCGTGGAGAAGGGGCGCGTCATCGCCGCCGGCTGGTCGGGCAAGATCAAGACTGCCAGCACCATGGTGTGCATCTGCCTGATCCTGCTGGGCATTCCCCAGTGGCTGAACTATGTGTGTCAGGGCGTCATCCTGGTGACAACCGTGTACTCCGGCATCGAATACTTCGCCAAAAACGCCGACGTGTTCAAAGAGGTCAAATGACTTGACAGGCGGGGAATAGTTTGAGAAAGGGAAAATTGTGAATAAGTACTTGCATTTTTCGATATAGCGTGCTAAACTAAAGAAGTAACCTGCCTTCGGCAGAAAAGCCCATGGGCTTTGTCTTTTCATATGAAAAGACAAAGCATCCTGTTGTATGTCTCAAAAAGACAGCATGGACAATGCGGTCGAAGCGGGGGTAAAAAGAAATAAGACACAGAAAGAGAGGAGCAATGACATGAGACAGGAAAAGAAGGTCGGGGGAACGAAACGGGCGCTGCTGACCAGTGTGCTGGCCCTTGTGCTGAGCTTGGCGATGTTGGCGGGCAGTACATTTGCATGGTTTACAGATACGGCCTCCACCGGCGTCAACAGGATCGTATCCGGTAATCTGGATGTGGGTCTGGAGTACTGGGGCGGCGCAGAAAGTGGATGGCTCACCGCAGAGAACTCGGAGGATCTGTTCGACGAGAACGCCCTGTGGGAGCCGGGCTACACCCAGATCGTCTATCTGAAGGTGAAGAACAACGGCAATCTGGCGCTGACCTACGCCATGCAGATCACGCCGGTGCGTGAGACAGTGGGCGTCAATGTGGACGGCGAGGAGTTCAAGCTGTCCGACTATATCAAGTTCGGCTGGACGACGTTTACGGTCGATGAGGAGGCTGGCGCACCCGTTGCCCTTGACCGAGAAGAGGCACAGGACATCGTCGGTGGCGGCGCGCAGCTGGGGACGACCCTGCACCGTCAGGCGGCTGAGCCGATGGAGGCCGGTGCGGAAGAGCTGGTGGCGCTGGTGGCTTGGATGCCCGAGGACGTGGGCAACGAGGCCAACTACAGCACGGTACAGCCCACCATCGAACTGAGCCTGAAGGTACTGGCGACCCAGGCCGCGGTAGAGAGCGACAGCTTCAACAACACCTATGACGATGATGCGGCGGCTGATGAGAACTTAGACATCAAGCCGGAGTATGATTATGAATCGCTCTACGATTATAACAACCTTGAGGGTTATGGCGTTAGGGTGGAAAGAAATGAAGCCGGCAAAGTGGTCAAGGCCATTGTGTCCGGTGTCAACGGCAAGGTACCGGATGGATTTTTTGCAAATTTGAAGGGATCGGTAGATGAAAATGGCAACCCGATAGCGGTGCCAGCCGAGAGATGGGCAGATCTCACGGAAGTCGTGATCGAGAATGGTGTGACAGAGATCGGCAAGGATGTGTTTCAAGGTTGCGTAGGGCTGACAAACGTGACGATCCCCGATAGCGTCAAGAAAATCGGCACTTGGTCGTTTTATATGTGCAAAGGCCTGAAAAATGTAGATATTCCCGCAAATATGGAGATCGGCGACTTCAGCTTCCGCCAAAGCGGTTTGGAGCAGGTGACGGTTTCTGGCGGCTCTGTTGGGAATTATGCCTTCCACAGAATCGATAACTTGAAAAAAATATCCATCAACTGCGAGACCATAGGTGAGGAAGCGTTCTCCGGCTGCGATTATTTGACAGATATTACGCTGGGCGAGAATGTAAAAACCCTTGGCGACAAGGCGTTCTATACCTGTGATGCTTTGGAGCGTGTTGAGATACCCAGCACCGTGACCGACATCGGAGAGAAGACCTTCTACTCTTGCCCCGCGCTGAAGGAGGCTATTATCAGAGCTGGAACGGTCAAGGCTGGAACCTTCTATAACTGCCGGGCATTGACGACACTGGTCATCAGTGACAACGCAACGTTGGATGCCTCCTTTACGGTGGGAAACACGTATGCAAAAGAGACACTTGAAACCGTCAAAATCGAAAGAGGCGAGATCGGGATTAGCGCATTCAACAGTTGCCCGAACCTTACCACAGTAGAATTGGGCAATAGTGTGACTTCAGTCGGCGATAATGCATTTTCCAAATGCACAGCACTTACATCCGTTAATATTGGCGATGGTGTGACCTCTATTGGAAAAAATGCTTTTAATGGCTGTACGGCACTGACAAATGCGAATATCGGGAGCGGCGCCATTGGCGAAAGCGCATTCAATGGCTGCACAAGCCTTGCCAATGTAACGCTGGGCAATGGCGTGACCCAAATCGGTAAAAATGCGTTTATCAGATGCGCGCAGATTCCCTCCATCACCATCGGCAGCGGTGTGACCTCTATTGGATCCGGTGCGTTTAACGGCTGTACGGCATTGACAAATGCGAATATCGGGAGCGGCGCCATCGGTGCCAACGCGTTCCAAGATTGCTCGAGACTTGCCAGCGTGACGCTGGGTGATGGCGTGACATCGATTGGAGCGAATGCATTCCTCAGATGTACGGAACTGACCTCCATGGACATTGGCAGCAGCGTGAAGACAATTGAAAGTTATGCATTTTCCGGTTGTTCGTCACTGAGCGAAGTGACGATTTCTGCCGCTCAGATAGGTAATCAGGCGTTCAGAAGTGCGAGTGCTTTGAAGAAGGTGACCCTCGGTGATGGCGTGGAAGCTATTCCGGCAGGAGCCTTTAGCAACTGCGGGATGGGAAATAAGAACAATTCTCCCGAGCTTTACCTGAAGGCCGGCACATGGACAAGTAACGGACAGAAGACTATTGTGGCAGAAGGAGCGTCGATCACGACGGGCAATCCTGTTTTCAATCAGATCAAAAGCGGCAAGCCTGCCAATTGGTCTGCGCCTGCCAATCCCTAACCCGCTATTTGCCCTCCCCATGAGAAGTCCCGCGTCTTCGGACGCGGGGCTTCGCCTTTTGACCAAATGACTTGACAGGCGGGGAAATTCCTGCTACTATTAACTGAACCGAATAGCGCGTTGATCGGAAAGAGTACGCACCAGAGCTTTGCCAAGAGAGGGACGGCCACCGGCTGAAAGCCGTCCTGCCGAGCGGTGCG
>ENA-OURZ01003442-OURZ01003442.1-human-gut-metagenome-genome-assembly--contig:-NODE-3442-length-13143-cov-3.656174_pt1 | contig 13143 bp, 7 predicted proteins | sample MGYA00242073_ERZ509195 | MGnify/ENA primary metagenome ERZ509195 (study PRJEB26280, sample SAMEA2338837) | human gut metagenome | biome: human gut; feature: human-associated habitat; material: faeces...
CTATGGTCAAAATCCCACAGCACAAAGTCACAAAATTCAATAAATTTTTTAGGGGTTCTTTTCCACATTTTTTTGAGCAATTCGATAGAATATCTATATCTACAGCGGCCGCCTATTTCTAATACAACAAATTAGATTTACCAAGTATCAGAACTTTTCTCCTTTCGAAGGCAAATATAGTATATGGACGATAAGCTATTTTTTCAAACTTTCTAACCTAAATCAACCTTCAAGTCTCCTTCTTTAATCCAGCCTTTCTTTCGCATGAACTTTCCAATCGCCCAGCTTAAAACGACAGGGAGTATAAAGCAGACTAAAATCATACCGACCCAGTCAAAGGCTCCAGGGGCATATCCCTTTGGCATATTTGACCAGCCTGTGATGATTCCGATTGGACCTACTAAACCGGCAGTTCCCATACCAGAAGAAATCGCTGCTCCGTTATTGCGAAGCTGAAAAATACAGGTTGCAACGGGGCCTAAGATTGCAGAAGTAAGTACTGGCGGTATCCATAAAACAGGTTTTCGCATCAGGTTTGGCACCTGCAGCATGGATGTTCCAAGCCCCTGTGCTACAAGCCCACCTACTCCGTTATCTGGGTAGCTGATTACAGCAAATCCAAGCATGTTACAGCAGCAGCCTACTGTTGCTGCTCCTCCTGCAAGCGCAAGACCATTCCACACTTCCATAGAAATACTGCCATCTAATACTCCCGCAATGACAGCACCGCCGCTAATACCAACTGCCGCACAGATTGCCGCAGAACTAATCGGCAGGGTGAGAACAACACCAACAACAACAGAAATAATGATTCCCATGAAGAATGGCTGTAAATTCGTTGCCCATCCGATAAATGTTCCAAGTGAATCACAAATTGTCTTAAAAACCGGTGCCAGTACCATCGCACATCCTACACCAACAATAATCGTTACCGCCGGAGTTACTAAAATATCAATCTTCGTCTCTTTAGAGACAAGCTTCCCTGCCTCGCAGGCAATAATCGCTACAAATAATACAGCCAATGGCCCACCGGAGCCGCCTAATGTATTCGTTGCCTGACCGACTGCACATAAAGAAAACAGTACCAATGGAGGTGCATCTAACGCATAACCAATCGCTGCCGCCATCGCAACACCTGTTACCATCGTTGCATAGTTACCAATTTGCCATAAAATCCAGCAGAACCGATTCAGCATACTAAGTCCGGCAACCTTTGCTGCCAATTCTCCTGTATCCGTAATCGCTGCCAGTGCTGCCATCATGCCAGTTGTTCCTACATTCTCTGCCAGTGTCTTAATAATCGTTCCAATTAAGAGAGACGCAAATAATCCAAGAGCCATCGCTCCCATCGCATCAATCGCATATCTCTTAAAAGAAATCTCTACATTCTTTTTTTGTAGAAAGCTCTTCTTTCCCGCACTTTGTGCTGTGTTGTTTTGATTCTTCATCTTTCCTGTCTCTTTCTCTTTCATTCTAACTATTTAAAATTTATTTTTCTGTGAACTACCAGATTGTGATTTAAATAGTCTTTTTCATTCTATAATAATCTTGTCCAAAATGCAATCTATTTAAGTAAATTTTTTACAATTTTTATTTCTCTTACATCTTTTTTCTATCTTCCATATAATATTTTTCTATATTTCGGAATAAATACTATATGGTATTGGCATTTCCATCTTGTATGTGATAAACTTTTATTGTCCATTTGGACCGCCTCCTATTCTTATCTTGAGTTTGGCTTGCGACACCATTCTCATTGTAGCATAGGAGACTTTTTTATTGTATCCTTTACGTTTCCACTTACTCTATTTTCCCCAGCATAGCTGGTGGATTAGACTTTTCATTCATTCTCCTAACCCTAAAAATTAGGAATATAGGGATTGAGTTTTCATTTAAATATGTTACATTATAATTAAAATAGCTGTATAGCTACAAAGGCAGAATGTTTGTAGCAATCTGTCTAAAACTTTTACAGTAAAAGGAGAGGAAAAAAATGGACGAAGAAAGAAGAGAGCATTCGAATTGGGATGACAAAACGATTCCGTTAGAGGAGAATCATACCGTTCCACTTAGCGAAAAGAGAGAGTTTTCAAATCAAGTTAGAAGACCTAAGTTGAAACATCCAAAGAAATCGAACTCTCAATCGCCGTATGAACAATCACAACATTCCCAATCAGACGGAAACGCAAATCCTTACAGTCAAAATCCGTATCAACAAGGTGGATATACTCCGTCTGGAAATAATAATAATCCGTATCAGCAACATACACCAAATTCTTATGGACGGCAACCTTATCAACAGGCAGGACAAAACCCTTATAGTAACCAGCCTTACCAACAAGGGAATCCTAATCCTTATGGTCAACAGCCTTACCAGCAGGGAAATCCTAACCTTTACGGTCAACAGCCTTACCAGCAGGGAAATCCTAATCCTTACAGTCGGCAGCCTTACCAGCAGGAAAATCCTAATCCTTATAATCATCAGCCTTACCAACAGGGAGGACAAGTACCATATAACCAGCAACCTTATACACAACCACCAGAAAAGAAACATTCAAAAATGCCCTTTATCATTGCTGGAGCATTCGTCGCGGTATTGTTCTTAGGCGGCCTAGCAATTGGGTTATTTTCTTCAAATAAAAGTAAACCTCAAGCTAGTAAAGAAAGCAGCCAAAAAGCTGATCAGGGGGATTCTTCCAAAATTCTGGTACAAGATAACACTTTCGATACTGTAGTGACAGCCAAAAGTAAAGACATTGATAACATTAAACTTTTTAAAGAACCCGGCAAAAAGAAAAAAGCTGGAAAAGTGCAAGAAGGCGTTCCTTGTGCTCTGTTACAAGAAAAAACAGTAGACGGAGAAAAATGGGCAAACATTGATTTTTGCAATCGCCAGGGATGGTGCCGTATGGACAAGCTTCGAACAATTTCTGGAGATGTTGACTATTTTTATGTAAAAGAAAATAGCGAGAATATCGTTTTTGTAAATGAACAAGCTATCAAATTACATACGGGAGCCGGACAAGATACATCCATTGCAGCCACAGATGTTAAGTACGGAACCGAACTGAATATATCCAAAGTTGAAGATGGCTGGGGACGAACAACTTATCAAAATAAGGAATGCTGGATTGATATGAATGTTGTTGGATTCTACGCATCCGAATACTGGCAGGTAGAAAGATGCGATGGAAGTACAAATGGTATTAAACTTCGTAAATCATCCACGGAAGATAGCGAGCAACTTACAACCGTTCCATTATGTACAAAATTTCAATCTTCTGAATCCAGAAACGGATGGGCGAAATTTACCTATGGTGGCAAAACCGGTTGGATGAAACTCCACTATGCAACACCTTGCGGAAGCAGCAAAGGACTCAGTTTTACAGAGGATAAGACCGCATCCACAACAGAAACAAAAGCAACAGTAAAAACAGTAGCTAAATCTACAGAAAGTAAAAAGGCCGAACCAAAAGCAACTTTTGGATATGAAGTATCACCGATTGCAGGAAACTGTTATATACCAGACAGAAAAGAATATATGGTAATATCGAATGTTACAGATAGTCAATTCGATTTTGAAATATATGACGTAGAAGGTCTATGTTTTAAACATCATACAGCAGTAGCAATTTCAGAAGATACCGCACGTTATTACGGAGATAAATATACTCTTACATTTGGCCTTGATACACAGGGAATCAGTGTCGATGGATGTGATGATATTATTGGATCTGATGCATTCTTTATTTATGAAGAATGGTTGGATGATGGAGAAAATTAATATCAGCACCCTTAACTAGAGCGTGTTAGAGAAGTTATTTCTTCTACAAATTTATTTTGTAAGCAACAATTATAGTAATTCGGTAAAACATTCTCAATTTTTATAGTAATGCTCTATAACATTACTTATAAATCCAAAATCAAAAAAGAAATCTATCACACGATATCTTACAGAAAGAGATATGCCTAAACATAGCTTTCACAAATAATATGACATCGTGTAATAGATTTCTTTTTTGATTTCTTATATTATTTAATTATTATCTAGTTCCTATATTATCAATATACTATCTAACTTAACACGGTGACAGCTGCTTCCATTTACTGATCAAATGACCAGCTTCCATCATCGTTCTGTGTTCCGCCAATAACATCCTGTCCATCTACAGATACTAATACATCTGTGCTGCTGACATTATCACCACTTACGGAAAAATCATAATATTCTTTATCTCCCACTGTAACTTGCTTCTTGTAAGAATATTCTGCATCTTCTCCATAATAATCTTTTGCCTGGCTTAATGCGTCATCCTGTGAGATTCCTTCTGTACTGTCGGTAGAATCTGTAGCATCCGTGCTGTCTGTAGATGAATTAGCATCTGTGCTGTCTCCATTCTCGGATGTACTGTCTGTACTCGCTTCTTCACTTTCAGAAGATGTACTCTGATTCTCAGAATCTGTCTCTCCAATCTGTCTGATTGCTGTAGCAGAATAGGCAAAGCAGTTATCATCACCATCAAAAGAAGATGCGGTGATCGTCACTTCATATGTTCCTTTTACTTCATCTGTATCTTTATCTCGAAGCTGTGATGTGATGATATAATCGCTTCCATCTTTCACACAGTTTGTAATATATGGAACAAGACTGCTTACCTCTCCTTTTAAGAAGCCATACATCTGCTTGCCATCATCATATGTCGCATATTTATCACCATCAGGAATTTCCGGGAATTCCATGTTGCCCATTCCATATGCATTATAAAGAGCAGATGCATACATATTTGATGTGTTCTCTTTAAGATAATAGTAGGAATCCATCTCAATTCCATCTCCGTAAGCAGATTCATTCTCCATTAAGGAAGTGAGTGCTGCCATAGAAAACCAGAAAGAATCCGACTTTTCTTCACTGGCACCATTTGCATAGTATGGATAACCTTTCGAATAATTCTGTAACATCAGAGCCTCAATTGGATAAATCATATTTTCAAAATTATCTGGAAGCTCTACACCAGAAGCAACGTAATCTGCTGTCGTATCATCCTTTGCGGCCTCTGTTGTTGCCTCTGATGCCTGTTCTGCCTTAGAAACGCTGTTTTTCTCTGCACTTTTGCTTGTAGAACATGCACTTACACTCATAACCATCATTCCAGCAAGAGTTACTGCACATAATCTTTTCAGTTTATTCTTAAACATAATTCCTTCCTTTCTGTTTCGCCGGTGTATGTTCTCATCTATGCCACTTTTTATTGACTATATCTGCATCCACCGCAAAACATGAACTTCTCTTAAACTTTTTCCAAAGTATTTTCATCAAAATAATAGCCCATTTGAAAATAATTGTAAAGAAATTTCTTTTTGCTTTCTTTCCTGGCTTTTGCAGGTTATTTTTTATATTATTGGAAATTTACCTTCTTTTCAAAGAAGATTTCTATTTGTTTTCGCGTTGCTTTCAGAGAACCCTGTGCAAAAAATGGTTTTCCACCTCCTCGTCCGTTCAGTTCTTTATTCACCTGCTTTACAAGTTCCCGGACATCTCCTTCTCTCTGTCCAATGGCATATTTATATCCGTCTTTATCATTTCCCGCAAAGAAAGCTGCAACACCGCTGCATGTATCTAAAATCGCATCGGTACATTTTCTTACTTCTACTGGTTCCATATCTCCTTCAATCAACAGCACATTTTCTTTTCCCACACAGGAAGCAGCTATCTGTTCAAAATGTTTTTGCTTTTCTGCTGCAAGTTCACCTTTTAAGTTATAAACTTCATCAAGAAGTCTCTGTACTGCATCTTTTGTCTCTTTTTCTTTTACCGAAAGTCTGACTGCAACCTGGCTGTTTTGCTCCGCACTTTTTGACAGATATTCTAATGCCCGTTTTCCTGAAAGCATTTCCATACGAACCCCGTCACGAAACTTCTTACTGGAAAGGATTTTGACCAGGCCAATCTGGCTGGCATGTGTCACATGAAGACCACAGCAGGCACAAAGGTCTGCTCCCGGAAATTCTACCAGGCGAATCTCTCCTGTAAGTTCTTTTTTACTTCGATATGGAATGAGTTTTCGTTGTCTCTCATCTGGATAAAAAATATTTACCTCCTGATTCATCCAAATATAATCATTTACTTTTTGTTCAATTTCAGCCACTTGTTCTTCTGTCAGCATTCCGCTTAAATCAATTGTAATGACTTCTTCTCCCATATGAAATCCAACATTTTCATAACCATATTTTTCATGAATCATTCCACTGACAATATGTTCGCCAGAATGTTGCTGCATAAGGTCAAAACGCCATTCCCAGTTGATTCGTCCTACAACTTGTTCCCCTACTTTCAATGGTTTTTTCATGATATGACAGATTTCTCCATCCACATACTGCACATCAAGAACTTCTTCTCCCTCAATCGTTCCCTTATCTGCTGGCTGTCCTCCGCCTTCAGGATAAAAGGCTGTTTCATTTAAAATGATATAATATCCTTCCTGTCTTTCCTCGCAGGAAAGGACAATCGCCTCAAATTCCTGGATATATACATCTTCATAAAATAATCTTCTCGTTTTCATAATTAAATCCTCTTTTATTCTTGAATTATTTTTCAAACACAATCAGCGAGTGTCTTAAAAATATCCCTGCAACCTGCATGCCCCAAATTGTGGCATATTTTTCAGAAAGCATTTTTCAAAAAATACAATCTATAAAAAAAGACTACCGCGTCAGAATATGATCGCGGCAGCCTCCCCTTTTCGTCAAGTAACACCTGGCTAGATGCTCTTTATTTTGATGATTCTGCTTTTATATAGAGGGATAGATCAGAATCTGGATTCTGCACTTCCATCTGATAATGTGTAAACTCCTTCGTTCCATCCTCATCTTCATATACCTTATATCCATCATGATCAAGTACAGTAAAGTATAAATCAATTGGAAGATTAAATGTATATTCCTGATTCTTTTCTCCATCATAATCAGAGTAAACAGTACATACTCTCTTTTCTTTTTCCTTCTTTAAATCCTTATAGAACTGTGGAATCTTTTCTTCACCGTCAAACTCTACTGTATAACCATAGAAAACTTCATCCCCACATTTCTCCTCTACAGAAGTAATAAGCTGTGTCTTTTTATCAATAATAATCGTTTTCTCAATCGTATCTCCAGCAGAGAATCCGTATTCCGTATCATAATCATCTCCGCTTTGAACCTTAGTCGTAAGCTGTAAAGTGATTGTACTATCACGTTCTTTTTCGTTCTGAATCTGATCTTTCATATCTCCCTGGAAAATGCTGTCCTCAATCGCTTTTACGCATTCTTCCTCGTAATCATTTCCAACCAGTCCGAAATACTGTGTATACTTCCCATTATAACGATATAATTCTTTATTACTGATTACTTCTTTGTAATCATCATCGGAACCTTCTTTCTTAAAGTAAGAGAAATAGTTTCCCTTTTTATCTTTCTTAATCTGGCGGGTTGTCGTATAATCAGAACCTTCTGCCAAATGAGAGTAAGAAGCTGTAATTGTAACAAGCTTGTGCTCCTTAAGTAATGCCTCGACTGTATTTGCAGAATTAATCTCTTCCATGTGTTTTGCGTTCTTATGCGTTCTATGCAAAAGTCCAAAAACAACACCTGCAAGAATCAGCACCGTAAGCAATAAGCTAATACCCAATACCTTCCAGAACCACGGCCGATTCTGATTGCGGCGATGGGAAGTTGTCTGATCTAACTCATAGCCTTTATATTTTCTTGTATTTGTAGTATCCGACATAAAATTAAAAGTTCTCCTTTCTAGTTTGCCAAAAGTCATATTCGCCTTATTATAATCCAACCCCTATCTATATTTCAAGTTTTTTCACCCTTTTTGTACATTTTTCATCAGCATGTAGCTGATACCGTTTGTCTGATTCTCCTTTTTCTCTGCATCAGTAAGTGGGCGGATTACCTTTGCCGGAGAACCAAATGCCAGCATTCCGTCCGGAATTACCGTTCCCTGTGTGACAAGGCTTCCTGCTCCAATAATACAGTCGGAGCCAACCTGCGCGCCATTCATAATAATCGCACCCATTCCAATGACGGTATTATTCCCGATTGTGCATCCATGAATAATCGCATTATGACCAATAGATGTTCCATTCCCGATTTTACATGGGAAGCCATTATCTGCGTGAACAACGGTGCCATCCTGGACGTTGGAACCACACCCTACAACAATCGGTGCCATATCTCCGCGAAGTACCGCATTATACCATACAGAACTTTCATCTCCTAATGTGACATTTCCTACTACACAGGCTCCCGGTGCTACCCATGCATTTCCCTGAATATCTGCGTTTTTAATATAACTCATGCTTTTCTCCTTTTCTCTGTCTCTCATTATACCTGGCTCTGCGCCATAAAGAAATCAAATGTAAGCTGGTCAGTTTCCGGAAGTCCTGTAAGTATTCCAAGTTCCACCATCTTATCTACGTTCGTCTTACTGACTTTCGCCTGATTTCTAAAGTTTTCAAGTGAGGTAAACGGACCATGTTTCGCTGCCTCTTCTACCTGCTCACAGGCCTTATCTCCAAGACCCTCCACACTGGAAAGCGGCGGCATGATTTTACCATCAATAATCTGACATTCTCTTGCTTTTGCCTTATAAATATCAATCGGCATAAACTCAAATCCTCTTGCGTACATTTCCTGTGCAATTCTTCCATCACGAATCGTATCCTGATCCTTTTTCGTCTGCTGATCCTTCGGTGTTTTTAAAAGTTCCGTAAGTGCAATGTCAAGACGTTCTTTTCCCCGGCACATAATCTCATAGGAAAACGCTGAGGCACGGATACCAAAGTAGGCTGCATAATAAGCTAATGGCTTATGTACTTTAAACCATGCCACACGCCAGCCCATCATAACATATGCCGCTGCATGCGCTTTCGGGAACATATATTTAATCTTCTTACAAGACCAGATGTACCAGTCTGGCACGCCGTGGGATGTCATCTCTTCTTCCCACTCTGGTTTTAATCCCTTTCCTTTACGAACAGATTCCATGATGGTAAAAGACTGTTCTTTATCAAGTCCCATATTGATAAGATAGGTCATAATATCGTCTCGACAACAAATTGCCGTGGAAATCTCTGCTTTTCCCTCTTCAATCAATGTCTGTGCATTTCCAAGCCATACGTCTGTACCGTGGGACAGGCCAGAAATACGAACAAGGTCAGAGAAACACTTTGGATTTGTATCTTTTAACATCTGCATAACAAACTCGGTACCAAACTCCGGTACGCCAAGAGAACCCATCTCAATTCCGCCAATATCTTCTGGTGTGATACCAAGAATATCGGTACTGTGGAAAAGAGACATAACTTCTGGATCATCAAGAGGAATCGTTGTCGCATCCATTCCTGTTAAGTCCTCTAATCGCCGAATCATAGTGGGATCATCATGGCCGAGAATATCAAGTTTTAACAAGTTGTGGTCAATAGAATGGTACTCAAAATGTGTTGTAATAATATCTGTATTCACATCATTTGCCGGATGCTGGATTGCGGTAAATTCATAAATCTCATGTTCATGAGGTACTACGATAATTCCACCCGGATGCTGGCCTGTGGTTCGCTTTACACCCGTACAGCCTTCCGCCAAACGCTCCATCTCACATCTTCTTTTATGAATATCTCTTTCTTCAAAATATTTGTACACATAACCATATGCTGTCTTTTCTGCAAGGGTACCGATGGTTCCTGCCCGGAATGCCTTTCCCTCTCCGAAAATAACTTCTACATATTTATGCGCTTTTGACTGATATTCTCCAGAGAAATTCAAGTCAATATCCGGCTCTTTATTTCCCTTAAATCCAAGGAATGTCTCAAATGGAATATCATGTCCTTCCTTTTGTAACGGTGTGCCGCAAACCGGACAGTCCCTATCCGGCATATCACAGCCAGACATACCTTTTTTCGAATATGGTCTTACTGCATCAGAGTCAAAATCTACATAATGACATTTGGGACAAATATAATGCGCTGACAAAGGGTTAACTTCCGTAATACCTGCCATTGTCGCTACAAAAGAAGATCCTACGGAACCTCGCGAACCTACCAGATAACCATCTTCATTTGACTTCCATACAAGCTTCTGTGCAATGATATACATTACGGCATACCCATTGGAAATGATTGAATTCAGTTCCCTGTCAAGCCTGCTTTCCACAATCTCCGGCAATGGATCTCCATACATTTCATGCGCTTTTGTAAAACAGATATTCTTCAGATCCTGGTCGGAATTCTCAATGACCGGCGGGAATTTGTCCGGATGAATAGGTGATATCTTCTCAATCATATCTGCGATCTTATTTGTATTTGTAATGACAACTTCTTCTGCTTTCTCGCTTCCCAGATAGGCAAATTCTTCCAGCATTTCCTCTGTAGTACGCAGATACAGCGGTGCCTGCTCATCTGCATCTGAGAATCCGTTTCCGGCCATAATGATCCTTCTGTAAATCTCATCCTGTGGATCCATGAAATGCACATCACAGGTTGCAACTACCGGTTTCTTAAACTGCTCTCCAAGCTTAACGATCTTCCTGTTTATCTCCTTCAGGTCTTCTTCGGAACTGATCATATCATGCTTATCATCTGCTATCATAAATCTGTTATTTCCAACAGGCTGGATCTCCAGATAATCATAGAAATTTACCAGTCTGGCTATCTCAGTATCCGGTGCATTTCTCAGAATTGCCTGATACAGTTCCCCTGCTTCACAGGCACTTCCCACCAGAAGTCCGTCCCTGTACTGCTCCAGCACACTTTTGGGAACACGTGGACGTCTGTGATAATACTTCAGGTGCGACTGACTCACTAATTTATACAGATTAATGCGCCCTGTCTCATTTCTGGCAAAAATGATCACATGGTAGGTCGGCAGTTTCCTGATAGTATTTACAGAAACAGCTCCCTGCTCATTCATCATATCCACATCCCGGATATCACGCTCTTCCAGCATCTTTACAAACTTCACAAAAATCTCTGCAGTACATGCGGCATCATCTACTGCCCGGTGATGATTTTCCAGTGAAACCCCAACTGCTTTTGCTACCGTATCCAGCTTAAATCTGTTCAATGCAGGAAGCAGGAAACGGGCCATACCGACCGTATCTACATAAGTAAAATCATGTGCGATTCCCAGTCTGTCACAGTTTTTCATAATAAATCCCATATCAAAGTCCGCATTGTGTGCAACCATAACCGCATCCTTGCTGAATTCAAGGAATTTCGGAAGCACTTCTTCGATAGTCGGGGCATCCATGACCATACTGTCATTGATACTGGTCAGCTGTTCAATGCGAAAAGGAATCGGTACCTTTGGATTTACAAATGTGGAAAAACGGTCCGTAATCTCACCATTTTCTACCAGTACGGCGCCAATCTCTATGATCTGACAGGTCAGCGAAGAAAAACCTGTTGTCTCAATATCAAAGACCACAAATCTACCGTTCAGCTTCTGACCTTTTCCATTGGTCACCATACCTTTTAAATCATCTACCAGATAGCCTTCCATTCCATAAAGGACCTTAAAATCAGAATCCTTCGGCACACATCCGCCCCAGGCATCGAAACAGTGATTTGCCTCCGGAAACGCCTGTACAACCCCATGGTCTGTAATGGCAATGGCAGGATGTCCCCACTCATAAGCACGTTTCACCAGAGATTTGGCATCCGTAACCCCATCCATATCGCTCATCTTTGTATGACAGTGAAGCTCTACTCTTTTCTGTGGGCTGGTATCTACTCTGGCAGTTGTAAAATTGGCAATTTTCTTAATCCCGGCTATGGATGCAATAGTCAGTTCACTGTCAAAACGGTCTACTGTTGTCACACCACGAAACTTCAGAAAAGCCCCCTTCTTTACATGTTCTGTCACTTCCGGCACCTGTTCATTGCGCAAAAACATCTTCACAACAATACTGTCCGTAAAGTCTGTGATCGGGAAGATAAGAATTGTTTTTTCATTACGGATTTCTCTGGCTTCAACCTCCATAACCTGTCCGCGGACGATCACCTCACCCATCTCACCGGTAATCGTCTCAAGTGCAACAGGCTCTCCTTCGAAATCTCTTCCATAGATAACATCCGGATTGCTGTCCCTTCTGAATCCACCCCGGAAATCTCCCTTCCTGTTGTCTTTGCGGTCTGCAAATGCAGCTTTTTTGTCCTTCTTTTCCTGCTGTCCCTTATCAGTCTTTTTCTCTGCTTTCTTCTCTGCTGTTCCTGCTTCTTCAGACTGAGCCGGCTCTTCATTCTTACTGTTTAATTTCGCATGACGGATTACATTTTCCACTTCCTGAGCGATCTGCACTGCTGCATTCTTACGGTACTTACTTTCCTGCGTCTCCCTGAACTCAAGTTCCACCTTTAAGTCCATTCCGCATCTTTCGCAGAAAACCTTCTGCAGATATTCGATCAGGATCCCGCTCTTTTCTCTGGCTATTACAGAATCAGGAAGGATCATATGAAGATCATTTTCTCCGGGAAAAGAAATCTGCGCCTGTCTGAACATATTGTATTCCAGCATATTGTAGCTGCGCAGTTCCAGTTCCATGCTGGATCTGTAAGTTTCCAGAAAGTTCTGAGGATTGTACTGACCGGAAAGGCGGAATTTCTCAATAACTGTAACTGTTACATTCAGTCCTGCAAAAATCTGTCTCTCTATCTGTTCTTCCAGTTCAAAGATATGCTTCTTATGAATCCAGCGTTCACTTTTTATATACACCCATATATGAGTTCTGGAAGGATTGCAGGACACTCTGGTCACAAAAACCATGTCCAGCAGTTCTTCCAGTTCTTTCTTCACTTTTAAGCTGGGAAATACGTCAAAAAAGTCTTTTTCCAAAATAAAATCTCCTCGTTGATCTGACAGGAAGTCTTCGTTCCAAATGTTACTTCCAGTTCAGAAGTTCTTCCCGCAACGTATCCAAAAGCTGATCTTCCGGAACTTTCTTTATGATCTCACCATGTTTGATCAGAAGTCCCACACCAACTCCGCCTGCAATTCCGATATCTGCCTCTTTTGCTTCTCCGGGTCCGTTTACCACACAGCCCATAACTGCTACTTTAATATCAAGCGGAATATCCTGCACCATGGTTTCTACCTTATTTGCAA
>ENA-OURZ01003454-OURZ01003454.1-human-gut-metagenome-genome-assembly--contig:-NODE-3454-length-13109-cov-3.302742_pt1 | contig 13109 bp, 10 predicted proteins | sample MGYA00242073_ERZ509195 | MGnify/ENA primary metagenome ERZ509195 (study PRJEB26280, sample SAMEA2338837) | human gut metagenome | biome: human gut; feature: human-associated habitat; material: faeces...
AGTGTTGCAAGCTCACTGTACAGATATCCCGGATATCCTTTTCTTGATGGAATCTCTCCCTTTGAGGAAGATACCTCACGAAGTGCCTCTGCAAATGATGTCATATCTGTCAAGATAACCAGAATGTGTTTGTTGCATTCAAATGCCAGATACTCTGCAACGGTCAGTGCAACCTTCGGCGTGATCAAACGCTCTACAACCGGGTCATTTGCCAGATTCAGGAACATACATACGTGATCGGATACGCCACTTTCTTCAAATGTCTTACGGAAGAAATCGGCTACGTCATGTTTTACGCCCATCGCAGCAAATACGATCGCGAATTCTTCATCGGAATCATCTCCCAGTGATGCCTGCTTTACGATCTGTGCCGCCAACTGGTCATGCGGAAGTCCATTGCCGGAAAAGATCGGCAGCTTCTGTCCACGGATCAGTGTGGTCAGTCCGTCAATCGCAGAAATTCCGGTGCGGATATAGTTACGAGGGTATTCACGTCTGACCGGATTTAACGGAAGTCCGTTGACATCGCGCACCTCTTCAACCGTGATCGGTCCAAGGTCGTCGATCGGTTCGCCGATTCCGTTAAAGGTTCTTCCAAGCATTTCTTCGGACAGACCGATTTCCATCGGATGTCCGGTAAGTCTGGTGTGGGTATTGTTAAGAGACATATTTTCCGTGCCTTCAAATACCTGGATGATTGCTTTGTCCTTGTAGACCTCCACAATACGTCCCATTTTGTGTTCTTTGCCGTTTACGACAAAATCTACGATTTCATCATAAAAAGCATCCTGAACGCCTTCCAGCGCGATCAGAGGGCCGTTAATGCTGCTGAGGCCTAAATATTCAATTGCCATTTTATTTTCCCTCCTTACGCGTTCTTTTCCATGATGTGGTCATGGAAAGCATCAATGTCTGCCAGATACGGGTCAAGAAGCTGAAGATTGTCATTTGGAACATCGTATTTGATCGCAATGACACGTTCAAAAATATTTTCCTCCTTGAGGACAGACATTGGCATATTCATGGCTACCAGTTCGCGGCAGCGTTTGTATAAATATAAAATGATTTCCATCATTTTGTACTGCTTCTGCAGAGAGACACAGGTATCATCCTTGTGGAATGCATTCTGCTGCAAAAATCCGAGACGGATGACTCTTGCGATTTCCAGAACCAGTTTCTGATCGTCCGGAAGTACATCACTTCCGATCAGCTTTACGATCTCCATCAGGCTGCTCTCCTGGTTCAGAAGTGCCATGATGCGGTTGCGGTAGTCAACGAATTTGGGTGATACATTGTCGTGGTACCAGGCGGCGAGATCGGTCAGATACTCGCTGTAGCTGGTCAGCCAGTGGATCGCCGGAAAATGTCTTGCGTAGGCAAGGCTCTTGTCCAGGCCCCAGAAGCAGCGGACGAAACGTTTTGTGTTCTGTGTGACCGGCTCGGAAAAATCGCCTCCCTGAGGCGATACGGCGCCGATAATGGTCACGGATCCGTCACTGCCATTTAAGTTATGCATCATGCCTGCGCGCTCGTAGAAAGCAGACAGACGGCTGGCAAGGTAAGCCGGGAAACCTTCTTCTGCCGGCATCTCTTCCAGACGGCCGGAAAGCTCACGTAAGGCTTCCGCCCAGCGGGAAGTAGAGTCTGCCATGATCGCTACGTCATAGCCCATGTCACGGTAATATTCAGCCAGGGTAAGCCCGGTATAAATACTTGCTTCACGGGCAGCTACCGGCATGTTGGAGGTATTGGCAATCAGAGTGGTTCTGTCCATCAGCGGATTGCCGCTCTTTGGGTCCACAAGCTCTGAAAACTCTTCCAGCACCTGTGTCATTTCATTTCCACGCTCGCCGCAGCCAATATAGATGATAATATCGGCATCAGACCATTTGGCGATCTGGTGCTGGGTCATGGTTTTTCCGGTACCGAATCCGCCTGGGATTGCGGCAGTTCCACCCTTTGCGATCGGGAACATGGTATCCAGGATCCGCTGTCCGGTGATCAGAGGGACACTTGCCGGGAAACGGTAGCTTGTCGGGCGCGCCTTACGGATCGGCCAGTGCTGTATCATGTTGAGCTGTTTTTCTGTTCCGTCGGAAAGCCGCAGAGTGACAAGTGTATCTTCAATCCGGTATTCTCCGTCCGACGCGCAGCAGATTACTTCACCTTCCACATCCGGCGGAACCATACATTTGTGTACGATCGCACTGGTCTCCGGAACCTCCGCTATAATATCTCCGCCATGAAGGTAATCTCCTTTGGCCACGGTGATGTGGGTATCCCATAATTTGTCGCGGTCAAGCGAATCAACGCTGACGCCGCGGGTGATAAATGCACCGTCGCCCACATTTGCGATCTGCTCAAGCGGGCGTTCGATTCCGTCAAAAATATTGTTCAGGATTCCAGGTGCCAGAGTTACAGATACCGGACTTCCGGAAGCCTCTACGATTTCTCCCGGTTTCAGCCCGGAAGTCTCTTCATAGACCTGAACAGTCGTGATGTCTTTGTCCAGGGAAATGACTTCGCCAACCAGCTTTTCCTTTCCCACATAGACCATTTCCGACATCATGAATCCGGTGTCACCCTTCAGATAGATGACCGGACCGTTTATTCCATAAATAGTTGCTGTCTTATTCAATTCCTGCACCTCCTGCTGCAAAACTGAACTGATGATATTCGTAATCGACTGCAGCCTGGAAGCTGTGATCGATCAGAATATTACGGCCTCGGATTACAGCACGCATACCGCCCATAAAATCATATTCACTGATGGTGATCGTCATGCCGGTACGTTTTTCCAGTTCTGTCTGTTTCTCCTTATCAGAAGGAGAAATATAAATGGTCATCTCCTCGCCATCTGCAAAGCGTGCGGCTTCGCGGATTTTGCTGCAGAGATAGTCCAGATATTCGTCTGTTTTTGTAAAGTCAGAAAGAAGCTCCTTTACTTCATCAAACAGCCTGACTTTTAATTCATTCTGTGTTTGGCCAAGAGCACGTTTCAGTTCGGTTTCGGCTTTTGCCGCAGCTTGATTTACCTGCCTTCTGGCTCTTAAGGTCTCGGATTTGATACGGACCTCAGACTGTGCGGTCGCTTCTTTTTTATGCTTTTCAAATAAAGATTCAAGCGCTTTTTTGTGATTGTCAATGATCGCATTTCCTTCAGAACGGGCTTCAGTCATGACCGTTTCCTGTAAATGCGCTATTTTCTCTTCAAGCGTCATTGTCTCACCTTCTATGCCTTTCTAGTTAAAGTTTCAGTCCAATCGCTTCATTGACGTATGAGGTAATGAAATCCTTTTTACGTCCTGTTCCGTGTCTGTCCGGAATTTCGATCAGAAGAGGCATCTTTCTTTTTAACTTGATCTCATCGATGAGATCCGGAAATTCTCTTCCAAAGCGTTCCGTCAGAAGAATGATACCGATCGACTTGTCGTTCATGGCAGTTTCCAGCGCATCACGCAGCTCCTGCTTTTCATGAACTACGACACCGTCCACGCCGGCAAGCCGCATTCCGGTATAAGTATCCACGTTGTCACTGATCAGATACATTTTCATGATTACAGTCTGCTGATGATCATGAAGGAGATGATAAGACCGTACAGGCATACACCTTCTGCAAGACCTACGAAGATAAGGGATTTACCAAGGACGCTGGAATCCTCGCTGATAGCTCCAAGAGCTGCGCTTGCTGCACTTGCTACGGCAATACCGCCACCGATGCAGGAAAGACCGGTAACAAGAGCTGCTGCAATGTAACCAAGACCGGTTGCAAGGCCTGCGCCTGAGGCAGCGGCGTCTGCCGCATGTACCGGTACACTTCCAAAGAGCATGATCCCTGCTACAAGGAAGGTTCCAAAGTAAGAAAGAACATTGAAGGCAAGTGCACATTTATAACGTCCTTTATTTTTTTCTCCGAGCAGGTAATATCCGAATGGAATGAAAATGCTTAAAACCAGTGCGGCAATGAGAATAAGTTTAGTTGCTAAAGTCATGATAATTTCCTCCTAAAATGAAAAACTAATTTTTTGCAGTACCTGTATAAGGTTTAAATTCGCGGCCGCTGCCTTTGTAGAAACGGCTGAACATCTCGTAATAGACAAGTCTCAGGACCTGGATTCCAACGATCAGTCCTTCGAATCCACATACAAACAGGTTGCCGAGTACGATCACTACCCAGTTAATATGCCCGCTTTCGGCACCGGCAAGCATCAGTACAACCTCCATGATGGAAGCGTGGCTGACTGCGAATGCACCGATACGGATAAAGGAAAGCGTATTTGAAAAATAGCTGAGCAGGGTTTCAAATAATTCAAAGAATGCCTGGGTGACAAACATTGCTTTGCTTTGTTCCATTTTTTCGGTTTTCTTTTTGATCTTGTTCGTCAGCGGCTCTTTCAGTGCGATCAGAAGAAGCGGTACTCCGAACATCACTGCAAGAACGATTCCACCCGGCAGAGAGTGACCTGTCATGAAAAGAACGATGCAGGTAACTGCTGCCCCGTAGAATATCAGCCCTGCCACGCCGTTTGCATCAAACCAGGTTGCTTCGGTATCTTTGGCACGGATGCCGTTGATAATATGGAAGATCATAGAAATCAGGATGATTCCCATACCAAAAGCAATCGATACGATAAATACGGTATTCAGTTTTCCGATAAACGGTAAGGTGGTCATATGATTGATCGGTCGGATCCATTTGGCTTCTATAATGTCTTCAAATCCAAACACACTTCCAAACATAAATCCAAAGAAGGTGGAGAAGATTCCGGCAAGTGATACGATTCCGGCAAGGTTCATTTTCTTTGTGAAATACAGGATCGCACCGCCGATAAAGAGCAGCAGCCCCTGACCGACATCCCCGAACATGGCGCCGAAGATAAAGCTGTACATGATACCTACAAAAATGGTCGGATCCATCTCACCGCTCTTGGGAAGTCCGTACATCTTGATGAACATTTCAAATGGTTTGAAAAGCTTTGGATTCTCAAGCTTGGTAGGAGGTTCTCCAAAATACTGTTCCCGGTCCTCTTCTACTACGATATAAACCTTGTCATCTCCCTGTGCCTCTTTGATAAATGCATTTGCATCTTCTTCGGACATCCAGCCGCAGAGGATGTAGTATTCTTCCTGTTCGTCTGTCTCGGTTCGTGCTGCAAATTTCCGGATATCAAAGTTATCGGAAAAACGTTCCAGCTGAATTCTTGCACCGAGTAGTCTGGAAGCGTTCTTGCGGAACATCTCCTGACGTTTATCCTTCACTGCCTGGATTTCATCGGTCAGATTCTGGACTTCTTTATCCAGGCTCCGGTAAGCTTCCAGCGGGGTTCCGCCAAAGTCTTCCAGCAGATCGACTTTTTCAAAGTGGAGAGACCGCATGATCGAATCGACCTTTCCTGCATCAGCATCCGATACAAAATAAACGCCATAGACATAAGAGGCATCTCTGGAGCCTTCCAGAAATAATGCATCAATGTCTTCAAGAAGCGCTTTTTCCAGCCGGTGATAATAATCCACATTGATTTTTCCAAATTTTGTGCGGATGTATTTGTACTGCATGATCTCATGCAGGTCAAAATCCAGAGAAGTAAAAGGTTCCAGGACTTTCATACGTGCCTGGATATTCTCTCTCTTTTTTTTCAGTTCTTCTTTTTGCTGCTGCAGATCCATGTAGTCATGATTGATAGAACGAATCATCTCAAGGATCTCGTCTTCGCTCTGATCAAAGGATGGCTCTGCTGGCATGTCTTTCATATATCCCAGAAACTGTGTCACTTTTGCGAGTGGATCACGGTAAGGGTTCATTTCCAGAAATGGCATCAGATTATCTACTGTCTTGAGCTCCGTAAGTGCATTTTCAAGCTGCATCTCATATTTGGAAAGATACCGGTTTGTCATGCGGTCGATGTCGGCGCGTGGTCCGGTAATGCTCAGGAACTTCATCTTAACAATCATTTCGCTGTTCCTCCTATATAAGTTAATGTCTCACGTGCAGGAAGTCCGTAGCGAACACATTCGAGCACAGTTGTAAGCTTATCAAGCTCCTCCTCTTTCAGAAAAAGATAGGTATTCACGGTTGCGATGGAATAAGGGTTACTTCTTCTGTCTGCCAGGTAGAGACGGTACAGGCAGTCTTTGTAAATCGTCTCGATGGACGCTGGTGTCTGAGTATCGGTGTGACGCAGATAAGGCGTTCTGGTAACCAGCTTTAAAAATTCATCGACAGACGGTGCTTCTACAAGATCCTTCAGCTGATCTACATGAATCCGGTAGTGTATCGGGATCAGCAGTGTGGAAATATCCGGCGGAAGCATGTTGTAATATTTTTTTGCACGGTAGATCCACTGCAGGTTCAGCAGGTCGATCTTTGCTCCGGCATCTCTGGTGAAAATTTCCAGTTCCTTATGCTTCAGAATCTTTTTGCGTTTCTTCCACATGGTTGTAAAATAGTACAGATTCAGTGCCAGATCGTAATCAAAAAGGGTAGGGTTCTCCGCATTTTCCAGACGTTTTAACGGCGCATAGTATTCTGTGCCCTTTAAATTTTCCACCAGCTCACCGATATTCCCCGAAGTGATCAGTTTATCGATGGAGAGATCCGAATATTTGTCGAAGAATATTTTCTTATGATCCAGATCAAAAGGCTTCTGATAGTGGTTGAATACAATACGCAGACAATAGTTGATCAGATTCATCTCGTAGCGCTTCAGATAAAGCTCCAGGAATTTTTTCTGATCCATTCCGGAAAAACGGTACAGGCGTGTATAATCACTGTAAAGTGACTGCACAAGAAGCTTCTCAATCTCACCGCGGTGAAGACGGTTTTCGTCCATATCTGCAAGGACATTCCGATATCCGGGATGTTCTTTGAGATAAGCAGCAACTTCGGTTACTGTATGAAATGCGGCGATATTCTGGAAATCTTCATCAGTGAGCAGTTTCGCCTGCATGGCGCGTACTTTTGTTACGATGCCACTGTATGCAAGTAAATTTCCCATATGCTATCCCTCTATGATACGTCTGACAATTTTCTCGGCATATGCCGTATGCTTCTCTTCAAAATCTTTTTTAAGTTCTTCGATCGCTGTCTGGTTCTTACGGTTCTGCCTTGCAAGAATCTCATCCATCTGACGGTTTAATCCTTTGTGGATATCGTTCAGCTCCTTTTGGGTGTGATCTTCAAGTTGTTTGTCGAACTGATTGCGTTCATTTTGAATGCGTTCTTCCAGTTCTGATTTTTCCAGTTCCGCGTGTTCCACAACAGCTTCGGCTGCGTGTTCGATTTCGGAGAGCTTTTTAACAATATGATCCATTGTCCGACTCCTTTCTTAGAAATTATTTATACATTTTTAATAATGCATACATATTCTACTACTTTAAATTAGAAAAATCTACTAAATAATAAGAGAATATCATAAGAATATTTTATACAAAACTTATAAAATATATTTTTGGGTTTTCAAATATTTCAGAATAGTATAAAATAAATAAGGTTATACATATTTTCACTAAAGGAAGAGAAAGATATATGAGGTTAAGAAATGTACCGGGAGCAGATGCTTATCTGACAGCTCATCCCCTTGTAATTAAAAATGAGACCAGATATCGCGGCACCTGGAAAGAGACTTTTCAGAATCCGGAGAATCCGATCCATATTGAGATCGGGATGGGAAAAGGACAGTTTCTTCTGACACTTGCAAAGGAGAATCCATCCATCAACTATATCGGTATCGAACGTTATTCAAGCGTACTGCTTCGGGCGCTGGAACGCTTTGACAATGACGAGGAATACAAGGATGTCAACAATATTCGTTTTATCTGTATGGATGCGACAAATCTGCCGGAGGTTTTTGCTGTCGGAGAGATTGACAAGATTTATCTGAATTTTTCAGATCCGTGGCCGAAAGCACGTCATGCAAAGCGCAGACTTACTTCCAAGCAGTTTTTTGAGCGGTATGACAAGATCCTTGCCTTTGACGGAGTCGTTGAATTTAAGACAGACAACAGAGAGCTGTTTGACTTTTCACTGGAGCAGGTGGAGTTGGCAGGCTGGGTACTTCTGGCGAAGACCTATGATCTTCACAATGATCCGACACTCAGCAGAGGGAATGTTATGACTGAGTACGAGGAGAAATTTTCCGGGCAGGGACATCCGATCCATAAACTGATCGCAATGCGCCAGTAAGACAATTGAATAAAATGCAACAGGCAGATCATAAAGGCGCTGAGTGCGTAAGATGATTCCTGGCAATATAAGAGACAGCAGATACGGAGCAATCCGCACATCGGCTGTCTTTTTGCATATATTGTAGAAAGAGGAAGTCAGGAAGGAACAGATATGCGGAAAAAGCATCATTTTCAGAATTGTATGCGGGGGTTTTGCTATAAGAATCCAAGATTTAATAAAAAGCTGATCTGTTTCAGAAATTCTTTTCAGGAAGTCTATAAAATCTTAAACCCGAAATGTGGATGCCACTAATCCAGTCCTTTTTACATAGCCTGAGATGGCAGAAATGAGGAAAGTGTATGGGTATCGCATTGATCACGAAGGATTATGAAAATACAGTCGGAAAGCAGAGGATGCCGGTAATTGTGGAGTTTTACGCATCATGGTGTCCAAAGTGCGGAATGATGTATCCTGTTGTGGAAAGGATTGCCAGCCGGTATCAGGGAAAATGGATTTTTTATAAGATTGATATTGATATATCGAAAGAGATTGCAGAGTATATAGGCATTGAGATCGTACCGACGTTTGTGGTGTACAGAGATGGAAAAATCTGTGGATATACAACCGGAGTTCTTCCAGAAGAAACTCTGGAAGAACGAATCCGGGAAATGTTAAGAAAATAATTGGTGGAATCAATTATTCGTATGATGAATATTTTGCGCAGATTGCATTGACTTGCTATGTTAAAATTCGAATACAGCAACACCGTATGGCGGAAGATCGTAACCAAATGAATATGGTCTTCCATCACATTCCTGTTTCTTTGCTTTATATACTGCCGGGCGGGCTTTTCCGCTTCCGCCATACTGCAATTCATCACTGTTCAGTACCAGGCGGTACTGTTTGCCGCGCGGTACACCGACACGGTACTCCGGTCGTTCGATCGGTGTGAAGTTACATACGAATAAAAGGTTCTTTTTTGCGCCCTTTGAATGACGGATGAAGCTGTAAATACTTCGTGAGCTGTCATCTGCATTGACCCATTCAAAGCCTTCCATGCAGGTATCCTGTTCATACATGGCTTTGTTGTGTGTGTAAAGATGCAGCAGGTCACGGTAGAAATTCTGGAGTGCCTGATGCTCCGGCTCTGCAAGGAGATACCAGTCAAGCTCACGCGCCTCGCTCCACTCGCGGAGCTGTCCGAAATCCTGTCCCATGAAGAGAAGTTTCTTTCCAGGATGTCCCATCATGAAAGCATAACCGACCTTCAGGTTGGCGAATTTCTCAAATCCAAGACCAGGCATCTTATTGAGCATAGAGCATTTTAGATGTACCACTTCATCATGTGATAATACAAGAATATAATTCTCGCTGTATGCATAGGTTAAGGCAAATGTCATACCGTAGTGGTCGCCTTTGCGGAAATATGGATCCAGCTTCATGTATTCGGTAAAGTCATGCATCCATCCCATGTTCCACTTCAGGCTGAATCCAAGACCATCATCTTCCGGTTTTCCTGTTACTTTTGGCCATGCAGTGGATTCTTCTGCGATCATCAGTGCGCCAGGGTTACGTCCGGTAGTAACGGAATTCAGATGCTTGAAAAATTCGATTGCTTCCAGATTCTCATTGCTGCCGTATTTGTTGGCGATCCACTGACCGTCTTCTTTACCGTAATCAAGATACAGCATGGAAGCAACAGCATCTACGCGGAGACCATCGATGTGATAATGTTCGATCCAGAACAGTGCGTTGGCGATCAGGAAGTTCTTAACTTCTGATTTACCATAATCGAAGATCTTGGTTCCCCAGTCCGGATGTTCCCCCTTCTTAGGATCTGCATATTCAAAGGTAGCTGTGCCGTCAAAGTCAGCGAGTCCGTGTGCATCGCGTGGAAAATGTGCCGGTACCCAGTCAAGGATTACGCCAATCTTATTCTTATGGAAGTAATTGATCATATATGCGAAATCTTCCGGCGTACCATAACGGGAGGTCGGAGCATAATATCCGGTCACCTGATATCCCCAGGAGCCGTCAAATGGGTATTCTGAAATTCCCATCAGTTCGATATGAGTATACCCCATCTTTTTTATGTAGTCTGTAGCTGCATGCGCAAATTCACGGTAGCTGTAGAACCCATCATCTTCACGTCCCGGATGGCGCATCCAGGAACCGATATGTGCTTCATAAATGGAAATCGGTGAGGAATGGAAATCCCATTCTGCCCGGTGCTTCATCCAGACACCGTCACTCCATTTTAAATGGGAGATATCAGCAATCCTTGAGGCAGTTCCCGGTCTCAACTCTGCACTGTTCGCAAATGGATCAGCTTTGTAAAGCTTATCTCCGGTCTGTGTCTCGATACAGTACTTGTAAAGCTGTCCGAGCTGTGCTTCCGGAACAAATGCGGTATAGATTCCAAGTGGTTCCTGACGCTTCATAACGTTTGCATCTTCACTCCAGCCGTTGAATTCACCGACTACGGCAACTGATCTGGCGTGTGGAGCCCATACTGCGAAATATACGCCGGTTTTTTTTCCATCTTTTACAAAATGTGCACCCATTTTTTTATAGATTTCATAATGGGTTCCCTGTCCGAATAAATATTGATCTAATTCGCCGATTCTATAATCAGCGGGTTTATCTTTTGTTACAGTTTTTACAGACTTTTTAGCTGTAGACTTTTTAGCAGCAGTTTTAGCAGCTGCCGGTTTTTTTACAGTAGATTTTTTTACGGCCGTCTTGCGGGTCGTGTTGGTCTGTTGTGCTGTTGTTTTTTTTACTGCCATCCCATTCACCTTCTATCAAAGATATTTAGGAATATTATACTAGAAATAGCGATAAAAAGAAAGAGTTTTGGACAACTTATACACTTCTTATGTAAGATGTCTAAAACTCTTTGTTTATAGTTATCGGTTTTGTCTGCATATATAAAAGAACGCGCCGGAAGCGCGTTCTTTGTAGAAATCTTATGCTTTAAAATCTTCTTCTTTCAGGATGATGTGGTCTGAATTATCAGTGCTTCTTCCAAATACCCGTTTCACAAGATGTTTTACATTTGCTTTCTGGGAATGTGAAATTGCTTCATCCATGATCTCTTTTACTTCTGCAACAGTAACCGCATGATCTTCTCTCTGCATCATATCAATCCGGCTGTATAATGCAAGGATTCCCATTTCATCGATACGGTATCCGTTTTCCTTAGCATAGGTCTGACCGAATGTAACCAGTTCATCATTGATGAATACCGGAAGCTCCAGTCTGGAAGTAAATTTACGTTTGAATTCGCGATGGGATGCAAACATTCTTTCCAGCGGTTTCTTCTGGTCTTCCAGAAGGAAGAGAAGTTCGCCGGTCTGTTCATCCATCATGTCATTCAGTTCACGGATGGTTCTGTCATTCATCTTGGAAGCTTTTTCGATGATCAGTGCGCCACCGTTCAGCTTATCGATGATACTTCCGATGTCCTTTTTGTTCAGAGAATCACCGGTTACGATTGCAACTTTACCCTGTTTGAGTCTGCGCTGTTTCTGGATTGCTTTTACAATATCAACTGCGAGGACTGTTTTTCCGCTTCCCTTGCGGCCAAGGATCAGGATGTTGCCTGTGCGGGAAGTTCCATAACGGTTACGGCAACGTTTGTCGTTATCAAGGATTTCAACAAGCTGTTCACTGACACCACGGATCGGTACAAAGTAAGAGAACAGCTGTTTCTGCTCTTCAGTAAGTCCAAGCTTCAGTCCAATCTCACTTGTTGCACTCAGATCGTAACGACCCTGTACAACGAATCCGGTATCGAATTTACCCATGCGTTCGGTGATTTCATCTTCTGACGGTTCTTCGATTTCAAGAACTTCGTCAATATCAGGAGTTTGCGCTGATTTTGAGGTTTCTTTCTCTGGCTCAGGAGCCGGTTTCTCGTCAAATTCAAGATCAAGATAATCATCACTGCTATCTAATTCTTCTTCATCTTCAAAGGAATCAAGGTCTGCAAAATCACCATCATCTTCGTCAGAATCATGATCATCGATATCGAGAGCAGATTCTTTTTCAAAATCAAAATCCTCTTTATGATCTTCATCTAATTCATCATCGATCTGGTAGTCATCTTCGTCTTCATCCTCGTATTCTTCCTCATCGTCATACTCGGAATCATCTTCATCCTCGTATTCCTCGTCATCGTCATACTCGGAATCATCTTCATCCTCGTATTCCTCGTCGTCATCATACTCGGAATCATCTTCATCTTCGTATTCCTCGTCGTCGTCATACTCGGAATCATCTTTATCTTCGTATTCCTCGTCGTCGTCATACTCGGAATCATCTTCATCCTCGTATTCCTCGTCGTCGTCATACTCGGAATCGTCTTCATCCTCGTATTCAGCTTCTTCATCGTAAACCGCATCCGATTCATCATCTTCTTCGGAGTCAACGATTTCTTCAAAATCATTTTCTTCCGGATCTTCCTCGTCAGTGTCTGAAGCTTCTTTGGATGAATCTTCCGGGCTTTCAGTCGCTTCATCCTCTTCATCATCAACGAAATCTTCAGCATCTTCATCGGTGATTTCAGGCTCTTCACCATTTTCAAGCTGTTCCATCAGTTTGCGGATATCATCAGAAAGGATTGGTTTTGTAGCTCCAAGAACTTCCTCTTCTTCTTCTTTCTTCTTTTCGCGCAGGGCTTTTTCTTTCTCAGCTTCCTCCTGGCTCTTTTCAAGAATCTTTGCATTTTCACGCTGAGTTGCTTCCCAGTTGGCAAGAATTTCTTCAATCTTCATCTTACCGGTCATCTGTGAATCGTCTGAAGCAGATTCAGGAGCAACTGCACCACTTGCAACGGCAACACCGGCTTTCAGAGCATCTGAAAGGGAAGCACCGGAAATAGTTGTGGAAATATCGGAAGTGCTTCGAATCCGGGTTTTTGGCTGTGACTCAGCTTCTGGTT
>ENA-OURZ01003456-OURZ01003456.1-human-gut-metagenome-genome-assembly--contig:-NODE-3456-length-13101-cov-3.595662_pt1 | contig 13101 bp, 10 predicted proteins | sample MGYA00242073_ERZ509195 | MGnify/ENA primary metagenome ERZ509195 (study PRJEB26280, sample SAMEA2338837) | human gut metagenome | biome: human gut; feature: human-associated habitat; material: faeces...
GCAGCGAAATGGCAGTGCTTTCTTTCTGGGGATTCTATCGCTGCTGTTGCTCTTGATCGGATTTTCAGCCGGAAAATCCCTTCTGGAGCCGCTTTTTGAGGGAAAAGAACAGACGAGAGCCAGGATCCAGCAGACGTCCTTTATAAAAGAGATCGAGAAATGGACGGCTCCGCTTCAGAGCCAGATGCCACAAATAGCATCCGGCGGCGTGAGCGAAGGTACGATCAACGATGCTGATTTTTTCCTGAATACAGGCGAAGTGCTTTTTTCAGTCAGCCAGGATCAGCAGCCGCAGGGCAGCCTCTATCTGAAAGTATACACCGGTACGAAATACTCGAATAGCAGGTGGAAAGCAAACGACGATCCGGAAGAGAAAGCAGAAATTTTCTGCCAGAGAGCGGCAGCCTGGTTGAATACACAGGGATATGATGGGGCAGTCCGTCTGACAGTTGGCTTTCCACAGGGGAAAAGCGATGCCAGTCATCCCTACGCTCCTTATTTTTCCCAGGGTATGTCTGATGACGGCACAGAAAAGGAATATCGTTATTATCCAATCGAGAGAATTGCATATCTTTTCACTGAACCGGCTGACAGCCTGACGGACGATTACCGCGACTATGTGTATCAGCATTATCTGGATTATCCGACAAAGGGAACAGAGCGGATGCAGCAGTTTGTGGCGGACAATCCAGGGGCGGATATCGAGGAAATCTGCAATATCGTGCGGACGTTTCTCGATGAGAGTGCTGTTTATAATCCACAGGTCGGACGTTTTCCGAAAAATCAGAATTTTGCAGAATATTTCCTGTTTGAAAAACACGAAGGGTACTGCGTGCATTTTGCGACGGCAGCTGTGCTTCTGATGCGGATGTACGGCATCCCGGCACGTTATGCGACCGGATTTGCCATTCCGGCAGCTGATTTTGACTGGCAGGATGGAGCTGGATGGCTCGCAAATGTAGAAGACAGCAGGTCACATGCCTGGGCAGAAATTTATACGGACTACTATGGCTGGATTCCATTTGAGACAACGCCGTCCTATGATTCCGGTGCAGATTTATCCTACTATGGCGAAAGTCCGCAGGAAAAACAGCAGCAGAGCGAAGAAGTGGCGTCCCGTCTGGAAACACAGCAGACAGAGAGTATGGATACAGAAGATGGAACGCAGAACAACGATAAAAATGAGGATCAGACTCCGGATACGAGGAAACAAAATGCAGACCAGAGCAGCGATTCTGACAGCAAAAACGGATATGGTGCAAATGGCATGAATGGAAGTCTTTCGGGCACACAGACAGGGATTGTATCGATCGCAGCCGTTCTTCTGTCTCTGATCTTTGCAGGGCTGATCCTGTTTACAAGGCGGACGATCCGACTTCGCAGACGCAGCGGCGAAAATGCACAGGAGATTTTCAGGGATTTCTATGAAGTGCTCGTTTTTGCCGGAATGCCGCAGGGACTGGACTGCATGAAAGACGGATTTACGGCGAAGGTCTGTGAACAGTTCCAGTGGCTGAACAAAGAAGAACTTGATCAGGCGATGGACATTGTGATGCGGGCAAACTTTGCGGGTGATCCGGTGACAAAAGAGGAAACCATGCAGCTGAGGGGACTTTATCGTTACACCTGCCGTATGGTTTTGAAGGGTATGAGCCGCAAAAAGAAGTTTCTTTTCCGCTTTATCAAAGCATATGCTTAAAACTGACCCTGTAAAAATGCTGAATATTGTCTGTTTTTTAAATGACAAAAAAAGCTTATACTGAACAGCAAGAAAAAACAGGAAGGTGAAAGTTTGGAAGTTGACTTCCAAATCTGCCATTATTGACGCAGCAAGTGCGTCATGAAGGAGAAAAGTATGAACGAAAAGAAAAGTACAAACTGGACAGCAAAGAAACTGGCAATCAATGCTCTGGCGATCGCACTTGTCTGTGTATCGACCATGGTGATCCAGATCCCGATCCCGCTTGGTTACATGCATCTTGGGAACTGCTGCATTCTGCTGGTTAGTGTTTATTTTGGAAATATGACCGGAATGCTGGCAGGCGGCATTGGCTCCTGTCTGGCAGATCTGCTCAGCGGCTATACACAGTGGATCATTCCGACACTGATCATCAAAGGGATCATGGGACTTGTGATCGCTATGATCGCTTATCGCGAAGGCGAAGAGATCCGTATGATGCGTCTCCGTACATTTCTCGGAGCAGCGGCAGGTATCGTGATCATGATTGCAGGCTATACGTTTGCAGGATGCTTCCTTTACGGCGGCATGGCAGCAGGTTTTGCCCAGATCCCGGGACTGACCACAGAAGGTGTGATCGGACTGTTGCTGTTCTATGTGATCGGATTTGCATTTGAAAAAGCCAAAATTCCGGTATTTATCAAACGACTTGCGTAGGAAAGGTGAAATATGTCTCACAACAATCAGAAAAAAATTGCAGTGATCAATGATTTCTCAGGATTTGGCAGATGCTCGATAGCAGTAGCACTGCCAATTCTCTCTGTTATGAAGGTGCAGTGCTGTCCGCTGCCGACCTCCATTTTTTCCAACCACACGGGTTTTCCAAGCTACTTTTTCGAAGACTATACTTCCCGCATGGTTCCTTATATGCAGGAATGGAAAAAACTGGATCTTCATTTTAACGGGATCTGTTCCGGATTTTTAGGTTCCAAAGAACAGATCGAGATTGTAAAAAAGTTTTTTAAAGAGTTTAAAACAGAAGAAACACAGATCATCGTTGATCCGGTAATGGGCGATTATGGAAAACCATATCCGACCTACACAGAAGAAATGTGCGGTGAAATGAAAAAACTGGTCGAGTTTGCCGACATTCTCACACCGAATGTCACAGAAGCCTGCGTGCTTACCGATACACCGTACAAAGAAAAATGGAAGATCGAAGAAATCCAGGAAATGGCAGAAAAGATCCACAAGATGGGACCGAAAAAAATCGCCATCACCGGTATCGTCCAGGGCGGATTTATTGCAAACTTCTGTTACGAAGAAGGGCAGCAGCCGAAAGTGCTGCGTACCCACAAAGAAGGAACACAGCGTTCCGGAACCGGCGATATCTTTGCATCCATCATCGCAGCCGATGCCGTCAACGGAGTGCCGTTCTATAAATCCGTGAAGAAAGCTTCCGATTTTATCAAAAAATGTATTATCCGCTCACAGGAACTGGATATTCCGCTGACAGACGGCGTATGTTTTGAAGAAGTTTTAGGAAAATTAAAAACAGACTGAAAGGAATGCTGCATTATGAAAAAAGAAATGACGATTTTCTATGAAGTACACGATAATATCTATGTAAATCTCACCAATAAATGTCCATGTGCCTGTACCTTCTGCCTGCGTCAGACCAGAGATCACATGGAAAATTCCCATGTTTTGTGGCTGGAGCATGCACCATCTTTTGAAGAAGTGCAGGAAGCCATGAAAGCCGTAGATTTTTCAAAATATAAAGAAGTGGTATTCTGCGGATTCGGCGAACCGACCGAGGCACTCGATGTGCTGAAACAGAGTGCAAAGCTGATCAAAGAAAAGTACAATATGCCGATCCGTATCAACACAAACGGACTTGGCAGTCTGGTCAATGAAAGAGACATCGTTCCGGAACTGAAAGGTCTTGTGGATACGATTTCTGTCAGCCTGAATACCCCGAATGCAGATGAGTACCACAGGCTGGTACGCAGCAAATTCGGAGAAAAGTCATTTGATGCCATGATCGATTTCACAAAAGAATGTACAAAATACATTCCAAATGTTGTGATGACGACCGTAGAGACGACCATCACACACGAAGAAGAAAAGCAGTGTCAGGAAATCTGTGACCGCATAGGGGCAAAATACCGCATTCGCCCGTGGGAGGACTGAAAAGTCCTCCTTTTTTTTGACAAATCTGCAATTCTGGGTATAATGGAAGGAAAAAAGGTAACTGTGAGAATACCGAAAAGTTAGTAAAGGAGAACACCATGTACACAGTGATTGTTGCAGATGACGAGCAAGAGATCCGTCGTTCCCTGATCCGGAAAGTAGACTGGGGAAGCGTCGGTTTTCAGGTAATCGGAGAGGCGGAAAACGGTGCGGAAGCTTTGGAACTGACGGAAAAGCTGGAGCCGGATTTGCTTCTGACGGATATACGCATGCCATTTATCAGCGGCATCGAGCTTGCACGCCAGGTGCGGGAGATAAGGCCGGCTACCCAGATCGCATTTCTGAGTGGATTTGATGATTTTTCTTATGCACAGCAGGCCATACAATATAATATTATCAGCTATCTGTTAAAACCGATCTCATCTTCCGAACTTGAAAAAGAGCTCCTGAAGATGAAAGAGAAGATCGATCAGAAGTTTCAGGTATTTTCCCAGCCGGGGATGCGTCAGGAGCATATGGAGAAAAGAGAGTTTCTGACACCGTTGCTTCTGGATGGCTTTGGCGGGGAACTTCCGGAAGAAGAGCACAGGATGCTGATGAAGGAGGCAATTTCCTGCGGACTGCTCGACGGGGAAGAGCCGGAAGCCTTGAATTATGCGGTGATGGTCACCAGAATCCTGGATAAAGACGGAAAGAACTGCACGACAAGAGGCAGCGTCAAGGCGATCGATTCCATCCTCAAAAAGTACACCAAGTACTGCAGCGTTTATTTACAGGGACGCGTAGTATCTTTGCTTCTGGCAACGCCGCGTGGCTTTGATAAATATCTGCATATTCTGGTAGATGACATCTGTCAGAGTGTGGAGCGTATCATGGGGATGGACAGCGTGATCGGAGTCAGCAGAGTAGTCGAAAAGCTGGAAAGATGTCATGAGTGCTATCTGGAGGCGATGAGTGCGGCTGCAAATTACGGAAAAGAAGAAGGAAACATTCATTTTATATCAGACGATGAACGGACAGAGAGCTTTGACAAGGTGATGGTGCATCAGACCGTGGAAGATATCGAAAATCTGCTTCGAAAAGGCAGACCGGAGGAGATCAGCGGCTATCTGCAGAACTTTTTTGATCAGGTCGTACAGCACAAGATCTCTCAGTCTGAGACGGATTTTATCCTGATGCTGATCGTTTCGACGGTTTATCAGGTACTTTATTCGGTTGCCGGAGAAGAAGTGGTTCAGCAGATGCAGCAGAAGTTCCCGATGTACAGCATGAAAATGTTCGGCAATATCGGAGATTCCAGGCAGTTCTATGTAGATATCTGCACTACGGCACGCCTGATGATCGCAGACCAGCGAAAGAAAAGCAGTGTGATGCTCTGCAACCGTGCGATCCGCATCATCAACGAGAAATTTGCCGATCCGGATCTGTCCCTTGTCTCGGTCAGCACCGAGATTTCCGTCAGCCCGAACTACTTAAGTGCACTTTTGAAAAAGGATACCGGTGAGACGTTCAAAGAGCTGCTTACGAAAAAGCGTATCGAGACAGCCAAAGAGCTTCTGATGGACACCAACATGAAAGTCCGTGAGATATCGGAAAAATGCGGCTACAACGATCAGCATTATTTCAGCTATTGCTTCAAAAAATATACCGGTGTTTCACCGAACAGCTGCAGGAGAACGTATGAAGATGGCAGACAGGATTAAACAGGCGGTGAAGCGGTTTCAGCAGATTTCACTGTCGAGTCTGTTTGTCATCCTGGTGAGCGTGATCGTTATGATCACTTCAGTCGTATCACTGCTTATATTTGTCAATCTTTACCGTAATGATATGGAGCAGAATGCGATCACAACGAGCGAGCAGGCCGTTGTACAGGTGAAAAATACCGTTTTCAACTATACCGAAGACATGAGCGATATCATGCAGATGATCTGTGCTAACATTCAGAAAGAGGAGGAAGAAGCAAATAATTTTTTCTCCAATCTTCTGAAGATAAGATCCGATGTTGTTGCAGTTACTTCCTATGATATGAACGGCAAGATCTTAAAATGCTGGACAAATGGTCAGAAATTAAAAGAAAATTATATCAAAAATCTTTCTTATGTGCGTGATCTGCCGCAGGAAGAAGGAATTTTAAATATCACAAAACCGCATGTAGAATCCCTGTTTGTGGACTACTATCCGTGGGTGGTAACGATTTCCCAGAACATGCAGGATGCAAACGGGAATACGATCCAGGTAGCGGTGGATATCAGTTTTTACAATATCGCCGATTATGTTGATGATGTCGGGATCGGGCAGCATGGTTACTGCTATATTGCCGATGATGCCGGAAACATTGTCTATCATCCGCAGCAGCAGCTCATTTACGCTTCTTTAAAAGAAGAAAACCAGAAAAATATGGAGAACGGGACGTACATCAAGTCTAATGTGATTTACACCGTCAACTCCCTTCAGAACTGCGACTGGCATATCGTGGGAGTATGCTATGTGGATGAAATGATCACAAACAAAGTGGAACGCGTAGTCAGCAGCCTGGTCGTGATCCTGGCGATCGTACTTGCCGGAACGGTGTTCCTTGGCAGCGTTTTCTCGGATCTGTTCTCAAAACCGGTTACAAGCCTGGTGCGTGCGATGGGAGAATTCGAGGGAAACAGTGCCGAGTTTGTCTATCATCCGGTAACGGGAACCAAAGAGATTTCCGCCCTGTCGGATTCGTTTGAACATATGGCAGTACGGATCCAGAAGCTGATGGAAGAAGTCCGCCAGGAAGAAATCAGCCTTCGGAAAACAGAACTGAAGGCACTTCAGGCACAGATCAATCCACATTTCCTCTATAATACACTGGATGCGATCGCCTGGATGTGCGAAGCCGGACGCAATGAAGATGCCGTGGAGATGGTCAATGCCCTGGCAAGGCTGTTCCGCATCAGCATCAGCCGCGGACATGAGCTGATCCCGATTGAGAAAGAGCTGCAGCATGCACAGAGCTATCTGCATATTCAGAATTTCCGCTATAAAAATCAGTTCCGGTATCAATTTGACGTTGATGAGGCATGCCTTTCTTATTACTGTAATAAAATCACACTGCAGCCGATCATCGAGAATGCAATTTATCACGGCATGGATCGTATGGTAGATGAGGGCATGATCAGGATCGGCATCCATCAGAGCGAAGACAAGATCATCTTTATGGTGGAGGACAACGGAGTTGGCATGACAGAAGAACAGTGCGAGGAAGTACTGAAAAAGGAGCGAAGCGACCGTGCCGGAATCGGAATCAAGAATGTAAATGACCGTATCAAGATCTATTTCGGGGAAGAATACGGCCTGACCATAAAGAGTGAGCTGGATGAAGGCACCTGTGTCACGATTATGATGCCGAAAGTAACGGAGGGAAGCTATGAAGACAAATAGGTGGAGAAACCGCATCCTGTGGATGGCATTTCTGGTCTGTCTGGTGCTGATCTTCTGTCTGACGGCTTTTCACCGTCCGATTCTCAGTGGAAAAGAAAGTGAAAGCAGCAGCGATCAGAAGCACAAAGTTGTTTTTATTGCAAAGTCAACCGTTTCCGGATTCTGGAAATCGGTATATGCAGGGGCGAGCAATGCTGCCACGGCATGCAATCTGGATCTGACTTTCAAGGGACCGAAAAGCGAAGAAGATTATGAGACACAGAATCAGATGATTGCAAAGGCAGTGGAAGACGGAGCGGAAGTCATTATTTTTTCTGCGGTGGATTATGAGGCAAATGCCGATGCGATCAATGATGCGGCAGGCAAAGGGGTCAAGGTTGTGGTCATCGACAGCGACGTGGACAGCGATGCGGTCAGCTGCCGGATCGGAACCGATAATTACGATGCTGGATGTAAGGCAGCGGAAGCAGCCATGAAAGATGAAAACGAAGAAATCCATATCGGCATTGTGAATTACGATAAAAACTCGGACAATGGACAGAAAAGAGAAGAAGGATTCCGGGATAGCATTCTGCGTGATGAAAGAGCCGGAATTGATGCCGTGATCAATGTGCTTTCCGATACAGAAAATGCAAAAAAACGAACAAAGAAAATGCTGAAAAAGCATCCGAAGATTAATGTGATCGTCACCTTTAACGAATGGACAACACTCGGGGTCGGCTATGCAATCCAGGAACTTGGGCTGAAAGACAATGTCCGTGTGGTCGCATTTGACAGCAATGTGGTTTCGGTCGGCATGCTGGAGACGGGGGAAGTGGACACCCTGATCGTACAGAATTCCTATGCCATGGGGTATCTCGGCGTGGAGACCGCCTACAAGCTGATCAACGGATATTCCATCAAAGATACCATTTATACGGATACGATCGCAGTGGACAAAGAGAACATGTATGATGAAGAATGTCAGAGAAGACTCTTTGCTTTCGAAAAAAGTAACAAAAATTAAATCTCGTTTTCGTGCAAAAGTATGAAACGGTGGTTTAAATCTTAAGAAAAAAATAGAAAATTATATCAAAATCGTAAATTATCATATTGGAAAATTGAGAACTTTGTGCTATATTGTTAGAGTAATGAAAAACAAATCATTTTTTTTGGGAGGAACTTATCATGAAGAAAAAAGTAATCGCTGGTTTACTTGGAACAGCAATGGTAGCATCTCTGCTTGCAGGATGCGGATCATCTAACAACACAACAGATACAACAGCTGATACAACAGCAGCAACAGAAGCAGCAGCTGATACAACAGCTGATACAGCAGCAGCTGATGCTGAGTCAGAAGCACAGTCCGTAGCAGATGCAGCAGGCGATGTTGACCTGTCTAACGCAGACGTAGCAGTTATGTACTATACATACGGCGATACATACATCGCTTCCGTACGTACAGCACTGGATGCTAAACTGGACGAACTGGGTGTTAAATATCAGGACTACGATGCAAACAACAACCAGACAACACAGAACGAGCAGATCGATACAGCTATCCAGACAGGTGCAAACGTACTGATCGTTAACATCGTAACATCTGGTTCTGTAGACGCTTCTTCTCAGATCGTTGAAAAAGCAAAAGCAGCAGATATCCCTGTAATCTTCTTCAACCGTGCAGTTGAAGGCGACGAAGACGAAGGAAAAGTACTTGGAAGCTATGACAAGTGTGCATTCGTTGGTACAGATGCTCCGGAAGCCGGACATATGCAGGGCGAAATGATCGGTAACTACCTGGTTGACAACTACGATGCAGTAGACCTGAACGGCGACGGAAAGATCTCCTACGCTATGTTCATGGGACAGCTTGGTAACGTAGAAGCTATCTACCGTACACAGTATGGTGTAGAAGATGCTAACAAAGTTCTGGAAGAGAACGGAAAAGCGGCTCTGGAATACTTTGATTCTTCCAACACAGACTGCTACCAGGTTGACCAGGATGGTAACTGGAGTGCAACAGCTGCAAACAACTACATGACAACCAACCTGACACAGTACAACGAAGAAAACAAGAACATGATCGAACTTGTTATCTGCAACAACGATGGTATGGCTGAAGGTGCTATCTCTGCTCTGAATGACAAAGGATACAACCTGGGTACAGATGACTGCAAGACAATCCCTGTATTCGGTGTAGACGCTACAGATGCAGCTAAACAGCTGATCAAAGACGGTAAGATGACAGGTACAATCAAACAGGATGCTGAAGGTATGGCAGATTGTATCGCAGATCTGACAAAGAACGCTGGTTCAGGTCAGGATGTAATGGCTAACACAGATTCTTACAACATCTCTGAAAACGTTAAGAATAAGATCTACATCCCATACGCTATGTACACAGGAGAAGAATAAGATCTGATTCTGAAACAGAACGGAAAATGAATGATGGAAATTCATTCGTGAAATAGTATACAAGGGTAACGGCTGCCGCTGGTCGGCGGCCGTTCCTTAAGTATAAAGGTAAGTAGTAGAAAGACAGGAGGTCAGGATATGGAGCATGATGTTTTGCTTGAAATGAAAAATATCAGCAAGGAGTTCCCAGGCGTTAAGGCGTTGGATAATGTTTCTTTGACCGTAAGAAGAGGAACGGTTCACGCACTGATGGGAGAAAACGGCGCTGGGAAATCTACATTGATGAAGTGCCTGTTTGGGATGTATGTAAAAGACGGCGGATCCATTTCTCTGGAAGGGAAAGAAATCAATTTCAAAAACTCCAAGGAAGCTTTGGAAAATGGTGTAGCAATGGTTCATCAGGAGTTGAACCAGGCCCTGAAACGTAGTGTTATGGACAATATCTGGCTGGGACGTTATCCCAAAAAAGGTCCGATGGTAGACGAAAAGAAAATGTATGATGATACAAAAGCACTTTTCGACAAACTGGAGATTGATGTTGATCCGAAGAGGATCATGAGCACTATGCCGGTATCACAGCGTCAGATGGCAGAAATTGCAAAAGCAGTTTCCTTTAATTCGAAAATTATCGTGTTCGACGAGCCGACATCTTCCCTGACGGAAGAAGAGGTAGAGCACTTGTTCAAAATTATAAATATGCTGAGAGATCAGGGATGTGGTATCATCTACATCTCCCATAAAATGGCAGAGATCCTCAGAATTTCTGATGACATCACAGTCATGCGAGACGGTACATGGGTAGCTACCAAACCGGCAAAAGAAATGACAATGGATGAGATCATCAGACTGATGGTAGGTCGTGAGCTGACAAACCAGTTCCCGCCAAAGACAAACAAACCGGGCGAAGTTGCTCTGGAAGTAGAAAACTTGACTGCACAGTACTCTCTGCTGCGTGATGTTTCTTTCAAAGTTCGCCGTGGTGAGATTGTTGGTCTGGCCGGTCTGGACGGAAGCGGACGTACCGAAACACTGGAGAACATCTTCGGTATTGCAACAAGAAAATCAGGAACAATCAAACTGGACGGTAAGGTTTGCACAAACCGCAACGCACGTGAATCTATCAAGAACGGTTTCGCCCTTCTGACAGAGGAACGTCGTGCAACCGGTATTTTCGGAATCCTCAGTATTCGTGAAAATACGGTTATCTCCAGCCTTAAGAAACATAAAAAGAAAGGTCTGTATCTGAGCGAGAAGTCCATGAGAGAGGATACTCAGTGGTCCATCGATGCGATGCATACCAAAACACCGACACAGGAAACAAAAATCCGTTCACTGTCAGGTGGTAACCAGCAGAAGGTTATCCTTGGACGCTGGCTGCTGACCAATCCGGAAGTACTGCTGCTGGATGAGCCGACACGTGGTATCGACGTTGGTGCTAAATACGAGATTTACCAGTTGATTCTGGATCTTGCAAATAAGAACAAAGTAGTTATGGTAGTTTCTTCTGAAATGCCAGAACTTCTGGGAATCTGTGACCGAATTCTCGTTATGTCCGGTGGACGTCTTGCAGGTGAAGTAAATGTCAGCGAGACGAACCAGGAAGAGATCATGACCCTTGCGGCAAAATATGTATAAGGAGGCTGAAGTAAGTGAGAGCATTTTCAAATTTAAAAGCAAGTATCGCAAATTATAAAACACTGGACAGCAAAGACAAGAAAACCTTCTGGAAAGAGGGATTCATCAACAACCTGATGTATATCTTGATCATCATTGCTGCAATCTATACATACACACAGAACCACAAATTCCTGAGTGTATCTTCTATCGTAAATATTATTTCTCTGTCAGCTGCAAATATTCCGATCGCACTTGGTATCGCAGGATGTATTGTACTGACCGGTACCGACCTTTCTGCTGGTCGAGTTGTAGGTCTGACAGCATGTATTTCCGCATCTTTACTGCAGTCTATGGACTATGCAACAAAGATGTTCCCGAATCTTCAGCCACTGCCAATCCCGGTAGTAATCCTGATCGTTGTCGTTGTTGGTGGTATCGTAGGTTTCGTCAATGGATGGTTCGTAGCACAGTTTAAACTGCATCCATTCATCGTAACACTGGCAACTCAGCTGATTACATACGGTGTACTGCTTCTGTACATCATGATCAACGGAAACAATGGACAGCCTCTGTCAGGTCTGGACAATTCCTTCAAAAACTTCGTAACAGGAAGTTTAGTTAAATTCTTTGGCGTTCCAATCCCGAACTATGTTTGGTATGCAATTATCATGATTGCTTTCATGTGGTTCATGTGGAACAAAACAACATTTGGTAAAAATATGTTCGCTGTAGGTTCTAACCCGGAAGCAGCAAACGTATCTGGTGTAAGTGTATTCTGGACAACAATCGCAGTACATACTCTGGCTGGATGCATGTATGGTATTACAGGTTTCATCGAGTCAGCACGTATCGGTTCCAACCAGGCCAACACAGGTCTGAACTACGAGTGTGATGCTATCGCAGCCTGCGTTATCGGTGGTGTATCTTTCGTAGGTGGTACTGGTAAGATCAGTGGTATCGTTCTTGGTGTATTTATCCTGAGAATTATCTTCGTTGCACTGCAGTTCCTCTCAATCAACCAGAGTATGCAGTACATCATCAAAGGTCTCATCATCCTGGTAGCTTGCTCTATCGATATGAGAAAATACCTGGTTCGTAAATAATTTTTTACAGAATCTCAAGGGCCGGACATATTGTTCGGCTCTTTTTTTCTCTTGATCGGAGAAAACGTTCGCCTGTATTTGAACTGAAAATGGAAAAACGGATAAGTATTATCTATCTTTTCTGTTGGAAATGTGATATTATGATGTGGGTGTCAAAAGTCTCCAACTATGATGCCTACGGAACAATCCAGTTTCAAAGAGGGCAAATACCTTTTGACCAAACATCATAATATGTGAAATACAGGCAAAAAGAGAGGAGCATAATATTATGAATGACAGAGCAAAGTATAAAGGACGTATGGCGATCTATGCCATGGCAGGCGTATATCTGCTGGCACAGGCCTACTATATGTATAAAGATATCCCGACCAGCAGCGGAACCGATAAAATACTGATGTCCATTTTTATGGTAGTCTTTGCTGTGATCGGTGCAGGGATGGTGATCATGGGAGTCACCAAGAGCTATAAAGCAATCAAAGAAGACTATAATGCAGTACCGGAAGAAGAAAAAAAAGATGCAGAGACTTCTGAAGGTGAAGAAGCTGCCGTAGAAGCAAAAGAAGTGGCAGAGCTGGAAGATAAAATAGAAGAAAGCAAAGATGCATCAGAGGATGCAGATAAATAAAAAATTGTGGTGGAGGTTTGTGTAAATGTGCAAATGAACGCCATAGAAATGATTTTATAAAATATATAACGCCATGA
>ENA-OURZ01003457-OURZ01003457.1-human-gut-metagenome-genome-assembly--contig:-NODE-3457-length-13099-cov-2.610549_pt1 | contig 13099 bp, 10 predicted proteins | sample MGYA00242073_ERZ509195 | MGnify/ENA primary metagenome ERZ509195 (study PRJEB26280, sample SAMEA2338837) | human gut metagenome | biome: human gut; feature: human-associated habitat; material: faeces...
ATCGACCTGCACCGCCCGTACGTGGATGACATTATACTGGTTTCTTCTACCGGACAACCCATGTACCGGGAGAAAGACTTGATCGACGTGTGGTTCGACTCGGGAGCCATGCCTTACGCACAGGTGCACTACCCGTTCGAGAACAAAGAGTTGATCGATAACCGGATACACTTCCCGGCTGATTTTATCGCCGAAGGGGTGGACCAGACTCGGGGGTGGTTCTTCACGTTACATGCTATCGCAACTATGGTGTTCGATTCCGTGGCATTCAAGAATATCATATCCAACGGACTGGTACTTGATGCCAAAGGCAACAAGATGTCCAAACGTCTAGGGAATGCCGTTGATCCTTTCGACACGATCGAAAAACAAGGATCCGATCCTTTGCGTTGGTACATGATCACGAACTCACAACCGTGGGATAACTTGAAATTCGACATTGCCGGGGTGGAAGAAGTGAAACGTAAGTTCTTCGGGACACTGTACAACACATACAGTTTCTTCGCCTTGTACGCTAATATCGACAATTTCAAGTATGCAGAGGCCGAAGTTCCGTTTAACGAGAGACCGGAAATCGATCGCTGGATTCTTTCTCTATTGAACAGCTTGATTAAAGAGGTAACCGAGGCTTACGAGAAATACGAACCGACACGGGCCGGACGGGCCATACAGGATTTCGTGATCGAAAACTTGTCGAACTGGTACGTGCGTCTTTCCCGTAAACGTTACTGGGGTGGCGAGCAAACCACCGATAAACTGTCGGCTTACCAAACGTTATATACTTGCTTGGAGACTGTGGCCATCTTGTCCTCACCCATCGCACCGTTCTACATGGATCGCTTATTCACTGACCTGAACAAGGTTACGGGACGATACACGACGGACGTTCATTTGGTGGATTTCCCGGTGGCTAACGAATCAATGATCGACAAGCAACTAGAGGAAAGGATGAATATGGCCCAACAAATATCTTCCATGGTACTTGGGCTGAGACGTAAAGTTCAAATCCGGGTAAGACAACCGTTGTGTAAGCTGTTGATCCCGATCCTAAATGACGAGATGACGACCCAGCTAGATGCAGTGAAGAACATCATCCTGTCAGAAGTTAACGTGAAAGAGATCGAGTATATCACCGACACGGCAGGCATCCTCGTGAAGAAAATCAAACCCAACTTCAAGACCCTGGGACCGAAATACGGTAAATACATGAAACAGATTTCCGCACTTGTGGCTGAAATGAATCAAAATGATATTTACAATTTCGAGAAACAAGGAACTTATTCCCTGGAAGTGGGAACTGAAACGCTGGAACTGACGCTGGAAGACGTGGAAATTCTGTCGGAAGATATTCCGGGCTGGTTAGTGGCCAACGAGGGACGTCTCACGGTTGCTCTAGACATCAACATCACGAAAGAATTACGTGAAGAAGGCATCGCCCGGGAGTTGATCAACCGAATCCAAAACCTGAGAAAAGAGAGTGATTTCAACGTGACGGACAAAATTAATCTTTATATCGGGAAACATAAAGAGATCAATGAAGCTGTCGAAAACTTCAAGGCGTACATCGCCAGCCAAGTTTTAGCTGAGAACGTTACGTTAATAGATAAAGCCGAGGACGGTGCTCAACCCATCGAAATCGACGACATACAAACGTTTATTAAAATCCAAAAAATGTAACCTATTCCCCTTACTACAAGTAAAAGTGGATATTTTTCCACGGGAAAGATTACATCGCGGATTTTTTATTAACTTAGACAAAAACTTTACAACTATGGCCGAGAAAACTAGATATTCGGATGAAGAGTTGCAGGAATTCAAAGAATTGATTCTTGAGAAACTCGAAAAGGCGAAGAGAGATTACGAGGTGTTGAAAGCCTCGATCTCCGGTAGCGACGGGAATGACATTGCCGATACGTCTCCCACTTTTAAAGTATTGGAAGAGGGAGCATCTGTTCTTTCCAAAGAGGAAGCTGGTCGGCTCGCTCAAAGGCAGGCAAAATTCATTGCTCACCTAGAAGCTGCGTTAGTACGAATTGAAAACAAAACTTACGGGATCTGTCGGGTAACCGGTAAACTGATCTCCAAAGAAAGACTACGCGCCGTACCTCATGCAACATTGAGTATGGATGCCAAAATGGGACAAGACTCTTAATCGTAACACGATTAAGAGTCGCTTTAAAATTTTATCACACAGATGAGTACGCGGAAAAAACTTATAATTTTTATTATTGCCCTATTAGTCATTGATCAAGTCGTTAAAATCTGGATCAAGACCCACATGATGATCGGGGATGAATTCAGTGTCTTCGGAGACTGGTTTAAAATTCACTTTATTGAAAACAACGGGATGGCCTTCGGGATGGAACTCGGAGGTGGCAAGTGGGGAAAAACCGTTTTAAGTGTATTCCGCTTAATTGCCGTGGTGGGTATCGCTTGGTACCTGGGACGCCTCATCAAAGAAAAAGCTCCCATGGGAGTAATTCTCTCTTTCGGGTTAATTTTCTGCGGAGCCGTGGGTAACATTATCGATAGTGCATTCTACGGGATGATTTTCAGTGATAGTTATTCACAAGTGGCCACCCTATTCCCTCACGGGGGAGGATATTCCTCGTTCCTGCACGGGAAAGTGGTAGACATGCTCTACTTCCCGCTTTACGAAGGTTTTCTGCCTCAATGGATTCCCATCTGGGGAGGTGATTTTTTCGTGTTCTTCCGACCGGTATTTAACCTGGCTGACTCTTATATTACCATAGGTGTATTTATTCTGTTGCTTTTCCATCGGAAATTTTTCGCATCGAAGAAATAATTTAACCATTAAATGATTTTCCATGCACGATGATGAGCTTAGATTCATATCGGATATAAACGCAAAAAAAGAAAACGCCTGGAAAAGATTATACCAGAATTACTACCCGGCATTATGCAATTATGCTTCCCGAATCATTCAAGATGAAGTGATCGTAGAAGATATTGTGCAGGAGAGTTTGATCAATCTATGGGATTCTTCTGCAACATTTCAAAATATTAGAAGTCTCACAGGATGGCTTTACCAAGCAGTCTATACCCGATCATTAAACACGATACGTGATCAAGCCCGCACGAACAAGTTGCACCAGAATCTATGGGAATCCGTGAAAGAGGAATTAACCGAAGAAATGGCAATCAATTCAGCCATCGAAGAAGAGATATTGCATAAGTTCAGAACAATCATTACTCAACTTTCACCTCAACAACAGGAAATCATGAAAATGAGCATGGACGGGATGAAAGTAAAAGAGATTGCCAAAGTTTTGAACGTGTCGGAGAATGCGATCAAAATGCAAAAAAAGAGGGCTTATTCAGTTATACGCGAAGAACTCGGAGAGTGCTGGAGCGTTCTGCTTATAATGCGATTCCCGAATTTAAAGATTTACGAATAGGACAAAACATCACTTCACTTATTTACATCCTCGTTTCCCTTATTTTCTTCTTTTGATTTTCCATGATCTCATGGTCTCGTCCCAATCTCTTTTTTTCTTCATTTTTACCCAAAATTTTGTTACCCGTTTTCATTCCTCCGGTGTTTAAGTAGTAAATTCAAAATATTATGGCGCATTGGAACGAAATAGATAATATATCCGAGAAGTTACTCAAGAAAATTTTATTGGGAGAGAATAAGGCAGACTCCATCCCTTCACAAGAGGACCACGGACGCTTGACAGACAAATATAAAAATTGGAATGCACTTGCCGATCAATCCAAAAAAGTTTTAAAATATGACGCCAATAAGGCTTTCCAAAAATTACAATTCCAGAAATATCGTCGTCGCAAAATAATAACTGGCTGGAGTATTGCAGCGAGTATTGTACTACTGCTTTCTATCTCCATTTTCTTCATTCAGGAAGCACCCGAAGTAACACCCGTTTCGAAAATCGAACCGGGTTACAAGAAAGCCACTCTAACTTTATCCGATGGAACAAGCTGGGACATCCGGGAAACAGTACAGGTTATCCAGACAAAAAACAGCGAACTCAAGATAGATTCGTCAGGATTAAGCGTACACAGCAACACGATTGCTCCTCCACAAGAAGAAACACAATACCACACGCTGAACGTTCCCAGAGGGGGTGAATATAATTTAACCCTATCGGACGGGACGCAGGTATGGTTAAATTCAGAATCAGAATTGCGATTTCCCTCCCAATTCGACACGAACAATCGAACGGTATATTGTAAAGGAGAAGTCTATTTCAATGTTACCCGGAACCCAGAATCTCCTTTTATCGTGAAATTAGATAAAGGTGAAGTAACGGTACTGGGCACAGAATTCTGCACAAGCGATTACAAAAGTTCGGTTGTAGAAGTCACCCTGGTGACGGGGAAAGTTCAATTCAAGGCAGAAAACGGGGATTCCGTATCCTTGACCCCTTCCCAACATCTTGTTTACAACACGACAAACGACAGTATTTCAGTCACCACTGTCGACACTCGTGTATATACAGCATGGAAAGATAATTTATTCTGCTTCGAGGATGAAACTCTGGAAAATATCATGCACACGTTGTCTCGATGGTACGATGTAGATATATATTTTGAATCGGAAGATTTAAAAAGACGACATTTCTCCGGAACTATTGAAAAATATTCAAATATAAAATCATTCTTAGAAGTTTTTGAAACAGGAACAGGTATAAAATTCGACATTTATGGACACAAGATAAGCATAAGACAATTAAACAAATAAACGAAAAGTCTCGTGCTGGTTGGCGCCGATCACGAGACTCTAGTTGATTATTCAACCATAAAATTAATATTCAAAGTTATGAAAAAAAATCCACGTAGCATGCGGATTCCTCCGCATGGGGTGAAAAAATTTTTACATCAAATGAAATTTACATTATTATTTGTCATGCTATTCTGTTTTTATGCAGAAGCTTCTTCACAGAAAGTCACCCTAAAAGTGAAGAACATGGATCTTTACTCGGTTCTCTTACAATTAAAGAATCAAACGGGTGTCCGCATGTTATATGATGCAGACTACACAAAACAAATTAAATGTACAGATGCCACATTTTTTGAAAAAGACATTAAAGATGTGCTATCACAATTACTGAACAACACGAAACTCGTTTACAAAGAGGTCAACGGTACTTTCGTTATCAGTAAAGTATCCGAACAAGAGGATAAAACAGTAAAACTGGCCGGTACGGTAAAAGATGTACAAGGAACTCCCCTACCGGGTGTTACCGTTGTGATTAAAGGAACCACAATCGGAGTTTCCACTGACGCACAAGGTAATTTTACCTTGAACGTGAAGGAACAAGAGAAAATAACACTTGTATTCTCTTTCGTGGGAATGAAAACCAAAGAAGTCGTTGCCACTCCTAACAAAGCGATGATGATCACCCTTGAGGAGGATACCCAAACCATCGAGGAAGTTGTGATCACGGGTTACCAAGTTGTAGACAAACGAAAAAACACAAGTGCCATCACTTCAGTAAAAGCGGCAGACATCATGCGCCCCGGTATTACCACGATTGACCAGATGCTGGAAGGTCAAATTCCGGACTTGATTTCCATGACCAACTCTGGAGAAATCGGTGTAGCTCCGAAATTACGTATTCGAGGTACCTCTACTTTGATTGGAAACCGGGAACCGCTTTGGGTAATTGACGGAATTGTACAGCAAGACCCGGTAAATATATCCCCCGAGGAGTTGAACAACCCCGACTATATTAATCGTATCGGTAATGCTATTTCCGGGTTAAACCCACAAGACATCGAACGTATTGATGTTCTAAAAGATGCCTCAGCAACAGCCCTATACGGAACGAAAGCGGCTAATGGAGTGATCGTGATCACAACCAAGCGAGGGCATATCGGGGCTCCGATGGTGAGCTACAATATGACAGGTACATTCAAATTCCGCCCCCGTTACAGCGACCGACATATCGACGTGATGACCTCAAAAGAGCGAGTGCAATTTTCCCGGGATTTATTGAATAGCAATTATAATTTCTCTGGCAACGTGAGTCTGGTAGGCTACGAGTATCTATATGAACAATTGTACGCCCGCCAAATTTCATATCAAGAGTTCGAAGAGCAAGTCGCAAAAATGGAGTCTTTGAACACGGACTGGTTCTCCGCTCTAGGTAACGATGTTTTTTCCTCACAGCACACGATAAGCCTAACGGGAGGATCGGATATGATTCGCTACTACGCATCTATCGGTTATACAGACGATAACGACGTGGTGAAATCGAATCGGAACGATCGTTACACGGCAAAATTAAATTTGGATATTCATTTCTCCGAAAAATTCTCGACTTCATTGGGCATCGACGGTAGCAAGAGTTCGCAGAAGTATTACCAAAGTGAATTAGCTCCCATCGATTACGCCTATAACACAAGTCGTACAATTCCTCTCTACAACGAGGACGGAACATTACACTATTACCAAAAACCCCAAGCTGGTAGATACTACAACTTCAATATCCTAAACGAATTGGCAAACAGCGGGTGCGAGCAAGAAGGTTCAAGCCTGGCGTTTCAAGCCAATTTACTATACAAACCACTAGCTTGGTTGAGGGTAAACGGAATTTTAGCTTATTCGGTTTCCAACACGGAGATCGACTCGTACTGGGGTGCTGAAACACACCATGTAGCAAGTATGCGCCGTGGGGAGTTCGGAGGAGAGATTGACGCAGAAGAAAGCGAATTACCCGCCGGGGGAGAATTAAAACAACAGAGTTCACGCAACGAATCGGTAACCGCTCGTTTGCAATTGGATGCCAACAAATATTTCGGGTTAGCCGAGGAACACAACATCAATGCCTCGTTAGGTTTCGAGGCCAGCTCCACAAAATACGTGGGCACAGAGATCACGAACCGGGGATATTATCCCGATCGGGGATTACAGTTCGCTACATTCGAACAGGGAGTATACCCGGTCTTCGACGCTTGGCTGTTGGCAAATCGTCCTGTATTAACAGATAATCTAACAAACTTAATAGCGGTTTACGCCAGTATCTCCTATTCTTATCGCAACTGGATCACGCTGAACGCAAATGCCCGTTATGACGGATCGAACCGATTCGGTTCGCAGAGTAATGATAAGTTGCTGCCCGTGTGGTCAGCCTCCTTGTCATACAATCCGCTGGAACAATTCCAAGCAACAGGATTCTTTGATTTTCTCCAGCTGAAATTCTCTTACGGTTACCAAGGGAATATGCTGGAAGGACAGTCTCCGGAAATGATTATCAAAAAGTTGCCGTTGGATGATTATTATCATGAGCTGGTGTCGGAGGTTTCTATTTACCCGAACCCGGATTTACAATGGGAGCGTACCAGTTCGTTGAATGCGGGAATCGAGTTCTCTATCCTGGATCGTCGCTTAATGGTAAGCTCGGATTTCTATTACAAAAAAACAAAGGATGCTTTCATGGCAAAGAAGATTTCCGGGGTGAACGGAATGGATTCTTACACGGTGAATAGCGGGAAGATTTTGAACCGGGGATACAACGTATCGTTGACTATGACTCCCGTTCAATTTAAGGATTTCCGTTGGTCACTTTCTACCTCTATCTCAAAAACTTTTAACCGAGTAGAAACGAAACCCTCGACGGATCAATATGACGTGGAGCATTTCCTCGACGGTACGGTGATCACGAAAGGGAACCCGGTAAATACGTTTTTCTCGTATCGATTCAAGGGATTGAGCCCGGTGGACGGGGGACCGTTGTTCTACGATTACAAGGAGAATCCGGAACGTTTGTACGGAAAAAACAAACACGATATTTTCACCACGGTATTAGAGGCATCCGGCTCGCGCGAACCGAAGCTATCGGGAGGTATCAACAACACGTTTACTTACAAGAATTTCCGGTTAAACGTAACGTTATCTTACAGTCTGGGAGCAAAAACCCGATTATTCAAATTATTCGACAACCAGAACTTCAATCCGGAGCAAAACGTGAACCGGGCATTCCTGAAACGCTGGCAACGCCCCGGTGACGAGATGTACACGGATATTCCGGTAATTATAAACGGGGGAAATCGTACTTATGATATACACTGGTCGAAATATAGCGACCTATTACCATCTTTCGGGGGATCGGCATGGGAGATGTATAATTACAGCAACATCCGCATCGTGAGTGCCAATTACTTGAAATGTACCACGATGAGTTTGACTTACGCATTCCCCAGCGAGCTGATTTCAAAATGGAAGTTGCAACGGTTGGAATTGTCGCTTTCTTCGACGAATCCGTTTATTTTCTGTTCCTCGAAATTGAAAGGGCAAACCCCAACGCAAGGCGGCTTCTCAACAATACAGTTGTCTGAACGCCCCACATTTTCTTTCGGACTATATGTTTCATTTTAAATTAATATACACATGAAAAGATATAGATTTTTTTCTCTCATCATCCTTTTATGTTGCACGAGTGTGGCTTGCAACGATTTCCTAACCGAGTATTCGCATGACCAAGCATATGTGCAGTCCTACTCGGATTTGGACGAGTTAATTATCGGATCAGGCTACATGAAGTGCACCGGAACACATGATTACACGTATTACTCAACGGCAAAGGAGACATATTACCCGTACGTTCATTTCATGGCAGATGAAACAGAAGTACGAAATACAGGCACTTATGATTACTACGGAGAGGATTTTCTAAAAATGTTTTACGGTTTCTACACGTGGCAAAAGGATGTGGACAAAGATCACGAGGGAACGGTAGGCTGGACCGAGAATCAAGATTGGATTAATTTGTACAAGCATATCAATATTACTAACATTATTTTAAGTCAAATTGACAATCAAACGATCCAAACAGAGAACGACCAACAAAACGTGAACCGGATCAAGGGGGAAGCCCATTTCTTACGAGGAGCATATTATTTCGTGTTAGCGAATTTATACGGGAAACCCTACTCACCCACCTCGGCTAAGACGGATTTGGCTGTCCCCATCAAATTAACGAAAAATATCGAGGATAAAGTTTACACGCGTGCGACCGTGGAGAAAACGTACGAACAAGTACTGGAAGATTTACTTACTGCCGAAAAGCACTTAAAAGGACAATCCCGCAAATCGGTAACCCGTGCAGGTCACACGGCCACATGCCTCTTGTTAAGCCGGGTATATCTCTACATGCAGAATTACACGGAAGCCTTGAAGTGGGCGAAAGCGTGCTTGGAGGAACAAGGAAGCCTGACAGATTTGAACGATTACCAAGGTACCACGTTCTTGACTCAAACCAACCCGGAGGTCGTTTTCACGATGGGTGGTAATTTCGTGGGAGCAGGCCTATCGGTTGGTTCCGGAGCTTTTACCGTATCGAACGATTTGATGCAGTGGTACACGGAAGACGATTTGCGGAAACAAGTATTTTTCGATTTACCCAAAGAAGGGGTGTACCCATATAAAAAGGCAAGTAAAAAATCAGGATCTCGCGACATCTCCGACAATTTTGTTTTACGAACGGCTGAAGCTTATTTGAATTTAGCGGAAGCAGCTGCTTGTTTAGGCAACGAATACACGACGGAAGCCCTAAACGCATACAACACGATAAGAGAACGTCGATTGGCCAATTACACGGAGGATCGCTCTCTGACGGGAAAAGATCTCGTGGAAGCCATTCGGTTAGAACGTCGACTAGAATTGTGCTTTGAAGGGCATCGCTGGTTCGATTTGCGCCGCTACATGGTGAACGAGCTTTACCCGCAAGAAAAGACACTGACCAATCAATTCGTGTTATTCAAATATGATTACGGGATATACGACTATGTGATTTCGCTACAACGTACCTTTGAGTTACCCCCGCATGACAATGCTTGGGTGCTACCAATCCCACAGACAGAACTAGAGTCCAATTACGGTATGCCCGATAACCCGAGAAATGAACGTGATTCTAAATAATAATCGAATAAACCATGAAACATTATATTTTATTTTTGCTTTTAGCGAGTACCTTCTGGTGCTGCTCAAATGATGAGGATGTTGTACCCTCGAATAACGACCGGAATATGTTTGATATGCCCGATTTCTCTTCAGAAGAGGAGATGAAGGTGCGAAGAGATTTCTATGACGCCACAAGTTGCTATCTGATTTTTAATGATTCGTTATATTATCGTAATATTACCACTCCTTCAGGGTCAGATCCGGAATGCGTGATTCTCGATTTGAAGTACCAGGTAAAGGGAACAAGTGAAGATGCTTTATTACGATATACTTACCTAAAAGATATGAAGGATAAGGAGCTGGCAGCAAAGTTCGCAAAAGAAAAGATACTCCCCAGGCTGGCTCCCGCATTCTACCCCTACACTTTTTTTATGGTGGATCAATTTTATATCAGTAAAGCTTCCGCATGGAGTAGCGGGTACGATCCGGAAGTCGAGCAAAGTGCTTATGCCGGGTATAACGCCTCATTGGTTGCCTACAAGCATTTTTACGATATGGATGAGGCGGCCCAATACGCTTACAGTAGATCGGTAATTGCTATTCTCATGACCAAGAATTATACGCAAGTGAAAGATAGCGAGTATAATGATTTCTATCAATATTCACAAGAACAGTATGGAATTTACCCCGACTACGAGAATACTCCCCTGGAAGTGGGTTTTCTCGAAACATTTAGGTATGACTGGGTTCGTAGTTTCTATGATAAAAAATATGATCTGCTTGCCTACGTGATGGAGGTGTTCGCATTGACCAAAGAGGAATTTGACGAGAAATACGATAAAGAACTGTATCCTCTAGTTCATCAAAAGAAAGAAGCCCTAGTAAAGATTTTCGAACGATTGGGGGTAAAGGTTTATTAATTCTAAAAACGGTGCAATTATGAAATACATGATTTATATTTTATTGATGATTGGCATGCTGGGTTACGCTTGCTCAGACGATAAAGATAACGCACTACCCACAGTACGCCCTGAGGCGAAAGGCACATGGGTGGACACACGAGGGGAAGAGTCGGTGACATATCACTGGGTTCGTTACGGGAAACTGGATTGGATGTGCGAGAACATGAAATTGGAAACAGCTCCCGGTACTTGTTTCCCCCAAGAAATCACAGATGATATCTTACAGCAATACGGTTACTTGTACGATTTTGAAACCGCCAAAACGTTAGCAGTTGACGAATGGCGCTTACCGACAGACGAGGATTGGAAAGCGTTGGAACAAAGTCTAGGAATGGCAGCAAAGGAAGCTAACGCAGAAGAATGGCGTGGCGATCAGATGGGAACATTGATGATGCAGGACAGCACAGGAAGCGGTTTAAACCTAGGATGTGCCGGCTATTACTACACGACCGGAGGAAGCGGCGTGCGTAACACAGGTATAGATGGCATCTATTGGAGTGCCACTCTGGATTCCCAGAGCCAAGGATACGCTTGGACTCGAATGGTGATTTACAATCGTTCGGATGTGCGTCGTTTTTCCATGTTAACGAAAAAAGGATTAAGTGTACGTTTAGTGCGTGATGTAAAATAAAATAGGAATATGAAGAATGTCTATATAACCGTATCAATTCTATTTTTCTCACTCATGACTTTCGCCCAAAGTGGTACCCAGTTCATGGATAATCGTCCGTGGCAAGAGGTACTGCAACGGGCGCAACGGGAAAATAAATTGATTTTCGTGGATTGCTACACGAGCTGGTGTGGTCCTTGTAAACAATTATCCACGCAAGTATTCCCCCAAGAAAAAATGGGGGAATACTTGAACTCTCGTTTCGTTAATGCCAAATACGACGTGGAGAAAGGAGAGGGATTAACGGTTGGGAAACAATACGACAAGGAAATTAAAGTTTTCCCGACCATGCTGATCCTGACCTATGTGAAGCCAGCGGCTCTTCCGGGTGAAATTATTCACAAAGTATCAGGTTGCCGCCCCGTAGATGAATTGATCGCCGCCATCGAAGAAGGTTTGCAAGGGAACACGATTTACAATTTAAAAAAAGAGTACGATAAAGGAAACCGGGAATGGAGTTTTATCCAAAAGTATTTGAATTTACTGGAAACTGCAGTCGAACGAAAAGAGTATGAAAAGGTTGCACGAGAATATGCCTCCCGTTTTCCCGTAGACAGTTTGCTTAACCAAGATATTTGGAATATCGTGGGTAAATTCGTGATACAGACTCCTTTCAGTCCGGAATTTCGTTTCGTGATTGAACATATCGACGATTTAGATAGCAAGGGACTCGTGAATCGCTACCAGCTGGAAAGCAAGTTAAGTGAAGAGATGGGATTTGCCGTAAATTCTATTTATCTTGTTTCAAATAAAACGCATAGCGAGGATACACTTGTCATGTTACAAGAAAAAATTGATTACCTGCGAACGCTGTTAAAAAAGCCGGTAAAAGGATTTCCCACATCCCTTGCCGAACTTTCGCTTTCCGAAAGTAAAATAAAGCAGGATGTAAATCAATTATACGAAAGATTATGCGTGTTAGTTGAATGTGGTTTCACGGATCGAGATATTCTCCTTGCCGATATGCTAAAATATCTGGCACGAAATTTAAATAACAAAGCCCACTTAAAGCGCTGTATTGATATTGCCGAATATTTGAAAGACATCAGCTCGAAAGCAAGTTGGGTGCAAGAGGGGTTTGATAAAGCTATCACTCTAGCCAATCAAAAATTAGGAAACAAGAAATAAAGATTTTATCCATATTCAAAATAGTTCTAATTGTATGAAAAAAATTTTACTGTTAAGCGTATGGCTGGTTGCCACTATTGTTGTGTACGCTCAAGAAGCGGGAAAAGGTATTCAGTTTCTGGATAATGAACCTTGGGAAGAAGTGGTGAAAAAAGCCAAAAAACAACGCAAATTAATTTTTGTAGATTGCTACACAAGCTGGTGTGGCCCCTGCAAAAAATTAGCCGCTGAAGTTTTCACGCGAAAAGACGTGGGTGACTACGTCAACAAGAAATTCGTCAGTGTAAAATATGATGTAGAAAAACCAAACGGATTGGAATTCGCTCGCAAATACCGGGATCAAATTTCTGCATTCCCTACCCTATTATTAATTCGCCAGGATGGTTCCATTATGCAACGTATCGTAGGGGGTGAGATCACGGAGGTATTGTCTGCAACCAAGACAGCATTTTA
>ENA-OURZ01003459-OURZ01003459.1-human-gut-metagenome-genome-assembly--contig:-NODE-3459-length-13083-cov-1.999386_pt1 | contig 13083 bp, 9 predicted proteins | sample MGYA00242073_ERZ509195 | MGnify/ENA primary metagenome ERZ509195 (study PRJEB26280, sample SAMEA2338837) | human gut metagenome | biome: human gut; feature: human-associated habitat; material: faeces...
AGATCAAACGGTCTGGGCGGCGGATTTGCAGGATACGGAATCTATCCGGAGTACAAGGATCAGTACGCATTCCATATTTTCTACGATTCAAACGAGGCAAGGGTGGAAACCGAGCGTTTTCTTGACAAGCATTTTGACGTGGTGAACCTTTCCCGTATCCCCACGAGAAAGCACCCGAATATTACAAACGAGCCGCTGATATGGAGATATTTTGTGAATCCCCTGCCGACAAAGCTCACCGAAAGTCAGCTTGACGAAAGAGAGTTTGTCGCTCAGTGCGTTATCAACATAAACGACAAGATAAACGGTTCATACGTTTTCTCAAGCGGTAAGAATATGGGCGTATTCAAGGCAGTAGGATACCCTGAGGATGTCGGAAAGTTCTACAGACTTGAGGAATACGCAGGATATGCCTGGACAGCGCACGGCAGATACCCCACGAACACTCCGGGCTGGTGGGGCGGCGCTCATCCGTTTGCACTGCTTGATTATACCATAGTACATAACGGTGAGATTTCTTCCTACGACGCAAACAGAAGATACATCGAAATGTACGGTTACAAATGCAACCTGCTTACAGATACTGAGGTAATCACATATATAATAGACTTCCTCAACAGAAAACAGAAGCTGTGCCTTGAAGATATAGCGAAGATAATCGCCGCTCCTTTCTGGAGCGAGATAGACTCGGATAAGTACAGCGAGAGCGAAAGACAGAAGCTGAAATACTTCAGAAACGTATTCTCAAGCCTGCTGATAACAGGACCGTTCTCGATAATCCTCGGCTTTGACGGAGGCCTTATGGCACTCAACGACAGACTTAAGCTGCGTTCAATGGTTGCCGCAGAAAAGGGCGATATGGTTTACCTTGCGAGCGAGGAATGTGCGATAAGAGCCATCTGTCCCGTTGTTGACCGTATCTGGTCACCGAGAGGCGGAGAGCCTATCATCGTCAAGCTGAACGAAAAGAAGTAAGAAAGGGAGCGGTAACAGTGGCACTTAATTATTTTCAGCCTTTATTTGATGTATAAGAGATAAGGACCGTTGCATAAAATGTCAGGCGTGTGCAAGACAGTGTTCAAACGAGGTACACAGATATGACGCAGATCTTGATATGATGATCTCGGACAGCCAGCAGTGCGTTGACTGCCAGAGATGCGTATGTATCTGTCCTACGGGCGCATTGAAGATAGTAGATAACCCCAACAAGTTCAGGAACAACTCCAACTGGAGCCAGCAGATAATGACTGAGGTCTACAAGCAGGCGGAAACGGGCGGCGTTCTTCTTTCGGCAATGGGTAACCCGAAGGAATATCCTGTTTACTGGGACAAGATACTGCTCAACGCTTCTCAGGTAACAAATCCGCCTATCGACCCTCTGCGTGAGCCTATGGAAACAAAGGTATTCCTCGGAAAGAAGCCGAAGAACGTTTCTTTCAACGAGGACGGCAGTGTAAAGACGGAAACGACACCTACACTTGAGCTTTCGACACCTATCATGTTCTCGGCTATGTCGTACGGCTCTATCAGCCGTAATGCTCACGAGAGCCTCGCAAGAGCGGCTACGGAGCTTGGAATATTCTATAACACGGGCGAGGGCGGTCTGCACAAGGACTTCTATCAGTACGGCCCCAATACTATAGTACAGGTCGCATCGGGACGTTTCGGCGTATTCAAGGATTATCTTGAAACGCCTGAGGGAAAAAAGCTCCCTGTGGAGCATTGCATAAAAGGCACCGAGGGCTGGCAGCCTGAGACTCAGGTAGCTGAGGCTATCGGTGGAAGCGCAGAGGTCTATGAAAAAAGCACATTCGGCTCGGCTGAGCTTGCACAGCACCTTGCTGAAATAACAAAGGCAGGGGACGAGATAGAGCTTTGCGGACTTTGCACAGACATTTGCGTGGTATCAAACGCTTTGCTAATAAAAGCTTTTTGTCCTGAATGCGAGGTCATAGTTGACGCAAACGCCTGCGCAGGAGTAACCGAGGGAAGCCACAAGGCGGCACTTGTTACAATGGCGTCATGTCAGTGCAGGATAGATAATTTTTGATTTGAGGGGGAACACCGCTTCGGCGGAATGATTTATGAGTGGTTTCAAAAAAGGTCTTAAAGACGGCATACCTATTGCTTTGGGGTATCTTTCGGTATCTTTTACATTCGGACTTCAAGGCGTAAAAGGTGGTCTGAGCTGGTGGGAAACTGTGCTTATCTCTATTTGCAACGTGACCTCGGCAGGTCAGTTCGCAGGGCTTGACATTATGCTGTCGGGGGGCGGTTTCTGGATAGAAATGGCTTGTGCACAGTTTATAATCAACCTGAGATATGCCCTTATGTCAATATCTCTTTCACAGAAGGCTGACAAGTCACTGTCGGGAATACACCGCTGGCTGGTAGGCTTCGGAGTGACAGACGAGATATTTGTCATGGCAATGGGAAATATAGGGGAAGTTTCAAGGCAGTATATGTACGGGCTTATCGCTTTACCTGTAGCAGGCTGGTCGCTGGGGACTCTTATAGGTGCGGCGGCAGGAAAAATACTTCCTGAGATAGTCATAAGCGCACTTAGTATTGCAATATACGGAATGTTCCTTGCAATAATAATACCGCCTGCAAAGAAAAACAAGGGCATTGCAATGGCGGCGATATTTGCGGCTCTTCTTAGCTGTTGTTTCAAGTGGCTGCCTATTCTTAATAAGGTATCCGGAGGATTTTCCATAATAATCTGCACCGTTCTTTCCGCAGGGATAATGGCGGCTCTCATGCCTGTGAAAAATGAGGAGGACGGTCAATGCTGAGTATAAGAGATTTCTTCATTTATCTTTTCATTATGGCAGGAGTGACCTATCTTATTCGTGCCCTGCCGTTGGTGATATTCAAGGGCAAGATAACAAACAGATTTGTGCAAAGCTTTCTTTACTATGTGCCATATGCTGTGCTTGGAGCAATGACGTTCCCGTCCATACTATTCTCAACGGGAAACCTTGCGGCTTCCATAGCAGGACTTATAACAGCCTGCGTGCTTGCATTCAAGGAAAAAAGCCTTATCATAGTTGCGGCATTTGCCTGCCTTGCAAGCTTCTGCGTGATACTTATTTGTCAGCTTATCTAAATGTAGGGGCTGGCGTCCTCGACAGCCCACCGGCTAAGGACGTTGCATATGTTCTTTACTGTTATTTAGACATACTTTGACCTTTCTGCTATATGCGGAGAGGTCTTTATTATTACTATTTTTATATAGCATATGAAATGTCGTAAATGGAGTATAAAATTTTCGGCTAGTTTCATATTCTTTTCTTGCAAAAAATTCTGGGCTGTGATATAATCTTATTGTGTGAAAACGTTTACTGTTTTTTTGATCTATGACAAAATATATGGAGGTATTGCAATGTCAGACACAATGAACATTTCTCCTGAGCTCTTGGAGAAAATGAACAGGTATTGGGAAGCTGCCAATTATCTTTCGGCAGGTCAGCTCTATCTGCTTGACAATCCGCTTCTCCGTGAGCCGCTCACAATGGATCACGTCAAGAAAAAGATAGTTGGTCACTGGGGTACTGTACCTGGTCAGAACTTTATCTATGTTCACCTTAACAGAGTCATCAAGAAATATGACCTTGACATGATCTATATTTCAGGCCCTGGTCACGGAGGAAACTTCATGGTAGCCAACACCTATCTTGAAGGCTCTTATTCTGAGGTATATCCTAACATTTCAAGAGATGTTGAGGGTATGCAGAAACTGTTCAAGCAGTTTTCTTTCCCAGGAGGAATCTCATCACACGTTGCGCCTGAAACCCCAGGTTCTATAAACGAGGGCGGTGAGCTTGGTTATTCACTTGCACACTCATTCGGTGCTGTATTCGACAACCCTGACCTTATCACAACTTGCGTTGTCGGCGACGGTGAGGCTGAAACCGGTCCTCTTGCAACAGCATGGCACTCAAACAAGTTCCTGAATCCTAAGACTGACGGTGCTGTACTTCCTATACTTCACCTTAACGGCTACAAGATATCAAATCCAACTGTATTCTCAAGAATTTCTCATGAAGAGATAAAGAGCTTCTTCGAGGGCTGCGGCTGGAAGCCATACTTTGTCGAGGGCGACGATCCTATGACAATGCACAAGCTCATGGCTGAAACTCTTGACACTGTTATCGAGGAAATAAAGGCTATCCAGAAGAACGCAAGAGAAAACGGTGTTACTGAAAGACCAAAGTGGCCTATGATAATATTCCGTTCACCAAAGGGCTGGACAGGTCCGAAGGTTGTAGACGGCAAGCAGATAGAGGGTACATTCAGAGCGCATCAGGTACCAATGACAATGGAAGCTCCTGAGCATTTGAAAATGCTTGAGGATTGGCTCAAGAGCTATCACCCTGAGAAGCTTTTCACAGAAGAGGGCAGACTTATCCCTGAGCTTGAGGAGCTTGCTCCTACAGGCGACAGAAGAATGGGTGCAAACCCACACGCAAACGGCGGACTTCTTCTGAGAGATCTCAGACTTCCTGATTTCAGGAAATACGGCATTGATGTGCCTGCTCCTGGTGCAGTTGAAGCACAGGATATGATAGAGCTTGGCGGATTTGTAAGAGATATATTCAAGCTTAATGAAGAAAGCAGAAACTTCCGTATCTTCGGACCTGACGAGACAATGTCAAACAGACTTGGCAAGGTCTTTGAGGCAACAAACAGAGATTGGAACGCTGACAAGCTCGACAACGACGAGTTCCTTGCCTCTGACGGTCGTGTTATGGACTCTATGCTTTCTGAGCATATGTGCGAGGGTTGGCTGGAGGGCTATCTGCTCACTGGCCGTCACGGTTTCTTCGCAAGCTATGAGGCTTTCATCAGAATAGTTGACTCAATGTTCTCACAGCACGCTAAGTGGCTCAAAGTTACTTCACAGCTCCCATGGAGACAGAAGATAGCTTCACTTAACTACATACTTTCTTCCAACGTATGGCAGCAGGATCACAACGGATTTACACATCAGGATCCAGGCTTCCTCGATCACGTTGCTAACAAGAAAGCAGACGTTGTAAGAATGTATCTCCCACCGGACACAAACTGTCTGCTGTCATGCTTTGACCACTGCATACGTTCAAAGAACTATGTAAACGTAATGGTAACATCAAAGCACCCAAGACAGCAGTGGCTCACAATGGAGCAGGCTGTTAAGCACTGCACACAGGGTATCGGTATCTGGGAATGGGCTTCAAACGATCAGGGTCAGGAGCCTGACGTTGTTCTGGCTTGCTGCGGCGACACACCTACACTGGAAGCACTTGCGGCTGTAACTATCCTGAGAAAGAATCTGCCACAGGTAAAGATAAGATTTATCAACGTTGTTGACCTGTTCAAGCTTCAGCCACAGTCAAAGCACCCACACGGACTTTCCGACGCTGACTTTGACGCACTGTTCACAAAGGACAAGCCTATCGTATTTGCATTCCACGGCTATCCTACACTTATCCACGAGCTTCTCTATCATCGTCACAACCGCAACCTTTATGTATGCGGCTACAACGAAGAGGGTACGATCACAACTCCATTCGACATGAGAGTTCAGAATGAGATAGACCGTTTCCACCTTGTTATGGAAGTTATCAAAAGACTTCCACAGCTTGGAAACACAGGCGCTTATCTCCACCAGCTCATGCAGGACAAGCTTGTTGAACACAAGCAGTATATTGCTGAGTATGGTCTTGATATGCCTGAGATCAGAGATTGGAAATGGGATATCTGATAAAAAAGCCTTTCTATTAATTAAATATACCCACACAAAAAGGGACTTCCGTTTATTCGGGAGTTCCTTTTTTGTGCATAAAAATATCCCCCGCCTTGCGACGAGGGATAAAAAGTGCTAAGTCTATAAATTACTTTCTGTTGTTTGCTATCTTTGCAAGGAGATTCAGTATTTTAAGATAAAGATAAATAACGCCTACGATAAGGCCATAGCTTGCATACCATTCATACTGAGCAGGAAGCCCCTGTTCAACTGTCATCTGGATAGTTTCAAAATCGCACATAAGAAGCGCTGCGGCGATAAGAACGCCAATAACAGCGAAAAGTATGCCGATAGGGCCGTTGTTTATTGCAACGATTGAAGTGTAGATAGCTGAATGAGGTGCGAGCCATGCAAGAAGCATGAAAAGCAATGGACTATGGGCTGAAAAAATGTGCAATCCGCCAATGATAGAAACCCAAAGGCAGGTGATAAGAGCAGTTTTCATTCTGCTTCCCACACGAACACCCTTTGAATAGATAACTGCAAGCACTGCAACTGTGAGAAGCGTCAGTGTAACGGCTTCAACTATTATGCCTTTCCACTGCATTGCGTAGATCATTGACATAAAGGTGAGGGCATATCCCATGCCTGCGGAATAGATAGAGCCTGTTACCGCCGTTGTTTTCGGAGCGAATGAAGCCACAAGTCCTGCTATTGCTGTTGCGATAATAGCACCGACAAAGATAGCATACTCAGTGGAAAAAGCCTGCGCACCGCCGCCGAAGAAGTTGTGAATGTAAAAATATGCTCCCATGCCTGCGGCGAAAACTGCAACAAAATACAAGGTCTTCATTGCAATGCCCTTATAGCTTGCCGCCTCTATGCCGTAAGTGGACTGTGCAAAAGAGCGCAGCTTTTTAACTCGTGGATTTGAATAGCTTTCAGAAAAATTATTATAATCGTTCATGAATTTGCCTCCTTGATTTTTTTCGCCAATATTTATTTTTATGGCTTATATACTATTATACATATTTTCTTAAAAAAGTCAATATGATTTTTCAGACAACAGTGCAAAGTTCTTTTTTCGGACTTGTCCGCATATGATATAAGCAAAGGCAAAAGCCAAAAAATCGGAAAGGAAGATACATTGTGCTGGATATACTTGAAAAGAAGCTTACGGAAAACCAGACCACAAGAAAGGGGCTAACAACTGCGGAAGCTGAAAAGCGGCTCAGTACGGACGGAGAGAACCGCCTTGCCAAAAAGAAAAAGACCTCTGCGGCGAAAATTTTTGCAGGACAGTTTCATGACGTTATGGTGATGATACTTCTTGTGTCTGTGGTGATATCCGTAGCACTTGGACAATATGCTGACGCTGTGCCTATCGTGCTTATAGTTATCATTAACGCTGCGCTGGGATTTATTCAGGAATACCGCTGTGAAAAAACTCTGGAAAAGCTTGAAAATATGACCGCTCCCACCGCCATGGTATACCGTGACGGCAGGCTTGTGAAAATTCCTGCATCGGAGGTCGTGGCAGGAGATGTTTTTACTCTCGAAGCAGGTGACAGAGTGCCTTGCGACGGCTACATAAACTCATCAAGGGCGTTATCATGCGACGAATCTGCACTCACTGGCGAAGCTGTGCCTGCGGTAAAGAAATGCCGTACATCTGAGATAGATTTTACTGCTTTGAACAAGGATTACATGGTATACATGGGAACAGTTGTCACAAAGGGCGTTGGCGAGGTCACGGCGGTGGCAACAGGTGAGCGAAGCCAAATGGGCAGGGTCTCAACCATGCTTGATGAGATAAAAGAGCCTGAAACTCCATTGCAAAAGAAACTCGGAGAGCTTGGCAGAACTCTTGCTGTCATCTGCCTTGCGGTATGCGTGGTAGTCTTTATTGCAGGCGTACTAAGGGGCGAGCCTGTTCTCAATATGGCAATGACAGGTATAACCATAGCCATTGCCGCAATACCTGAAGGCTTGCCTGCCACTGTGACTATAGCTCTTGCCCTTGCGGTCAGAAAAATGCTAAAGCGTCAAGCACTTGTACACAGGCTTCATTCAGTGGAAACTCTTGGCTGTGCCACTGTTATCTGCACTGACAAGACAGGCACTGTGACAATGAACAAAATGACCGTCACTGATATTTTCACCTGCACCGAGAAAAGCCGTGCTTACGGCGTAACAAAAGAGGGAGCAAGCTTTGATGACAAAGTCCTCAAAGCATGGGAAAGCCCTGACCTTGGCAGGATACTTTTGTGCGGCGCAGCCTGCAACAACGCAAGGCTCTGCCCGCCTGAGAAGACAAGAAAGCGTGACAGAGGCGGCAGACAAGGCGAGCTTTGTGCAGAGGGTGACCCTACAGAAACAGCTATACTCATAGCCTGCGCAAACTCAGGTATAAACGTCAGCTCCCTTGGTTACAGACGAACTGACGAGATGCCATTTGAAAGTGAAACACGCTCCATGACGGTAATATGCGCTGACGAAAAGGGGGTTACAACGGCATTCAGGAAAGGCGCTTTTGACGTTATCATAAAAGAATGTAGCCACGTTTTTTCTGACGGTGGCGAGCTTATACCATTTGGCGGAGCAATGAGAAAACGGGCTTTTTACAAGTGCGATGAATACGCTTCAAAAGGTCTGCGTGTGATAGCATTTTCACAGCAGGTGGACGGGGAATGGGCTTTTCTTGGACTAATGGCAATGAAAGACCCTCTCAGGGCTGAAGCTGCAAAGGCGGTGGCGGAATGTCAGCGTGCAGGCATAAAGACTGTTATGATAACAGGCGACCACAAGCTCACTGCCCAGGCTATTGCAAAAGAGGCTGGGATTATGAAAGCAGGCTCTATCGCTTTGACAGGCGACGAGCTTGACAGAATGGACGACAAACAGCTTGACGAGGTAATAGAAAACTGCCGTGTGTTCGCAAGGGTGACACCTGAACACAAGCTCAGGATAGTAAAGGCATTCAAAAGCCGTGGGCACGTTTGTGCAATGACAGGCGACGGGGTAAACGACGCACCTGCTATAAAAGAAGCCGACATAGGTGTATCAATGGGAATATCAGGCACAGAGGTCACAAAGCAGGCGGCTGACGTGATACTTCTTGACGATAATTTTGCCACCCTTGTGAACTCCGTTGAGGAGGGCAGGACCATATATCAGAACATAAGAAAATTCGTGCGCTACCTTATTTCCTGCAACATAGGCGAGGTCATAACAATGCTCGGTGGAATTTTAATGGGTCTTCCAATGGTACTGCTTCCAGCGCAGATACTTCTTGTAAACCTTGTTACAGACAGCCTGCCTGCAATTGCGCTGGGGCTTGAGCCTGCGGAAAGCTCGGTAATGAAAAAGCCCCCTAGGAAAGAGGACGACAGCTTTTTCAGCGGCGGACTTATGTGGCATATCGTCATAAGAGGGCTTCTTATCGGTATCTGCACCCTTGCAAGCTTCACTGTTCTGCTCACTAACACCCATTCTCTCGGCACTGCAAGGACAGGTGCGCTTATAACACTTGTACTTAGTCAGCTTATCCATGTGTTTGAATGTAAATCGGAAGATAAGACACTTTTCACTGTGCCTTATCTTTCAAACCCATTCCTGCTTTTCTCTGTATTCATATCAGCGGCAGCGCTGTTTGCAGGCATATGGCTCCCTGTTCTGCAAAAGGTATTTTTCACAGCCGTTCCGAGCCTTGGAGAGTTTCTTGTGGCGGCATCAGCGGCGGCTATCGTGCCTGTTGGGGCAGGCATAATACCAAAGCTTTTTATGGGCAAAAAATCTCCTGACGTAACAGTGAACATTGGGCAGGGATAGCAAAAGACCGACAGGGCAAAGCTTTGTCGGTCTAATTTTTTAATCCATATTTTTTATCCAGCCTTTTAAATATCCTGCCAAAAGGTTTTGATAAAACCAGCAGGAAGAACACGTTGGAAACTGCGTATATAAGGGTGAAAAAAGCTGACGAGCCAACAAGGGCAAGGTATCTGCTGAGAATAAAGGCGTTATCAGCCCACAGACAGCTCCACAAGTCCATGATAAGAGAGAACGCCGTTCCTGAGATTATGCCGAAGGTCACAAGGAGTGGCTTGCTTTTTATAAGCTTATCAGCCAGCATTCCTGCAAAATATCCGGTCAGACCCCACACGAGCATTTGAAAAGGCGTCCACGCACCTTGTCCGAAATAGAAGTTTGAGATAAGGGCAGTCATTGCGCCTGTCATAAAGCCCGATTCTCTTCCCATATAAAGGGCGGTGATAATGACTATAGCGGTGCAGGGCTTAAAGCCCGGCAGAAAGCTGAAAACTATCCTGCCGAAAACGGACAATGCGGTCATGGCGGCTATTATCACAAGCTGTGTGCTGTCGGAGTGCTTTTTCTCAAAGTGGAGAAAATAGCCTGCCACGGTAAGAATGGCAAGTGCGGCGGTGACGAAAGAATAGAAGCGTTCTCTGAAAAACATTATGCCGCCAAAGCACACAAGGGGTATGACAAGAAGATAGATAAGCCCTGACACAAGTTTTTTACTGCTCATTTTGACCTCTTTTCACCATTGCGAGCCGTTCTCTTACGGCTGTTGACGTCACTGCACCACTGAAAAAGCCCCTTGTTAGCCTTGCGGCGGCGGTGGTGTAAAAGCGATTGTGGGAGAAAAACTCCACGGCATTATCCTCTGCGACTATCTTCCCGTCAAAAAGAAGTCCGCACCTGTCGCAGTATTGTGCGGCAAATTCAAGGTCATGGGTCACGAGAAGTATCGTCCTGCCCTCATCTTTTAGGCCCAAAAGAATATCACCAAGAGCCTTTTTGGCGAAACTGTCCATGCCCTTTGTACACTCGTCGAGGACTATTATTTTCGGGTCAGCAAGAAGAATTTTTCCAAAAGCACATTTCTGTATCTCGCCGCCGCTGAGATCCCAAGGGTGGCGGTCAAGAAGATGTTCTATGCCCATGCGCTGTGAAACATTTTCCACTGTGACTTTGTCACCGCTTTGCAAAAGATCCTCACGGACGCTTTCTTTTACAAACATCGTCACAGGCTCTTGGGGCAAAAATGCAAGCATTTCACGGAAAAGCGAGCCGTTTTTATAGGCTTTCTGCTTTTTACCGAAAAGTGAAACAGTGCCCATATAAGGCTTGCAAAGTCCGCATATCACACGCAGGAGCGTTGATTTTCCGCCGCCGTTTGAGCCTAAAAGCCCATAGCACTCCCCTTTTCTGATACCAAGATCACAGCCTTTGAGGATATCGGGGGAGTTTTTTTCATATCTCTGCCACAGATTTTTGCACTGCAGGGCATAAGGCTCAGCACGTTCTGTATCATTGACAGCCTGCTTTGGAATATCCGTCACGCCAAGCTTTTCAAGCTTCGCCCTGCCTTGTCTTACATTGAGGGGCAGGTCATCGCAAAGCCTTGCGAATGCCTTGGCGGTTTCGGGAAGAAAACCCTCCAGAGCGTTCTTCACAAAATATTTTGCGGTCAAGGCAGGCGTACCGAAAAACTCGGTTTTGCCCTTTGCAAGATACAAAATTTTGTCGCAGGAGTCAAAAAGCTCCTCGGGGTCATGCTCGGCAATGATGATAGTCACGCCCATTTCTTTGTTAAGGCGGTCTAAAATGCCAAGAAGCTCCCTTGCGGCAACGGGGTCGAGCTGTGCGGTAGGCTCATCAAGAAACAGTATATCAGGGTCTGTGGCCATGACGGAACACAGAGCGACGAGCTGTTTCTGACCGCCGAAAGTGTGGAGATATCCCTGTCATAGAGCGGCTCGATACCGAAAAAAGCCGCCATTTCACCAACACGGCTTTGTATCTCACCACTTTTCACACCAAAGCTTTCAAGCCCGAAAGCAAGCTCAGCCGATACTTTGTCGCATACCGTCTGGCTGTCAGGGCTTTGCATTACAAAGCCTATCTTTTCGGCACTTTCTCTATCAGAAAGCTCGTTTCTGTCCTTGCCCATAAGGGTGATGTTTCCAGAAAGCTCGCCCCTTGGGGAAAGCTCTCTTTTCAGGAGCCTGAGCAAAGTAGATTTTCCGCTTCCCGAAGCACCGCAGAGCATTATTTTTTCGCCTTTTTTCACTGAAAAAGTGCAGTCAGAAATGGCATAGTCCGTGCTTTCGTTATATTTGAAAGCTACATTTTCGCAAGACAATATTTCCATTTTATGCTCTCCTTTACTTCAAGAATAAACGGGAAAACGCATAGTAATGCGAACATTCCCACAGGAAAAACGCTGTTTTCAAGCTCTATCACAGGGTAAAAAGCGGCGGACAGCTCGCCCTTTGCGGAAAATATCAGCACCAATGCAAAGATAACTACAAAAACCGCCACAAAAATGCCGTCCCATGCTCTGAACTTGAACGAATGTGCAAAGCTTCGTTTCTGGATACCATAGCCACGGGCTTTCATTGAAGCGGCTGTGTCCGCTCCCCTTTCAAGCGTGCCTGCACAAAGGGCTGTGAACACTGTGCAGTCTTTTTTCAGGCGGTCAAAACGGCTGTCGGAGATGTTCGCTCCTGAGCAATTCAAAGCGTCCAAAAGCTGTCTGTGAAGCCTTTTGAGCTTTGGGATAAAGCCCATTGTCATTGTTATCACAAGGGCAGCTTTTGGCGTTTTTCGGCCAAAAATGTATAGAAGCTTTTCCCTTGTAAGCACCTTTCCAAGAGCTTTGCACCACATTATCACAGCGGTGAGGGATAGTCCAGCGGTCAAGCCATAAAAAAGGGCTTCCTTTGTGTAAGCCTTGCCGTTTACGAAAAACAACGGCGTTACGCCCTTATGTGAAAAAAGTGGATTTGTGACAGTCAAAACGGCGGTAAGAAAGATGTAGAAAGCAAGGTCTGATGCGGTTTGTCTACAGCTTTGAGTTATGGCACAGAACAGGAACGCTCCCACTGCCGAGCATATACCAACGGCTGGTGAAAAGCAGAACATTGTCACCGCAAGCACAGCCGTAAAATACACAAGGGCGGTCAAAGGGTGAAAAGCTGACAACCTCATTTCACCGCCTCCTTTGTGTAGTCGCAAACGTAGTAAAACTCCACGCTGTCACCGTCATGGAGGACATACTGTGAACAGCCCTTATCGGGGCTTTCGCCATTTACCGTATAGGTCCACCCTGAGGACGGACCGCAGGAAAACTCGTAGATATTGTTTATGCCACGGACATACACAGTGTTGTAAATATTATCCTCTGAACCTTGATAATCAAGGGGTATCTTCCCGCACCTTGTAGCTTTTTCCAACAGATCAAATGCGGTGTCGCCCTCACGGAGGACATATTTTTCCGCAGGCATAACAATGCCGTCTGAGGGAACATAGCACTCGTCTCGGAGATT
>ENA-OURZ01003467-OURZ01003467.1-human-gut-metagenome-genome-assembly--contig:-NODE-3467-length-13057-cov-3.362098_pt1 | contig 13057 bp, 14 predicted proteins | sample MGYA00242073_ERZ509195 | MGnify/ENA primary metagenome ERZ509195 (study PRJEB26280, sample SAMEA2338837) | human gut metagenome | biome: human gut; feature: human-associated habitat; material: faeces...
GCTATGTGGTCAATTCCGGCTCCCACATTTCGGCAACCGCCAATGTGAGCCTGTGTTACAATGGAGATGGAATGGAGACGGTGGCCTTTGGCATCGGCCCCATTGAGGCGGCCTTCCACGCCATCGAAAACATCGTACAGACCGGCGCCCAGCTGGTCAGTTACAGCATCCGCTCTATGAGCCAGGGCATGGACGCCCAGGGCCAGGTGGAGGTGCAGCTGGAGCATGGCGGAAACACCATCACCGGCGTGGGACTGAGCACCGACATCATCGAAGCCAGCATCAAGGCCTATCTGGACGGCGTGATGGCGGATTCCTACGGCTACGCCGGTACGGAGATCATCCGCCGGGTGGTGGGTGATTCTAAGGTGATGGAGGTCACCTCCGTCACCGACCCGGCCCAGCGGCTCCCCATGGAGCGCGCCCTCATCCAACTGGGCATCTATCTCATCAAAAACCGTGCCGGCGGCCTCAACGGGGCGGCTGTGACGGAGGAATTCCGTAAGATCTTGGCAGAGGGGAGGGGCACACATGGTCAGAATGGATGAAAATATGCCGTTTCTGCTGCAATATGAAAATGTTGCGTGGTACGAAAACGGCAAGGTCCGCATTTTAGACCGGCGGATCTATCCCACGGAGGTCCGGTTCGTGGAGTGCGTCACCTATCAGGAGGTGGTGCAGGCCATCGCGGACATGGTGACCCAGAGCGCGGGGCCGTACACCGCCGTTGGCATGGGCATGGCCTTGGCCGCGTGGCAGGTCCGGGACAAGGGCGCGGCGGAGCAGGACGCTTTCTTACAGCAGGCGGCTTACGATCTGGCCCACGCCCGCCCCACCACCGCCAACCGCTACGGCCAGATCACCTATCGCTGCGCGGAGGTGGCCAAGGAGGCGCTGGCGGCAGGGAAGGACCCCATTCAGGCCATCGTGGAGAACACGGTGGAGTCCCTGAACCGCCGGTATTCCACCATGCAGATCGTGGGCGACCATCTGGCAGAGCTGATCCCGCAGGGGGGCACGATTCTGACCCAGTGCTTTGGCGAGACCATCATCGGCACCGTGATCCGGGCCGCCCGCTGTCAGAACAAGGACTTCAAAGTGTTCTGCGCCGAGACCCGGCCCTATCTGCAGGGGGCGCGGCTGACCTCCGGCTGCTTCGCCCAGATGGGCTTTGATACCACGGTCATCACCGACAATATGGTGGCCTACGCCATGGAGCGGGAGGGCATCGACCTGTTCACCTCCGCGGCGGACACCATCGCCCGGGACGGCCACATCGCCAACAAGATCGGCACGTTCCAGATCGCGATTCTGGCCAAGTATTTTGGCATTCCGTATTACGTCACCGGCATCCCCGATCAGGACAAGCACAGTAAGGATGACATCGTCATCGAGATGCGGGACCCCCAGCAGGTCCTCAGCTATCGGGGCATCCCCAACACCGTGCCGGAGGTCAAGGCCATCTATCCCTCCTTCGACGTGGTGCCGCCTCACCTCATTTCCGGCGTGGTCACGGATAAAGGTGTCTATGTGCCCTATCTGCTGGATCACTATTTCGACTCTGATGTAAAGAAGTTCTATTAAGACCGGAAGGAGAGACTTGCTATGCTGATGCAGGAAGAGAGAGAACTGGTCGTTGAATACGGCAAAAAGATGAGCGCCGCCCGGTTGAGCACCGGAACCAGCGGCAACATTAGCATTTACAATGCTGAAAAAGGTCTGGTGGCTTTGAGCCCCTCCGGCATGGATTATTTTTCCACCACCCCGGAGGATGTTGTGATCCTGGATCTGGACGGCAAGGTGGTGGACGGTAAGCGGAAGCCCTCCAGCGAGTGGGCTCTGCACACAACGTTCTATAAGCATAAGCCCCATGCAAGAGCAGTTGTCCACACCCACTCCGTCTACTGCACGACGCTGGCTGTACTGGGTGAGCCCATCCGGGCGGTGCACTATGTGATCGGTGACGCAGGCGCGGCGGAAGTTCCCTGTGCCCCCTATCAGCTGTTTGGCACGGAGGCGCTGGCGGAGGCGGCTATGGAGGTCTGCGGCAAGAGCGATGGTGTTCTGCTGGGCAACCACGGCCTCGTGTGCTGCGGCAAGGATATCAAGGGTGCTTACGGCCTCGCCTGCAATCTGGAATACATCGCGGAGATCCAGTGCCGGGCCATGAGCATTGGCAAGCCCAATGTGTTGACGGAAGAGCAGATGGCTGAGGTCATGGTGAAGTTCCAGTCCTACGGTCAGCCCGGTGCGAAAAAGACCGGATATTGAGGGGAGCGTTACGATGCGGAACTTTGATTTTTACAGCCCTACCTACTTCGTGTTCGGAAAGGACCGAGAGGCGGAGACCGGCAGGTATGTCAAGCGCTTCGGCGGCAGCCGGGTGCTGGTGGTCTACGGCGGGCAGTCCGCCAAACGCTCCGGCCTGCTGGACCGGATCATGGCCTGCCTGAAGGAAGAAAACCTGTACGCCGAGGAGCTGGGGGGCGTAAAGCCCAATCCCCGCAGCGGCCTTGTCTATGAGGGCATTGAACTGTGCCGCCGGGAGAAGATCGACTTCATTCTGGCCGTGGGCGGCGGCAGCGTCATCGACACCGCCAAGGCCATCGCCATCGGCGTGCCCTATGACGGCGATTTCTGGGACTTCTTCTCCGGGAAAACGCCGGAGCAGGCTCTGCCCGTGGGCACCGTCCTGACCATCGCCGCCTCCGGCAGCGAAGGCTCCCCGGACTCCATCATCACCAACGAGAAAACTCTGGAGAAGAACGGCGCGGAGGCCGACTGCCTCCGGCCCTGCTTCTCCGTGCTGGACCCTGCCCTCACGGAAAGCCTGCCCGCCTATCAGACGGCCTGCGGCATCACGGACATCATGGCCCACACCTTTGAGCGCTATTTCACCAATACGCCGGACGTGGAGGTCACGGACCGGATGCTGGAGGGCGTTCTGCTGGCCATGCTCCATGAGGGCCGCCGGGTCATGGAGGACCCTCACAATTACGAGGCCCGTGCAAACATCATGTGGGCCGGTATGGTGTGCCACAATGACATTATGGGCGTGGGCCGTCAGCAGGACTGGAACAGCCACCATTTGGAGCACGTGCTCTCCGCCAAGTACGACTGCGCCCACGGCGCGGGTCTGGCGGTCATCATGCCGGCGTGGATGCACTACTGCGCGGAGCACGGCGGCGAAAAGCGTCTGGCCCAGATGGCCGTCCGGGTCTTTGGCTGCCAAATGGACTTCGACGATCCCAAGCGCACGGCGCTGGAGGGTATCGAGGCCTTCCGGGCATTCCTGCGATCCATCGGGATGCCCCTGACCTTTGCCGAGATCGGCGCCGATCCGGCGGACATTCCGGAGCTGGTGGAGATGAACCACATCGGCGACGGCAAGACCGGCGGCTATATCGGCCTGGACAAGCAGGCCCATTTCGATATCTACAATCTTGCCGCCGGGAGCTGCGTTCCCGAGACTTGAATGGATATGACATAAGTGCCGCGAGGGCACTCCTGTCAGGAGCGCCCCCGCAGTGTTCTCTGCTCCTGCTGCTTTGTGACCGCTAAAGCTAATGTATAAGGTATACAAGGTACAGGTTACTTACCGTTTACAAGCTATTAGCGTATACACAAATCAGAAAAGTGTGTTCGTTGCGAAGCTGATGAACGGATCATCCTCGCAGCTTTGGCGTTCCCAATGCGCCTTGTTCCATAAGCGGAAGACCTTGCATCGTAAGGCTTTCCGCAAAAGCGCCGCCCGTGCTTTGGTAAAAAATCCGAAGCATGGGCGGTGTTAAATTTTGTCAAAATTTATCTTGACATCTAACCATGATCAGAGTACCATAAAAACAACTTTTTTGGATTTAACTCTTTAATCCAAAAAAGCGTACGTCATGTAAGGAGAGACGAGAGGAGAAACACTATGTACAATTTTGCACTCGCGTTTGTGATCTGCGGCGTCGTGTATTTCATCGGCGAAGCAGTCTCAAACCTGACGAAGGCCTGGATCCCATCGGTTTTCGTCACCGCCGCCGTACTTCTGGTAGGCTTCTGGACTGTTATTCCCACCACCGTTGTAAGCGACTCCATGCTGATCCCCTTTGGCAGCACCATCGGCATTTACCTGCTTATCACCCACATGGGCACGGTCATTTCCATCAAGCAGCTGCTATCCCAGTGGAAGACCATCGTCGTGTGCCTGGCCGGTCTTGCCGGTATGTGCGCGCTGTGCCTGGTCATTCTGCCCGGCATTATCGGCCGTGACCTGGTGGTTGCCGGTCTGCCTCCGCTGACTGGCGGCATCATCGCTGCCACCACCATGAAGACAGCTGCGGAGGCGAATGGCCTTACCGAAGCCGCCATCTTCGCCATCGCTATGTACTGCGTGCAGGGCTTTGCCGGCTATCCCCTTACCGCTGTCTGCCTCCAGCTGGAGGGCAAGAAGCTGATCAAGGGCTATCGCGCCGGTGAGTACAAGCTGGAAAGCGCCGTCAGCGATGTGGACGCCGTCAACGGCAAGCTCAACAACGGCACTGCTGAGGAGCACAAGAAGCTGATTCCCCCTCTGCCTGCCAACTGGAACGGCCCTGTGGTCATCCTGCTGAAGCTGGGCATCGTGTCCTGGCTCGCAACCCAGCTGGGCACCATCGTGATCCCCGTCATCAACATGAAGATCAGCGGCGCTGTGTATGCGCTGGTTCTGGGCGTCATCTTCACCAGCATCGGCTTCCTGGATGAAAACGCCATCAATAAGGCCAACTCCTATGGCATCATCATGTTCGCTCTGATGATGTATGTGTTCGACGGTTTGAATGGCTGCACCCCCGAGATGCTCGGAAACATCATCGGCCCCATGATCCTCCTGATCGTGGTGGGCGTTATCGGCATGGTCATTCTGTGCTTCATCGCGTCCAAGATTCTGAAGGTCTCCTTCCTGATGGCCACCGCCACGGCCTTGACCGCACTCTACGGCTTCCCGCCCAATGCCATCATCACCGAGGCTACCTGCACCGCTCTGGCGCAGACCCCGGAGGAGAAGGAATTCCTGATGAGCAAGATGTTCCCGCCCATGATCGTGGGTGGCTTCACCACTGTGACCATCACCTCCGTGGTAATCGCCGGCATCTTTGCCGAAATGTTCTGATCCAGTCATCCGCAAAGCTGTCCGGCTCTTTCCGCCGGACAGCTTTGTTTACAAAATCACTTTTGCACATCCCGGAAAAACCGATACAATAAAGCTACCACAGATTATATGAAGAAAGGATCATGTGTATTATGGATATCAAAACTCTTGCGGAACAGTACAACGATTACATCATTGATCGCCGCCGGTATTATCACACCTGCCCGGAGCTCTCCGGCGAGGAGAAGAACACCCGCGCCCATCTGAAGGAGGATCTGGAGGCACTGGGTATCACCGACATTCACGAGCTGGAGACCTGCTACGGCCTGACCGCCACCATTCACGGCGGCAAGCCCGGCAAGACCGTGGCGCTGCGCGCCGATATTGATGCTCTGCCCGTCAAGGAGGAGACCGGCCTGCCCTTCGCCTCCCACAACGAGGGCAAGATGCATGCCTGCGGCCATGACAACCACATGGCCATGCTGCTGGGCGCCGCCAAGATCCTCAACGAGGTGAAGGACGAGCTTTCCGGCGATGTGCGCCTGGTGTTCCAGCCTGCGGAGGAAACCGCCGTGGGCGCTCTGCGGATGATGGAGGAACACGCACTGGACGGTGTGGACGCCATTTACGGCGTGCATGTCTGGGGTACCTATGACGCCCCGGGTATCGCTTTCCCCGCCGGTAACCTCATGGCCTGCTGCCACGGCTTCACCATTGAGGTGGAGGGCAAGTCCGCCCACGCTTCCGCCCCTCACGAGGGTGTGGACGCCGTGATGGTGGCAAGCTCCATTCTCCAGTCCATCCAGCAGCTGGTCTCCCGGATGAACGATCCTCTCAACCCGCTGGTCATCACCGTGGGCAAGGTCACCGCCGGCAACCGCTGGAATGTGCTGGCCGGCCACGCCACGCTGGAGGGCACCGTGCGTACCTTCCTCACCGGCACGCAGGTGGAGGACGCGCTGCGTAAGGTGGCCGAGTGTACCGCAGCCGCTTTCGGCGCCAAGGCGACCCTGAGCTATCAGTACATGACGGAGCCTGTCATCAACGGTGATGAGCAGCTCAACCGCATCGCCCAGACCGCCGTTACCAAGCTTTACGGTAAGGAATCCCTCATTACCCCCGCACCTCTGATGGGCAGCGAGGACTTCTCCTGGTTCGGCAAGGACGGCATCCCCTATATCTACGGCTTTGTGGCCAGCCACAATAAGGACTGGGATCATATGTACGGCAACCATCACGAGAAGTACGACGTGGACGAGACGATCCTCCACCGCGGCGCCGCGGTGGCCGCACAGTTCGCCGCTGACTACCTCGCTGAGACCGCACAGCAGTAATTCAGCTGAGGAAGGAGCGGACCATGGACATCAAAGCATTGGCACAGGACGCTGCCCCTTATGTGGTGGAGCGTCGGCACTACTACCATCAGCATCCGGAGCTGACCGGGGAGGAGAAGAACACCCGGGACGCCATCCACCGGGATCTGGAGGCGCTGGGGATCACCGACATCCGGGATATGGTCAATTGCTATGGCCTGGTTGCCACCATCCACGGCGGCAAGCCCGGCAAGACCGTGGGCCTGCGGGCAGACACGGATGCGCTGTCCTTCCAGGAGGAGACGGGACTGCCCTTCGCCTCCTGCGAACCGGGGAAAATGCACGCCTGCGGCCACGATACCCACATTGCCATGCTGCTGGGCGCCGCCAAGCTCCTTCAGGAGCACCGGGAGGAGCTGCGGGGCGATGTGCGGCTCATCTTCCAGCCGGCGGAGGAGCACGTCATCGGCTCTAAGGCTATGATCGCAGAGGGTGCGCTGGACGGGGTGGACGCCATCTTCGGCCAGCATGTCTGGGGCACGCTGGATATTCCCTATATTGACGTTACCGCCGGTCCCCGCATGGCCTACTCCGGCCGCTTCACGGTGGATGTGATTGGTACCTCCTCCCATGCGGCCACGCCCCATCTGGGCGCAGATGCCATCACCGGCGCTGCGGCGATCATCAATAACCTCCAGCAGTATGTCTCCCGCATGAGCAACCCCCTGGACCCCGTGGTGCTCACCATCGGAACCATCTCCGGCGGCAATCGCTACAACGCGATCGCCAATCATGTCACCATGGAGGGCGTCACTCGTGCCTACTTCCTGGATAAGCACGAGGAGGCCATGCGGCAGATCGTGGAGAACACGGCGGAGGGTCTGGGCATGAAGGCTGTGCTCAAGTATGCCCATGTGGTGCATCCCGTGATCAACGATGACGATGACCTCACAGAGATCGCCCAGAAGGCCGTGGTCAAGCTCTTCGGCGAGGAGACGCTCTGCCATATGCCCGCCATGATGGGCAGCGAGGACTTCGCCAACTACGCCGCGGAAATTCCCGCCGTGTTCGGCTTCATCGGCTGCCGGGACGAGGCCAACGGCATGATCTACAACAACCACCACGAAAAGTTTACGGTCAACGAGTCTCTGCTTCCCAAGGGGACTGCGCTGATGGCGCAGTTTGCCGTGGATTATCTGGCCGGCAACGCGTAACACAGGGCGAACAGCAGGGGGGAGGGACCCTTTCCGAATGGACCCGCTCCCCGCCAAAAGACGGCGAAAGAATATAAATTACGGCCAGCAGCCGAAGCGCTGCTGGCCGTTTTTTATGCGGCGAGGCAAAGCGCATGCTTTTCCATCGGCGTCAGCACGCCCAGATTACGCTGGACACGTCTTGTGTTGTAATAGCGAATATACTGCTGGATCATCTGAACAAGCTCGTGCTTGCTGGTGAACCGTCTGCCGTAATAGCGTTCCCGTTTCAGGATGCCCCAGAAGCCCTCCATCGGGCCGTTATCAATGCAATGCGCCACGCGGGACATACTCTGCGTCATGCCCGCCTGCACAATCTTGTGGTGAAAGGCGCGGTTGGTGTACTGGAACCCTCTGTCGCTGTGGAACAGAGGATGCGCGTCCGGATTGGCCTGCACAGCCTTGTCAAAGGTTTTGAAAACCAGCGGATTATCGTTGCGTTCGCTGAGTGCGTAGGACACAATGCGCCGGTCGCAGAGGTCTAAGATGGCGCTCAGGTAGAGCTTGTGGATCTCGTTTCCCTCATACCACTTGAATTCTGTCACATCAGTGAGCCACTTCTCATTGGGCTTTGCGGCATAAAACTGCCTGTCCAAAAGGTTTTCGGCAAGATACTGCGGGTTCTTCGCCTGTCTGGTGCAGCCACGGTTGTTATATTTCACGGTAGAGCGTATATCTCTGGCCCGGCAGATGCGGAGCACCCGCTTGTCATTGACATGGATACCGTGGTCATGGCGCAGATCGTCATTGAGCCTCCGGTACCCCTTATCTGGACTTTCCTCATGGATCTTCTCGATCGTATCCGCAAGGCGTTCATTCTCCGTGGCCCGCCGGCTCAGCTTCCCGGAAGCCCATTTGTGGTAAGCCGAGCGCGACACGTGGAGCAGCTTACAGACCAGTTCAATTGGATACCCTTTTTCCTCGTGTGCTTCCCGGATCGCGGCATAGATACGGCGCTGTCTCACTTCCGAAAGGCATCTCTCCTCTCGATCTCGTCCAATTTTTTTTAGCAGGTCACGCTCCATTTCTGCCAGATACAGGTGAGTGTCAAATAGTCCTGAACCGGCGGCATTAGAAAGATGTCGCCGGTTCAGGCTTTGCATATTGCCTGCACGGCTGGCAGCCATGGCAGGCAATCTTCCGGCTGGCTGCCGCGCGGCAGTGCGGTCAAAAGATATTCCAGATAACTTGCCGGGTTCAGCCCGTTAATCTTTGCGGTCTCAACCAGAGAATAGATCACTGCGCTGATCTTTGCGCCAAGCGGCGTATTGCTGAACAGCCAGTTCTTTCGCCCAATGGCAAACGGCCGTACCGAACGCTCTGCGCGGTTGTTGGACAGCTCCAGCCGTCCGTCGCAGAAAACGTGCATCAGCCAGCTTTGCTGCCTCAGGGCATAGCCAAGCACTGCGCCATAGAGACTCTTTGGCACAGGATTTTTCTCGTATTCATTTTGCGCCCACCGAAAGAATTTTCCGGCAATTGGCTCGGATCTCTGTTTCCGCTGCGCATATCGCTGTTCCGCCGAAAGCGCCTGCCGCAAAAACTCCGCCTCCAGTGCAAACAGTCTGTTGCAGAAATCGAGTCCGGTCTGCGCCGGGGAGCGGCTGCGCAGCTCTTTGGGCAGGCTCCTCAGCGTATCCGTAAATTTTCGCCGCATATGCGCCCAGCAGCCAACGCTGCATACCGTTTCGGGCAGACTGCAATGATATGCCTCATACCCATCCGTATGCAAATATCCCGAAAAGCCCTCCAGGAACCGGCTTGCGCAGACGCCGGCTCTGCTCGGCTGGTAATCATAAAGCACAACCGGCCGCAGAGCATTGCCGGATGTCCGGTAGAGCCATACATAGCTGCGCTGCCTTGCCTGCCGCTCCGGCTCTCGCAGCACCATGAGCGTCGTCTCATCCGCATGCAGGATCTCGTTTGTGAGAAGCTCCTTGTGCAGCGCGTGATATACCGGCAAGAGCCAGCGTTCTCCGGCGGTAAGAACCCAGTTGGACATGGTCTGCCGGGAAACGGGCAGACCAAGCCTGTGCAGCTCCTGCTCCTGCCTGTAAAGCGGAAGCGCAAGCACATATTTGCTGTTCATGATTTGCGCCAGCAGGCTGGCCGAAACGATCCCGCTGCCCGGCAGAAGCGCCGGCGGAACGGTGCTTTTCTTCATGGGAACACTGGTTTCCGCTCTTTCGCACTGACGGCAGCTGTACGCTGTCTGGATATGCTCTGTGAGCTTGTACTGTGCGGGGATATATGTCAATTCCCGCCGCAGAACGCTGTGTCCGCAGGCGTGCAGTTCTCCGCCGCACTGCGGGCAGCGGCGCTGCTCCTGCGGCAGTTCGTGCAGAATCTGTTCCACCGGAAGACCGGAAAAATCCGCTTCCCGCTTTCCACAGCGCTTTTTCCTCCGGCAGAGAACGGATGCTTCTGAAGGAGTTCCTCGCACCGTTTCGTGTGAAGAAGCTTCAAACAGGCAAAGCTGCTCCTGCAGCTCTGCGCTTCTCTCGCTGGAGCGTCCGTAGACGCGGCCGTTCAGCCGCCGAAGCTGCTGCGTCAGCCAGTCGATCTGCCGGTGCAGCGCTTCGATCTCCCGATCCTTTTTATGCAGTAAATCCCGCCATTGCGCGGCCTCGTTCATATCTCTTTTCATGTTCAAATTATACCATAAAACCGCAGAAAACGCAATGTTTTCTGCGGTTTTGCACCTATTTTCTGTCTTTTATTGGGACGATGGATCTGCTTAGAAGATACTGAAATTCCCGTTCCGTAATCTCAACGATCTCGCCCTCCGGCGCATCCGGCCACGGATAGGTTCCGCTCTGCGCACGCCGCTTTCCCTGGCAAAAGCTCTGCCCATCCCAGTGCAGATATTTGAGCATCGTTCCGCTTTGATCCCGAAATACATAGATGCTCCCGTCGTATGGATTGACGCGGAGCCGGTACCGAATGATCGCGCTCAAGCTGTCAATCCCTGCGTACATGCTGGTTTTTCCGCATACAAGTCTGACGCACTTGCTGTCACGGTCCAGCTCCGCTTCGCGCGCGGCCTTCTTGATATGCTCTGCCCAGCTTTCCGGTTCTGTATTCCGGATCCTGCGGATGCCTCTGCGAAAATTCTTTGGCGCGGTCTGTGCGGCGTTGGCACAGTTCCGGCAGCAATACTGGCGTTCTTCCCCTGCATAGCGGGACCGCCGTATGGGCCATGGCATGGGCCTCATGAGCACGGAGCCGCCCTCGGTCACGGCCCGCGACGAAGGCATTCTGAAGCCCGGCATGATCATCAACCTCGAGCCCGGCATTCTGGTCGACACCGGCGTTTTCTGCATCGAAGAAAACTATGTCATCACGGAAGACGGCTAGGCTGCTCTGTAAATTCCCGCGTGCTGCGGCGGGTGAAAATTGCGTTGATCGCATCCATGTGTTTATTCCTCCGTATTGCGGTATTGATATTCTTCCTCGTTGATGGGAATGTCCCATGTATGCAGCAGGCTGTCCAGAAGTCCCGCAAGCTGCTGCTTTTTCCGCTGCGGTATCGTATCGAACAGCTCGTCCGCATAAGCCTGCCGGTTTTGCAGCGCTTCTATCGCGGTCTTCTTACCCTGCTCGGTCAGCTCGACGTCCACATTCCGCTTGTCCTGCTCGTTTTTGCAGCGGGAAATCAGACCGGACTTCTCCATGCCGTCCAGCTGCTCACTGAGCGTTGCGGAGCGGCGTCCGGTCAGCTCGATCAATTCCCGTTGGGTCAATGCACCATATTGGCTCAAAAGAACCAATAGCCGCCCCTGCCCACGGAATTTCTCCTGTGTCTGCATGAGGTAAGAGATCTGGTGCATCATCCCCAGCAGGCGCAAATTCAGTTCACTATCCATGAGATCACCTCGAAAAATCGTTAGGGAGCTTGCGATTCGCAGTATAGCACCAGTGCTCTCATTTTGCAAGGTACCTAAAGAAAAAATCGTGGTATAGAAGAAAAAATCGTTTGAAAGCGACTTCCAAATCTGCTAAAATATAAACATACAAAGGCATCATGGGAGTGCATCCGGTGCAGTGGGCGTTGGCGGCAGACTGGCGCGCACAGGCTGTTTGTTCACTGATCATCTCTCTGAAAAAGGGCATCCGTTCTGACCGGGCGGAGCTGGGGGAGGTGAAATGAATGAAACGTGTAAAGGCAGCCTGCATCCTGCAAACACTGGTGTTTGCACAGAAAGACGATTGCGGTTTGACCCATGAGCAGCAGCTCAAAGTCAATCACGACGAAGTGAGCCGTTATAAGGCGATGATGGACAGAAGCCGTACCCGGTATCAGATTACCGAGGAAACCGAACAGAGCGACGGTTCTGTGCTTGTCCGAGTACGCAAGCAGTACAACGACAAAGCTGACGTAAGCGAATACTTCAACTAACGCCAAACCCGCCTGATGGAAGTCAGGCGGGTTTGTGATAGAAAGCGTGGGTATAATGAGCGATAATTATGAGCTTGAACAGATCCGGCAGCGCATTTTGGAGCGATACCGAAGTGATCCGAAAATCCGCATCAATGTTTCCATCGCCCAGCCAAAGCTCCATTTGAGTAATGTCCCGGTGGAGATCACAGGGGTCTATGCTCATATCTTTCAAATTGAAGAAAACTCCTCCGGGCAGGCAAAGCGGTATACGCTGTCATATACGGATGTGCTGACGCACAATATTAAACTTTTGGATCTTTGAATGACGAGAACATTTAGAACGTAGCCGTCCAGCTTTGGTTCTCACTGGCAGACTTTTTGCAATCCGTCGCGGAAGCCATTCGATCTCTAAAACTCATGCGTAAGAACGAACCATTTTTCATGCAGCTAGGAACAAATAATGCAGAATAATGCACAAAAAGTATTTGCTCATATTTTTCCAAAATGCTGCATTGACAAAATCCTTGCGGATGATTATCATAAATATATAAAGGCGCTAAGTGAATAATGTGTTGTTTTGTTACTATTAAATTAGGCAGGATTTCCATTGTAAGGGAAATCCTGCTTTCTGCTTTATTTTAGGGTGTATCTGAAAACTCATGATGTGACCGGCAGCGAGAGATTTTTGCGCACCGCAAAAAGGCCCGCTGTCCGGGTGCATTGGGAGTTTCCAGATACACCCTAGGAATTGATGGACTCAGCGTTACCACAACCGCTGCGCTGCCGCTACGACAGGTCATTCGAGGCTTGGATATGCGCAAGTAGCTGCCCCATCCGATGTACTGAAGATTGGTCGTATTTTCTCAGTACGTGAAACAATCGATTCGTTTCAGAAGCGGCAGCAAGAAAAATTTATCTGCAAAGGGTCATTGACAAACATTTGTTCCAATGTTATCATGTGAAACATAGCAGGAAATCCTGCCGACAACAGAAT
>ENA-OURZ01003472-OURZ01003472.1-human-gut-metagenome-genome-assembly--contig:-NODE-3472-length-13049-cov-72.552024_pt1 | contig 13049 bp, 9 predicted proteins | sample MGYA00242073_ERZ509195 | MGnify/ENA primary metagenome ERZ509195 (study PRJEB26280, sample SAMEA2338837) | human gut metagenome | biome: human gut; feature: human-associated habitat; material: faeces...
CACCTTCTGTCTGCCATACGTTATCCTGAGTGTGATGCCAAGACTGAAGCAGATGAATCCTAACCTCTATGAGGCGGCACTCGATCTGGGTGCCTCTCCGATGCAGGCACTTCGCAAGGTCATCATCCCTGAGATATTGCCGGGTATGATTTCCGGTTTCATGCTTGCCATCACGATGAGTATCGATGACTTCGCCGTCACCATCTTCACGATAGGTAACGAAGGTCTGGAAACCCTCTCAACATTCATCTATGCCGATGCCAGAAAGGGAGGACTGACCCCAGAACTTCGGCCGTTGAGTACCATCATCTTCGTACTGGTACTGGTGATGCTGATTATCATCAACAAACGTTCTGAAAAAAATAAGAAGAAATGAGAATGAAGAACAAGATATTATTAGGAGTCAGTGGAGTAAAAGGAGTTAAGACCATCGTCTTTCTCTTTCTTAGCCTGCTGATGATTCTGCCGCTCTCTTCCTGTTACAACAAAGAGAACCGCGAGGAGATTCTGAAGGTTTACAACTGGGCTGATTATATAGATGAAGACGTTCTTGCCAACTTCCCGAAATGGTATGAACAGCAGACCGGCAAGAAGATCCGGGTCATCTACCAGACCTTCGACATCAATGAGGTGATGCTTACCAAGATAGAGCGAGGTCATGAAGACTACGATGTGGTATGCCCGTCAGAATATATCATCGAGCGCATGCTCCGCAAAGACCTTCTCCTACCTATCGACACCGTCTTCGGCAAAACGCCCAACTATATCAGCAACGTATCACCATACATTGTTGAGCAGATAGATGCCACCTCCAACAATGGGCGCATCGCCCACCATTATGCCGTGCCTTACATGTGGGGAACCTGTGGCATTCTATATAATAAGGTGCACGTACCTATAAATGATGCACAGACCTGGGGAACTTTATGGAACAGAAAATATCAGGGCAAACTCCTGATGAAGGATTCCTACCGCGACTCCTATGGCACCGCACTCATCTGGGCACATCGTAAAGACCTGGAAGCAGGCAAGGTGACCGTACCACAGCTGATGAACGACTATTCACCCGCTGCCATAGCCGCAGTAGAGAAAGAGTTGAAAGCTCTGAAACCAAACACAGAAGGATGGGAAGCCGACTTCGGCAAGGAGACCATGACCAAAGGCAAAGCCTATCTCAACATGACCTGGAGCGGTGATGCCGTCTGGGCTATTGAAGAAGCCGGAAAAGTGGGTGTAGAACTGGGATATGAAGTACCGAAAGAAGGAAGCAATGTATGGTTCGATGGTTGGGTAATCCCTAAATATTCCCGCAATCCGAAGGCTGCCGCCTATTTCATCAACTATCTCTGTCAGGAAGACGTGGCACTCGCTAATATGGAGACTACAGGATATGTGAGTAGCGTGGCAGGCAAGAAGGTATTAGAAGCTATGAGCGATACTGAGGCTTATCCCCAACCTGTAAATCTGGCCTACTTCTTTGGCGAGGAAGGCAGGAATGCCCATCTCAACCCTATCATGTATCCAGACAGCAGCATAGTAGCCCGATGCGCCATGATTCATGATGCCGGCGATCATACTCCCGAGGTATTGGATATGTGGTCGAAGGTGAAGGGCGACAATCTGGGCGGCGGCATCGTTATCTTCCTGCTGGCCGTAGTTCTTGCCCTCACGGTATTCGTTGCCATCAAGAAATATGAGCATTACAAGCACAGAAGGCTGTCGAGGAAACACCGCAGAAGACATGTGGTAAAGGTAAAAGGGTAAAAAAGTAAAAGGTAAAAGAGAGGGAAAAACCTATTTTATAGGGGAAAAAGAACATTTTTTGAAGGAAAAGAGAAAAAAGTGCCGAAAAAATTTGGTAATATCAAATAAAAGCATTACCTTTGCACTCGCTTTTGAGACATAAAGCTTTTGGGTAGTTACCAGAGTGGCCAAATGGGGCAGACTGTAAATCTGCTGGCTATGCCTTCGGTGGTTCGAATCCATCACTACCCACTTTTCCCAAAAAATAACTCAAAAATTTAAGAGTCCGACTTTCGAGAGAGAGCCGGACTTTTTTCTTTTTATATAAATCCTGAACAAAAGAAGAAGAGTAATATTACTCTCCTTCTACCTGCGTCTTGGGCCAATTCACCAGATATAGCATTTCTGTGGCTCGTGTAAATGCAGTATAGAGCCAGTGGATATAATCGGGAGTAAGCATATCATCTGTCATATAGCCCTGGTCTACATAGACATGCGACCACTGTCCACCCTGCGCTTTATGACAGGTAACGGCATAGGCAAACTTCACTTGCAGAGCATTGAAATATGGGTCTTGCCGGATTGCCTTCATACGGTCTGCCTTCAGTGGTATGTCCTGATAATCCTCCTCTATCTGACGGAAAAGCTGCTCTTGCTGATCATGGGTCAAAGCAGGAGCCTCACTCGTCAAAGTGTCCAGTAATACCGTAGCCTCCAGTTCATAATTGTCATAATCGGGGAATTTCAACAGAAGGGTGGCAAAATGAAAGCCGTAGAGGTCGATGCGACGGCTCACCTTCATCACCTTCGCCCTATCTCCATTAGCCAGGAAAGCAGGAAGTTCGTTACTTTGAACTTTTCGTTCTTCACTTTCCTTTATCTTCTTTCTTTCTTCCTCCATCCAATAATAATTGTTCTTCACAATCATCAGCATGTCGCCACTCTCCAGTTCCTCTTCCCTATCAAGCACCATGTTGCGGATGCCCTGGTTGAAGATGTTGGCTCGCTTGTTGCTACGAGTCACAACAATGGTATCGTCAAGTCCTACCTGATGATAGCTGTCGCCAAGTGCCTCGATGAGTTCTGCGCCCGGCATCTCCCTGATATCCGAGAAACCGGAGAAACGGATTTTAGGCAGTTGGGTAATGTCATCGTGGGTAATCATCTGACGGATGCGGGTAGCATTAAAGAGGATGCCCGACTGCTGACTCTGACGGACCACCTCGTTCAAATCGCACTCATAAACCGACAGTCCATATCCCTGGAGCATCGCAGCAGAAAGGGCTGGTGATTCTTCCTCACCAACAGGAGGCAACTGTGCCTTATCGCCAATCAGCAAAAGCCGGTCGTTACGTCCCTGATACACAAAATGAATCAGATCATCTAGCAGACAGCCGCTGCCAAAGGTGGTTCCGCCCAATCCAAGATTGGCAATCATCGAAGCCTCATCTACCATAAAAAGCGTATCAGTATAGAGATTATCATTGAGATTGAACTGTCCATCCACTCCGGCAAACGCCTTTTCGCGATAGATGCGGCGATGAATGGTATAGGCAGGCATCCCGCTGTTCAGAGAGAAGACCTTAGCCGCCCTACCCGTAGGAGCAAGGAGCATCACCTTCTGGCGAACGGCACGGAGCGTACGGACGATAGCACCCGAAAGCGATGTCTTACCGGTACCCGCACTACCCCGGAGAATCATCACAGCATGAGGATTACTATCCGTCATAAACTGCACGAAAACATCGAGCGCCTGAGCCTGTTCTGGGGTTGGCGGAAAGCCAAATTGCTGTAATATCTGATATTTTAACTCTTCAATGTTCATATTTCGAAAACTTTTAGTATCTTTGCAGAAAATTTACTGCACCTATTTGCTGTGCAAAAGTAATAATACTTTTTGAAATGAGAAAAAGAATAAAGAATAATTATATTTTGGGAGCATGCGTCATCATCATGATGCTACTCTGTATTCTGAGTGTAAGCCAGCCCATCCGCTTCCAGAAAGCCATGGCTAGCAGAGAAGCAGAGGTGAAGGAGAAACTGATGCAGATACGTCAGGCTGAAGAGAAATACAAGGCGAAACATGGCGTATATACAGGCGATTTTCCGACACTGGTAAAAGGCAAGTTTTTACAGGAAGATGCCCAATACATTCCCTATGCCGACGGTAAGAAGTTTACACTTGCTGCCACGGTTATCGTAGGAAAAAGCGGTAAGCAGATTCCGGTGATGGAATGTGGGGCCGGTTATGAAACCTTCCTCGACGGACTCGATGAAGGTTCCATCCAGCAGAAGATAGAGGAGGCCAACTATGCCGGCAACTATCCCGGACTCAAGATAGGCGACTTAACGACAGATAATAACAACGCAGGTAATTGGTAACAGATATGCAAATAAAAGGTAACAACATTCAGCAAGCACGACTCACCATCCGCGTGAGCAGAAACACCCTCAGTTTTTCGGTAGTTGACCGTGAAGCTGAGCATCAGCTCATCTATGAACCTTATACAGTAAAGAGTGGTGTTTCGATGGCAGCCAACTTGCGTCAGGCTTTCAAGGAGAGTACTCTCCTGCAGCGGGGATACCAGAAGGTACGCGTATATCTCGATTCGCCTATCCTGCTGGTTCCTATCGAAGAATTTCATGAAGAGGATATCGATGTGCTCTATCAGCATGCCTTCAACAGTCATAACAGCGATGCCATTCTCTACAGAGTGCAGCCGGAACTGAATGCGGTAGCGGTATTCCCTATCAACAAGGATTTGAAGATGGTGGTAGAAGACAACTTCAAGGATGTCCGCTTCACACCTATCATGCAACCGATGTGGCACTATCTGCATCATCGCAGTTTCACCGGCATTCACCGCAAGCTCTATGTTTATTTCCACGACAAGAAGCTGGACGTTTTCGGTTTCGAGAAGAACCGTTTCAAATTTTTCAACTCGTTCAATGCCGAGCATGCCAAAGACGCCCTCTATTTCATTCTCTATGTATGGAAGCAGTTAGGATTCAACCAGATGCAGGATGAGTTGCATGTAGCAGGCAATGTTCCGGATAAGGACTGGTTCCTCTACAACACGAAACTCTATATCAAGAAGACCTTCATTCTGAATCCTGCCGCCGAATTCAACCGTGCGCCCATCACAGAGATTAAAGGTCTGCCATTCGATTTGATGGCGCTGTACTTAAGTAAGTAAAGTGCGTTGACAAAAAGGCGCTAGCCCCACTCAACATTCAACATTTAACATTCAACATTTAATATTCAACATTAAAACAAATGAGAATCATAACAGGACAATATAAGGGACGCCACTTCGACATTCCACGTTCGTTTAAGGCGCGTCCGACAACAGATTTTGCAAAGGAGAACATCTTTAATGTTCTGCAGGGATATATTGATTTCGAAGATACCTCTGCCCTCGACCTCTTTGCCGGTACGGGCAGCATTTCGCTCGAACTGGTATCACGAGGCTGCAGCCGGGTAATCAGCGTAGAGGCAGACCGCGATCATGCCAACTTCATACGCCAATGTTTTCAGAAGTTGGGCGAAGACAAGGATATTCTGATTCGTGGTGATGTATTCCGTTTTCTGAAGACCTGCAAGCAGAAGTTTGACTTTATCTTTGCCGATCCTCCATACGCTCTGAAGGAGTTGCCGCAGATTCCAGACCTCGTTCTGAATGGCGACTATCTCAATGAAGGAGGCGTCTTCGTCTTTGAGCATGGCAAAGACTATGATTTCTCCGAGCATCCACGATTTCTGGAGCACAGAAGTTACGGAAGCGTAAACTTCTCAATATTCAGATAAAAAAATCCCCGTTTGCACCAGACAAGATGCAAACGGGGATTTATTCGTTACAACAGCGGCGAGAGTAATCTTACCGTACTCTCGAAAAGGCGCTGCAGGAACGGACGTTTTACGAAATAAGATACATCATCTACCAGGATACTCTTCGCCTCATCCCGCAGATAGACAGCCTTCACGCGCTGCGCCATCCCCTCATCAAAGAAGAACGCATTCGCTTCGAAATTATTCTCAAAACTTCGGAAGTCAATATTCGTACTGCCTATCGTACAGAGATTATCATCACTCACCAGCAATTTACTATGATTAAAGCCTGCCGTATAGAGATAAACCTTTACGCCAGCCTCTATCGCCTCCATCACATACGAACGTGATGCCCACTCTACCAGTTTGGCATCAGCATGACGGGGCAACATCAGACGGATATCCACACCCGCCAGAGCTGCTGTTCGCATGGCAAACAATACGGGTTCAGTTGGCAGGAAATAAGGCGTTTCCATATACACATACTTCCGGGCCTGAAGCAGGATGCGGACATAGCCCTGCATAATGTCAGGCCAAGGACTGATAGGACTGCCCGTAACTATCTGTACGAGACAATTGTTGTGGATATGCACACTGACCGGTGGATAATACTGGCGATTGGTAACCAACGTACGGTCTACGAAATACCAGTCTACCAGAAAGGCTCTCTGAATGGCGTAAACGCCACCGCCCTCAATACGGAGATGTGTATCGCGCCAAGCCTGTTTCTTATCACCCTTCACATAGCGCAGAGCTATATTCATGCCGCCGATAAAGCCCACTTTACCATCTATGACACAGAGTTTGCGGTGGTTACGATAGTTTACCTTACTCGTAAAAGCCGGAAAGCGGACTGGCATGAACGAATGTACATCAATGCCTGCATCACGCATACGTTCAAAGAATTCATCCTTCACCTTCCAGCAGCCTACATCATCATAAATCAGGCGCACCTCTACTCCCTGCTCCGCCTTATCGATCAAGGCATCAGCTATCAGATATCCCAAGGCATCGGCTTCGAAGATATAGGTATCGAGATGAATATGATGCTTTGCCTGTCCTATATTATATAATAAGGTAAGGAAGAAATCGTAGCCATCGGTATAAATATCCACCTGATTATCTTTAAAAGGCAGCGCCCAACTCTGGTTGGCAAAGAGATTCATCAGCGGTTTATTGCTGTCTGGCAGGTGAAGATTCTCCTGCTCTACGAACTCGAGCATGGAGCGCTTGGTGAGCTGGTCCATACTGCGGTCGCTGATAAGCCGTTCCTTGCGGGTATTCTGTCCGAAGAAGAAATAGAAGATAATACCCACAAAGGGGATGAAGAAGAAGACCAATATCCATGCCATCGTCTTGGCGGGCTGACGATTGTCCATCAAGACGGTAATGATAGCCGGAACGGTTATCACGACATAAAGCAACAGATATATCCAGTGAAAATAAATCATATAGCATTTCTCCTTTTAAATCTTTAATACTTCTTTACAGAGTTTCTCCCCCACAAGACAGGGGCTCCGGTTAATTGAAGATATTGTTTGCCTGACTCGCCAGAAGCGTGTTCATCTGCTTGAGTTTCATAAACTCCTGCAGCAGTTCACGATTGGTCGGATTCTTGGCAAACTCCTGCTGTACCTCAATAATACGCTGAGCAATATAATGAGTGCGGAAACTCAAGATGTCTTTAAAGACAAACTGACGGAGCTTATCGGCACTCATCTTCATCTGCAGACTGGTCGTAGATACCTCCTGGTCACCTGTAGGCAAACCTGCCAACCTGCTGATTTCCGGATTCGGATGATTGGCAAAATAAGTTTCGGCGACAAAATCATCTTCTTTTTCGAGATGCTCCACAGCCTCCTGCATAATCTGATTATATAAATCATTATGAAACTTAAAGCCATCTCCACCCAAATCAAGACTGATATACTGGGCCACAGCTACCTCCACATCATTTCCGTCTACATCCTGTACCGTGATGAGCTGGTCGCCATGATGAATAATCAACTGTACCAGAAGTCCTTCTACCTCCAGGAGTTTATCCAGTGGGGTAACCGCTCTCATCACCGATTGCGCCTGCTGCGCTGCCGCTACAGGCGAATCTTTCAATCCCGCTGCACGTCGCTCTGCCTTTACCTGCTCACTCATACCGTTGCGCACAAAATTGTTCAAGGCATTCACGATAATTGCCTCGTTCACGCCCAAACGGTGAGAACAGTCGGTGATATAAGAAGCGCGCGTTATCTGATTCTTGATTTTAGAGATGCTCTCTACAATCGAATTGATAGCCTGGCTTCTCTTTACAGGGTCTGTCACACCGCGTAGCAGAATATCGGTCTTAAACTGTATGAAGTCGGTCTGATTCTCCTGAATATATCTTCTGAATTCCTCTGCCGAATGACTGCGGGCGAAACTGTCAGGGTCATTACCATCAGGGAGGAAGAGAACCTTTACGTTCATCTCTTCTTCAAGCAGCATATCGGTACCTCTCAGCGCAGCATGAATACCCGCATTATCGCCGTCATAGAGAAGAACGATATTACTGGTAAAGCGGTGCAGCAATCTAATCTGATGCACGCTCAGCGCTGTACCCGAGTTGGCCACAACATTTTCGATGCCACACTGATGCATCGAGATAACATCGGTGTATCCTTCCACCATAAAGACACAATCCTCCTTGGCTATCGCCTTCTTGGCCTGATAGAGTCCATAGAGTTCGCGCTCCTTATGATAGATAACGCTATCAGGCGAGTTGACATATTTCTGGCTGATGCCCTTGGTCCTGCTGTCGAGAACTCGTCCGCCAAAAGCTACCACCTTGCCGCTCACGCTGAACCAAGGGAAGATGGCTCTGCCCGAGAAACGGTCAAGAATCTTATCCTCACCCGACTTATTGCCGGCTTCGTCCTTATCCACCTTGAAGCAGAGTCCCGTATCAACCAGATATTTCGGATTATAGCCAGCCGCCTTAGCCGCCTCAGCAAGAGCAGTACGCTTAGGGAGCGCAAAACCCAACTGGAATTTTCTGATGATATCATCCCTGAAACCTCTTCCTCGGAAATAAGCCATACCGATAGCGATACCATCCACATCGTGCAGGAGAATATCCTGAAAATATTTCGCCGCCCAATCGTTGACGATAAACATGGATTCTCTTTCGCTCTCACGCTGTTTTTCTTCGTTGGTCAGTTCCCGCTCCTGAATTTCTATTTTATATTTCTTGGCGAGCCAGCGAAGGGCATCTGGATAGGTCATCTGTTCCAGTTCCATCAGAAAGTTGATTGCATTGCCTCCCTTTCCGCAGGTAAAGCAATGACAGATACCTCTTGTTGGAGATACGGAGAAAGATGGATTGGAATCGTTATGAAAAGGACACAAGCCGACATAATTGATGCCACGCTTCTTGAGCGTAACAAATTCAGATACCACCTCTTCTATCTTGGTGGCATCCATAATTTTTGCTATCGTCGGTCTGTCTATCATTATATATATTCTTTTTTCTGTTTTTACTATGCAAAATTACTATTTTTCTTTGAAAACACAAAGAGAAACGGACAGAAAAGTAAAAATGAAACATATTAAAAACTAAAGATTACATAAAATAAAGTATATCCGGATAGTTTTGGCTACCTTTGCAACCGGCAAAAACACATTGCTGACAATCGGAAAATAACAACAAAATAAATAAATATGAAACTAAACAACATCAAGCGAACATTCCTGGCAAGCGCTGCCCTGCTCACAACTATCAGCATGAGCGCAGCCGACAGATTTGTGAATTTCAAGCAAGGAGACTTGCTGCTGAATGCCAATAACCGGGTAGAAATCTACATGGATACCAACGACTGCAAAGGAGTGAGCTATGCTGCTCATGCCCTGCTGAAAGATATAAAAAGTGTGAGTGGAGCCACAGCCACCCTCACCTCGGATGCCGGTTTTCTGAAAAAAGCCGACACAGCCCGACCAGCTATCCTCGTAGGCACCATCGGCCATTCAGCAGCCATCGACCAACTGGTGAAACAGAAGCGCATCAACGGAAATCTGCTGAAGGGCAAACGTGAAAAGTTTATCATCACGCTCATAGATGGTCAGCTCGTCATTGCTGGCAGCGACCGCCGAGGCACCATCTACGGCATCTACGAACTCTCGCAGCAGATGGGCGTATCGCCTTGGTATGACTGGGCAGACGTACCTGTAGAGCATCACGATTCCATTTTCGTAAACAAAGGAATCTACACAGATGGCGAACCAGCCGTACGTTATCGCGGTATCTTCCTCAACGATGAGGCACCTTGCCTAACGTCATGGGTAAAGAACACCTACGGCACCGGATATGGCGACCACCGTTTCTATCAGCGCGTCTTCGAACTGGTATTGCGACTGAGAGGTAACATGATGTGGCCTGCCATGTGGGGCTGGGCTTTCTATGCCGATGACCCGGAGAACGAGAAGACGGCAGATGAGATGGGCGTAGTGATGAGTACTTCCCATCATGAACCGATGGCCCGCAACCACCAGGAATACGCCCGCAACCGAAAGGGATGGGGACCATGGAACTACCAGAAAAACAAGGCAAACCTGCAGAAGTTCTTCCGTGAAGGCATTGAGCGAATGAAAGGAACAGAACAGATTGTAACCATCGGAATGCGCGGCGACGGCGATGAAGCGATGAGCGAAGAGGCAGATACGAAGCTGATGACCAACATCATCAACGACCAGCGTAAGATTATCGCTGACGTAACCGGCAGAAAGGCTAGCGAAACCCCACAGGTTTGGGCACTATATAAAGAGGTATTGGATTACTACGACAAGGGTATGAAGGTGCCTGATGACGTAACCCTCCTGCTCTGCGATGACAACTGGGGTAACGTGCGCCGTGTGCCGAATGCCAAGGAACGCAAGCACAAAGGCGGTTGGGGCTTATACTATCACGTAGATTACGTAGGTGCTCCAAGAAACTCAAAGATGCTCAACGTTACTCCTGTGCAGAATCCTTGGGAGCAGTTGACACTTGCTTACGAGAATGGCATCGACCGTCTCTGGATTCTCAATGTGGGCGACCTCAAGCCGATGGAATATCCTATCAGCCAGTTTATGGACATGGCTTGGAATCCACGTAAATACGATGTAAACAACATCACCCGCCATACCCGCGACTGGTGCGCACAGCAGTTTGGTGAATCGCAAGCTGATGAAGCTGCCCGCATTCTGAACCTCCTCTGCAAGTACAACGGCCGCTGCACCCCAGAGATGCTCGACAAGAACACCTACAGTCTGGAAAACGGTGAATGGCAGGAGGTGGTAAATCAGTATCTCCAGCTCGAAACCGATGCGCTGCGCCAGTACAACTGTCTGCCGGCATCCTATCACGACGCCTATCGCCAGATCATCCTCTTCCCTATCGAGCTGATGAGCAATCTGCACCAGATGTATTTTGCCCAAGCACAGAACCACGCCCTCTACAAGCAGGGCAATCCGAAGGCGAATGTATGGGCTGATGAATGCGAGCGCCTCTTCAAGCGCGATTCACTCATCTGCGACTATTACAATCATAAGATGGCTGGCGGCAAGTGGAACGGAATGATGACCCAGAAGCATATCGGCTACAAGAGTTGGAATGATGATTTCGAGAAGGATACCTGTCCGGAGCTCTTCCGGGTAACCTCCAAGGATGGAGTGATTATCTGCGAAAACAACGGCGTGGTAGAAATCGAAGCTCCTTACTATAGCAGCAAGACGGATGCTTCCGAGGCAAAATGGACAGAGATTCCATTCATGGGCAAAAGCGTATCGGCAATGACTCTGATGCCATATACTAAGAGTGTAAAGGGAGCCAGCATCACTTACAAGTTTAAGATGCAAGTTAGCAAAACTTCGGATGGCAAGGCATTTAATGGCAAGCAGAAGGTTCGCATTCATGTGATTACCAAATCAACCTTGGATTATCTCAACAAGGGCGGCTTAACCTATGGTGTAAGTTTAGATGGCGCTTCTCCTGTAGAGGTTAACTTCAACAAAGATTTGAACGAGAAGCCGGAGAACATCTACAATATCTATTATCCAACGATAGCCACTCGCATCGTGGACAAGGTGATAGAGCTAGAGCTGCCAGCCTCATCCGATGGCATCCACACCCTCACCCTCACTCCTAACGACCCAGCCATCGTCTTCGAGAAAATCGTGATTGATGGAAGAGGAGGAAAAAAGAGTGTCAAGGTGATTTAAAGGTAGCATACAATAAAAGGTATAGGCACGCACCCACGAAAGGATGCGTGCCTATTCTTTTTACGCAAACTATCACTATCTTCTTATGTTCCATACTTCGTAGCATTCATTTTTACATAAACAATCACAATAGTAACAAATAAATGAAAAAAAAGAGTTTTTTTTAAATCTATTTTGAGAAATATACGTTTATATGAGTAAAAGTACAAACATAAAAACAAGAAACGAATGAATATAGGCAACAAAAAGCTCATAGAAAAACTGGAGAGCCTTGTCGATGAACGACAAGACTGGCTATTTCGTTTTGCCTACATTCGAATCGGGCAACGTGAGGATGCAGAAGATATTGTGCAAGAGGTGCTGCTTGCAGCTTTCAAGAGACTGAAAGAAGGGCAACAAGTGGAAGAGTTGGACCGCTACATCATTCGCTCTGTTAGCAACGCATGCCGAGACTACTTGCGCAAAAATCGTCCGCAAATCATAGCTATCAATGAAGCGGTAAGCATACCTAACAGCAATGGTGACAAACAAATACACGAGGAATTTCTCAGAATATCAAAACTGCTGGAAGATATTCCACAGGGGCAAGCGGAAATCGTAAGAATGAAATGTTACGACAACTTGACGTTCCGAGAGATAGCCGAACTGGAGGAGATACCAGAAGCTACCGTGAAATCTCGCTATCGCTATGCCATCCAACATATCCAACAACGACTCAGAAAGGAGAAAAGTATATGAAAGATCAAATGAACATCCATAATGACAAAGGATTTGAGGATATAGAGCAACTGCTCCAACCTCAATGTGATTTCCATGCCTCCTCCCAAACCAAGCAACAAGTAATAGAGAAGGCAAGGAAGAGCTTGGTCAGCCATCGCACCTTGCGTATCTTTCCATGGATTTGCGCAGCATGCGTGGCTGGCATCATCGCTATCATCCTGCAACCACCCAAGGATACCACTTCTGCGTCGGGCAATGCGACAATGGCTGTGAGAAAGGCTACACAGCCGATGCAAAAAGCTATGATGCAAGAAAAGAATTTGACGGCAGAAAAGGAAAATACAGCAGAAAAAGCTATCACAGAAGAGAGCAGAACATACGAGAAGAAAAAGACTTTCGCCAAGCTCAATGCTCCCAAAAGGGAGGCTAAACCTAAAGCTGAGTTTGGAGATGACATGCCAGACACCGAAGAAAAAGGTCCGGTACTCTTCCCTATGTCAACCTTGCCCGAAGAGCATCTTTTCAAAATGCA
>ENA-OURZ01003480-OURZ01003480.1-human-gut-metagenome-genome-assembly--contig:-NODE-3480-length-13030-cov-9.464200_pt1 | contig 13030 bp, 9 predicted proteins | sample MGYA00242073_ERZ509195 | MGnify/ENA primary metagenome ERZ509195 (study PRJEB26280, sample SAMEA2338837) | human gut metagenome | biome: human gut; feature: human-associated habitat; material: faeces...
CCTATAGAATAGCATATTTTTCTCAAAAAAACAATCGGCAGGATATACGAATTCCGACATTCGGTTTTATACTTATATACAAACTTTTTCTTTTTGTTTTGTATGTATTGACCAATCGGCTTCTTGTATGATATAATAATAGTGTTGTGGGGAATCCGGCGGAACAGTACCGTCGGACTTTTTTGTGCAAGAAATATCTTATCGTTTTTTCTTCAAAAAACCGTGCTTCTCCCTCCCCAAAGGGCTATTAAAACAAAAACAGTAGAAAAAGTCACAAATATATGATATAATGTATTTGCTTATCCGGCAAGATCGGTTAAGCAGAAAAGCAATACGAGAAAGGAGATCACGGAAAATGACCAAAAAAGAAATCGTTGATGCAGTTTCCGCAAGTGCAGGTGTATCTAAAAAGGATACCGCCGCTGTCATTGACTCGCTGCTTGCTGCGATTACCGACGCTGTCGTGAAAGGCGACTCTGTCCGGTTCACAGGCTTTGGTACATTTCAATCGCGTAAGAGACCTGCACGCGCAGGGCACAATCCCGCTACCGGTGCCACGATCGACCTCCAGGCTTCTACCGTTCCGGTTTTCAAGGCCGGCAAGGCATTTAAGGATGCTCTGAAGAAGTAACCGAAAAAACAGGACTTACAGCACAGAAGTACTGTAGGTCCTGTTTTTAGAAAAAAATAATACGGATCGGACGGTTCTTATGATGGATAAAACACAAACCAGCCCCCTTGAGAGTGCGCAGGAATTTCTTGTCATGCGAAATCTTTATGAGTCTGCCGTAAAACAGCTGGCTCTGAAATTTGAAGTGCTGAACAGCGAATTCAACATACAGTATTCACGCAGCCCCATTCATCACATCGAAAGCCGAGTAAAATCTGTGCAGAGCATCATGGCAAAGCTTACAAAGAAAGGTATGCCTTTTACCATTGCCACCGCCAAAGAAAATATTAACGATATTGCCGGTGTGCGCGTTGTCTGCAACTATATAGATGATGTGTACCGTGTAGCCGAAATTTTTGAACGGCAGAAGGATGTGGAGATTCTCAAAAAGCAGGACTATATCAAGGAGCCGAACTACAACGGCTACCGTTCCCTGCATCTCGACACCCGTATCCCGGTATATCTTTCTGACAGAACGGAGTATGTGGTAGCGGAGATCCAGATTCGCACGATTGCCATGGATTTCTGGGCAAGCCTTGAGCACGACATCCGGTATAAGGTGGATAAGACCAAGCTGCCTGAGGGAATCAACGAGGAAATGTTCAACTGCGCCGAAAAGATAGCGGAAATTGACCGGCAGATGCAGGATATGTACCGCAGAATCAAAGCGGCTGAAAAAGCCGATTAAGCCAAAACAAGAAAAACGCCTTCGGATTCCGTAATATCCGGTTTCCGAGGGCGTATTTTTTTGATCTTATCACCTATTTTCAATCGGCTCATATTCCCGAGTAGGCTTCACTCCGATATATGCCGGGCGAATGATCTTTCCGGCATTCTGCAGTTCCTCCAGACGGTGGGCGCTCCATCCGGCAATGCGCGCCATTGCAAAAATCGGCGTATACAGTTCGCATGGCAGATCCAGCATCCGATATATAAGTCCAGAATAGAAATCCACATTCGCACTGACTCCCTTGTACATCTTCCGCTTTTTTGCAATGATCTCCGGAGCAAGCCTCGCCACCAGCGAATAAAGGGCATATTCCTCTTCATATCCCTTTTCTGCAGCAAGGGACGCAGCACAGTCCATCAGAAGCCCGGCTCTCGGGTCGGACTCGGAGTAAACGGCATGTCCGATACCGTAAATAAGACCTGCTTTATCGAAGGCTTCCCTGTTTAACAGTGCCGTCAGATAGCCTGCAACGGCGTCCTCGTCTTTGGTATTAATGCTGTTTTTCATATCCTCGAACATCCTCACAACCTTGATGTTGGCACCGCCGTGACGCGGTCCCTTCAGCGAACCGAGCGCCGCCGCAATGGCGGAATAGGTATCGGTGCCGGAGGAGGTCACGACATGCGTGGTGAAGGTAGAATTGTTACCGCCGCCGTGCTCGGCGTGCAGCACCAGAGCAAGGTCGAGCAGCTTTGCTTCAAGCGGTGAATATTCGCCGGTGATGCGCAGCATCCGCAGAGTATTTTCCGCCGTGGACAACCCTTTTTCCGGTCGGTGAATTACCAGACTCTGTCCGCAGTGAAAATGCTGATAGGACTGATAGCTGTATACCGCCAGCATCGGGAATGCCGCTATCAGATGCAGACACTGCCGCAGTACATTTTCGGTGGAAATATTGTCCGGGTCATCGTCATAGGTGTAGAGTGCCAGTACACAGCGGGAAAGGATGTTCATCACATCCCGCCCCGGTGCTTTCATAATCATATCTCTCACAAAGGATTTAGGCAGGCTGCGAAATTCGGCAAGCATTTTTTCAAACCGCTGCAGTTCCTTTTTGTCCGGCAACGAGGAAAACAGCAGCAGATAGGCGGTTTCCTCAAAGCCGAAGCGGTTTTCTGAGGAAAATCCGCCCACCAAATCGTAGATATTATATCCGCGGTAGTAAAGTTCCCCGGGGCAGGTATGAACGCTGCCGTCCGGTGCTTTTTCCTTTGCTTTTATGGTGGATATTTCGGTAAGACCGGTCACAACACCGTTGCCGCTCATATCTCTGAGCCCCCTGAACACGGCGTGTTCGGTATACATATCCGGCGTAATGCCGTTTCTCTCATCAGACAGTGCAGCAAGCCGCCGCAGATTTTCCGTTGTTTTTTTCGTATAGGTCATATCGGTTATTCCTTTCATCACCCCGAAAGGGTATATACATATGTGAAATATAAAAGCAAGCGCACAGCTCCCTTCTTACCGGGTCTGTGCGCCTGTTGTTTTTCTGTCATTTTCTTTACAGCTTTGGCATCGATACAGTCGCACCGGTGTCATATTCAAATTTTATACGAACAAAATTGAAATTTTGTCAATCGGTCGGCAAACCCCATCCGGCAAAACCGTATTCCGCACGGTTGCCGTTCTGCCATTCAGCAGTGATACGGTAGACATATTCTCCGGTTTTCAGGCTGAAGGTGTAATTTCCGTCCGAACGGTCGATATTGCAGATATCCTCAATGCTGCTGCCCTTTTTAAGACATTTTACCATCACGGTATCGGGCTGTGTGTCAAACTGCAGCGTAGCTTCTGCCGGCAAGGAAATGCTTACTTCGGGCAGATTGATTTCTGCCCCGATTCCGGGTCCGCAAGCATTTGTATTTATCATTTGTCCGCTTCCGTCCGATATCGGCACCGTCCAATCGCAGCCGCAAAGCGCAGCGAGAATTTCGTCGTTTTCGATTTCTGTGTCCGCCTCGAGCCTGATCAGAAGGGACGGAACGTCGGTTTTGGAACTGAACGATTTCTGACGGAACACCGCGCCGTCCGGAACACATCTGTCAGCAGTTTTATCTGTCAGTCCGTATCGGTACACGGGGACTTGTGACGAACGTCCGGCTTCAAAGACCAACGTCTCGTTCTCTCTGCGGAATATGTAGGTGTTTCCCGTTTCATCATCGGCTTTGCATACAATGTACCCGTCCGTCTCGGTATATCTGCCGTGAGGCCAATAGGAGCTGAGCAAAGACAAGACGAGAGAAAAGGTTTTGTTGTCCGGATCAAGACACAGCGTTGCAAAGTCGTGCTCGGATCTGTAGGTGTAAGACTCCTTCGGAATGTACTCCGCAGCTTTCACAATTTCAAATACCAGCAGATTTTTCAACGGTTCGGAATATTCATCCCCGTTTTGGAATCGAAATTCGGTCTGAAGACGGTATCTCTCACCTGCTGTCATATCGACATGACCCGGTATTGTATAAGAAATCCCTCCGACAGATCCGCTGTTTATACTGTAGCATACATCGGGGAAGAAGAGCTCCGTGTCAATTTCTTTCCAATTTTCCTCCTTCAGTCGATACAACTCATATGCCTTGCCGAACTCAATGGGGTTTCCGGAATTATTGACCCACTGCAAATCCAGAACAACATCCGAGCCGACCTCACGGACACCGATAACTTCGAATCTTACGCCCTCGGCATCGCTTTTGCCATTCAGAAAACGGAACTTGCCGATCTCTTTTGCTTTCGGTGCTGACATTTGCCTGTTACGGCGGATACGGGTAACCGCAGGGAATGCGCAGGCAACCACGGTTATTACGGCAAGAATTAAGACCAATATGGCAGAAACTTTTCGCTTCAACATTTACAATCACCTCTTTTTATCAGTATCGGAAGCAGAATCAAAATCGCGTCCTCCGTCGCTTTCGGTCAGCCGTTTGCCGTACATTACTTTCCGATGTCCGTGACTGCGCCGATAAATACCGGCAGCCCGTAAGCGTCGTCTATAACGGCGTAAACGAATGGGCGGTCAAGCGTAACGCTGTATAACCCCCCTGCATCAGAGGTTGCATTAATATCCGCAGCGGTCGCCGCACCGGCTTTTGTTCCTTTTTCGTCCACGGTGATATACGCCTTGTGGAGCACGCGGCTGATGAATATATTTCCGCTTTCGTAATAACCGAGCGCCGAAAAATCCGCTTTTTCCGGATCAAACGGCAGCGACATACCGAGCGCCTTCAGCGCACCGCTCATTTCGATGTCATAATCGTAGGAAAACTTCGGCATCGCCGCTTCCACCGGGACATCCTCAGCATTTTTTATCGTGTCGGCAAAGGACTTGCCGGTCATGGAGGCAGCATAGTCGCTGAGAGAAATATCTTCGTTCGGCAGCAGCGCAACAAAGCTGTAACCGTTCCTGTAAGGCTTTATAAAACCGATTGCCTTGCCGTCGTCAAGATATAGGTGCTCAGCCGAATACATCATCGAAGCCGTTCTCTTTGTGCCGTCAAGAGCGGTAAACGTGCCGTCTCTGACCTCGTCTTTTTTATAAATATTCTTCCACTCAGCGTCAAACAGAACGGTGTTGATCAGGTACATTACGGCGTCCGGGGCAAGATCATCGATGATTTTCTCTATCATGCCGTCGGTATTCTTCTTTACCCAGTTGTTGATATCCCGCAGCGTTTTTTCGTTAAACACCGATTTATATGCCTCAGCGCCGTAGTAATCCGCGTTTTTCTGCAAAAAAGCCTTTTCCGCCGTAAATCCGTTATCCCTGAACCAGATAGAATTTGCGCTATTCAGCTTTGTCGTTTTTTCAGAGGGCAGCGCTTTTATATAGGAATACAGATATTCGTTCAGCGTTTCCATGGGAATATCTCCGCCGAGCAGAGCTTCCATTTGCGCAAGAGTCTCGCCCTTCGCTCCGTTTGCCGTCATAGAGAGCGCCAACATGACCGACAGCGGAGAAATAAGGCTGTTTTTGTTGCCATCTCGCGTTTGTTGAAAGAGCTTGATTGCAAAGTCCGCACTGCTGTTTTTGAAAGCATCATCCGCAGCCTTGCCGGAAACTGGCTTTGCCGCGATGCCCTCCATAAGATTCGCCGCCTGCACCGTTGTCCCGCAGCCGGAAAGGCTCATCATCCCTGTCACAAGAACAGACAGACATAAAATAGCAACCATCCATCGTTTTGTTTTCATCACAATTTCCTCCGAATTATTCTGATTCGTGTGCATTGTATGACGTAATCCGAATCACATTTTCGCGCAGTTCTTCACTGAATCCGTCGAGATCGTCGTATACGATCGCTCCCTCATTGATCAGGCGGCAAAGATCGGCAAGAAGCCCGGAGCTGCGCATCTCCGTCTGTACGCCGACACGGTTTTTGTCACGGTGCAGGCGTCTGTCCAGCTCCCGGAACTTTTCCGTCTCCGGGCCGTCACGGCTGAGCAGCTCAATGTATTCCCGGTTCAGCCTCCCGATATATGCTTCCTGCCATCCTGCGATTCTTTCACGGAACAGTACCAATCCCCTTTGATTCCCAATTATTCTGCATAATTTCACCCCGCGCAGCTGAATTATCCGTCATTCAAACAGATATCTCTTCAGATAATCGGCAACCGCTTCAGAAACCTGCTTGACATCTTTACCTGATGTATTGATAAGCAGATCGTAGTTTTCACGTGCTCCCCATTTTTGTCGGCTGAAATAGTTGTAATATCTTGCCCTTCCTTTATCGATAGAGCGTATATTTCTTCTTATCTTGGAATCGGATAAGCTTTCATCCTCCGGACTTCGTTCCCGGCAGCGTTTCAGTTTGCTCTCTGCATCCGCATAGACGAAAATACGGAACGGAGTTTTTTCCTTCAAAATATAATCGGCACATCGCCCGACGATAACACAATCGGATTTATCTGCCAGCTCCTTAATGATGTTGTGTTGCTCAGCAAACACCGTAAGGCTTCTGTCAAATTCCGCATAGGCATAATATGGAGCATGAAAACTCGTACCGGCATTAATGGGATAAGGTATATACGGGCGATTTTCAGTGATGCGTTCCACATATTCCTCGGAGAGCTGCGTGCGCTTGGCAATCTCGGTTACGATCTCCTGATCGTAATATGCAATCTGCAGCTTTTCTGCAATTCTGTGGCCGATCTCACGACCGCCGCTCCCAAACTCGCGTCCTATTGTGATAACCTTTTTCATTTGCGCACCTCCTGTGAAATGCCGCAAGGCACCGACCCTGCCATGCAAAGCCGATGCCTTGTTCTCTTTTGTTGGCTCGTGGGCTTTGCCGGAACTTCTTTGCCTACGGGTCTGTGTATGAAAGCTTTTCTGTCTCAGTTTGATTCCTTTTCCGCCGCGTGGATTCCGATATATTTTCCGGTTTTAACACGGGCGTCTGACGGTTTCTTTGCATTTTCGGGGATTATCCAATATGCCCCGGCTTTTTGCGCTCCGGTTATGCGACCGTCTCCGCAAAGAGCAACCACACGGCGTCTTGAAAGGTGCCAGCGTTTCGCCGCTTCAATAGCTGAAATGTATTTTATGCCGTACATCGTTTACATCTCCTCTCTGACTATATTATATTCTCAACTTGGAACAATGTCAAGAGGAAGCAACTGTTTCGCGGTTTTTTACATGTTAATTTTCGTTTTTTAAGAACAGGGGCGGCGCAAACCGCCGCCCCTGCTCCATATGTGTGTCTGCATTCGGGTTTTATTTCTGCTTTTTCTTCTTTTCGGTAACAGTTGTGCCAATAAGAGCTCCGCCACTGATAAAGAGCAGTGCGATCCACAGCATGAGGTTGCTTGTGTCACCGGTTTTGGGAGACTTCGGCAGCTTATCCGTTACGGTGTCGGCTTTTTTGATTTCCTTGGTGCCGTCTTTGTCACTGTAATACTTTCCGCAGCCGCTGCAGTACCAATACTCGATGTTGCCCTCGGCATCCTCGGTCGCCGCCTTGGCCGGAAAGTGCTTTAAGTCGGTGTGGTTCTTCGGGTCAAGCTCGCCGTAAGCCTTGCCGCAGACCTCGCATACTGCCTTATCCCTGCAAGTTTCCTTACCACCGATGTGGTTTGTGATCACCTTTCCACAGTAATCGCAGATATGGTTGTTGTCCGCGTCCTCATGGTTGGAGATTACCTTTCCACAAATGTCGCAAACGTGGTTTTTGTCTGCGTCCTCGTGGTTGGAGATTACCTTTTCGCAATAGTCGCAGACGTGGTCTTTGTTTGCATCTTCGTGGTTGGAAATCACTTTGCCACAGTGATCGCAGACGTGGTTGTTGTCCGCGTCCTCATGGTTGGAAATCACTTTGCCACAGAGGTCACAAACGTGATCCTGATTCGCATCCTCATGGTTGGAGATTATATTTCCGCAAATGTCGCATATGTGGTTTTTATCCTCATCGATGCAATTATCCGTTTCGACGCCTTCCGTACAGCCGTCTGCCGTGCATTGGCGGGTGTGTGTGCCGTCGCCGTTTGATGTCCATTCGCCGAAGGTATGCCCGTCGTTGACCGTTACGGTCATCTCGGCGGTGTTGCCGGCCTTGTCGGCAGCAACGATCTTCTGCTCGCCGTCTGCCGGAAAGAGGACAAAGCTGCCGTTTTCGTCAAGCGTGACCGCCGTGCCGTTTACGGTAACGGTATCCACATATTTCTCGGTGATCGTGACCGTCTGCGCCTCGCAGTAGGTCTTGCCGTTTTCTATGCCGGTGATCACAGGGCTTGTTCCGTCAAGCACAATGCCGTCCGAGCAAATGTAGTCCATGTTGCCCGCCGTATCGGTCAGTCTGACATAGATAATATATTCGTTATCGGGGTCAATGCCGAACGGTGCGGTGTACGCTGTGAAGGTCATGCCGTCAAGCTCCGCTTTGGTAAGCTCTTTAGCCGACAGCAGATATTCGACCGTTACCGTCTCACCGCTGTTGTCGGCTGCGGTGATCGTCACCATTTGCGTGTCCTTAAAGAACAGCCCGAAGGTGATATTGTTGAGGAACGCTTTCCAACTGTTCTCGCTGATTTTAATTTCGCCCGTGGGCTTTTCGCTGTCTTTCCACAGCGCCTTGATCGTCATATCCCTTGCAGGCATCTTCGCGGGAACGGTCGTGTCCCAGTCGATGAAGGCATAGCCCTCTTTCGTCGGGTTGTCAGGGGCGGTGATCGCCGTGTCATAGTCCTGCTCGATGGGGTCAATTTCACTGCCGCCGTCGGTGTCAAATGTTATTTTGTACCGATTGATCTGCCACCGCGCCTTGACCGTCATATCCTTTGCGGGCATTTTCTTGGGAACGGTCGTGTCCCAGCCGATGAAGGTATAGCCCTCTTTCGTCGGGGCGTCGGGGGCGGTGATCGCCGTGTCATAGTCCTGCTCGATGGAGTCAATTTCACTGCCGCCGGCGGTGTCAAAGGTTATCGTGTACTGATTTATTGTCCACTGCGCCGTGATCGTCGTAATCTTTGCGGGCATTTTAGCGGGGAATGGGATATCCCAGCCGATGAAGGTATAGCCCTCTCTCGTCGGATCGTCAGGGACGGTGACGGGCGTGCCATAATTCTGATTGATAATAATATCCTGCTCACCGTTTTCGAGCCTGACTCTGATTACGTACGAAAGGATGTCCCATCCGGCGTACAGAGTCATATTCCCTGGAATCGGGTCGTCAAAGTCCCACATCTGTGTGCAGTCGGCGTCCTTATACCAGCCACGGAAGTAGTAGCCTTCCCTTATCGGCTCTTCATACGGTCTTTGGATACGCTCGTTTTGCTTTTCCTGGCACGTTTCCGCACCGGTCAGTGTGCCGCCGTTCGGATTGAAGGTGACCGTGCAAAGGGGAGCCTCCTCCCACAGGGCATACAGGGTACAGTCCTCCGTTTTGTCATATGTGTACGTGCCACGGCCGTCTTCATCGCCGTATTGCCTGCCGCCCCACTGTTCATCATACCAGCCACGGAAAAAATATCCCTTGTATCGGGGTATCGGCATTTGTTCAAAATTCCCGCCATATGTGACCTGCATTGTGTCCTGCGCCACCGTACTGCCGCTGGCATCGAATGTGCCGCCGTTGGCATCGAGGGTAACGGTGTACAAATGGAGAGTCCACTGCGCTGTCAGCGTGATGCTCGTTACGGTATCGTCAGCCGCAAGGTTGGCATATGTGGTTCTCGTAAGTACATTTCCGCCGTCGAATGTCCAGCCCGCAAAATCATAGCCGGGTTTTTCGGGATCGGAAACGCCGTCTAAAACCTTGTCGTCCCAGGTAAGGGCTTTATCGGCAATGGCCGTACCGCCGTTTGTATCAAACTTTACGGTATAGCTTTTTGGCGTCCAATCGGCGGTCAGGTGTATGTTTTGGGTGACATTCTGTGTGAAATCATACGGCGTTCCGCCATTAAGCCAGCCGTTGAAGATATAGCCTCTTTTGGTCGGCGAATCGGGCAGCGTTGCCGGGCAGTTTGCCCGTATCTGTGAAGGCACGCCAGAATTAAAGGTGACTGTGTATATCCCGGTCGTGGTGCCGTTGAACGTTCCTCCGGTAACCACGCCGGTATTATAGACGGTGCCCTTGAATATGCCGTCGTTGATGGTGCCGTTGGAGGTGACCGTACCGTTAAACGTGCCCCCTGTAATGATTCCGGCATTTGTGACAGGATAATTGTATAAGCCGCCCTTAATCGTTCCAAGTCCCGTGTTTAAAACATTACAGTAAAAGACCGTGGCACTTTTCTCGGTGTTTTGAACAGTAGCGTAATTTACGCACTTTTGTCCGGTCTGAACGGTGCCGCCGTTTGCGTCAAATATGCCTGCATTGCAAATAGCAACCCCGTCGCTGTTATAGCCGGTCTTGCTTCCGGAAATTGTTGCGTTTCCGCTCATTGTGAATGTTCCGTAGTTTACCACTCCGGCGGCGCACAGAAGGTCGCTTCCGACACAGCCGGTTATAATTCCTCCGGTCATTTCAAACACGGCATTTTTTGAAACATAAATTCCTCCGGCGGCGCTTGTTTTGCCCGAGCCGTCAACGCAATTGGTAAGCCAACCGGAATTCATAACAAGCTTTCCGCCGCCTGCAACCAAAATGCCGCCTGCTTCTTGGTCACTCGCTTTTCCATTTTTAATGTTTCCGGTAATAGGACCTGCGCCGACCCCAATGGGGCCTGCCAGATCGGCGCCGCTATTTTTTATGGTCAACGTACCGTTTACCACAAGTACGGTGCCGTTGCTTTTAGCGTCTATTGCCTTGCCGTTCAAATCCAGTGTTACGGTTTTGCCGGTAGGGACTGTTAAAGAGCTTCCGCCCCAGGAAATATCGCTGGAAAGGGTTACCGAAAGATTGTTGGTTTGGTTTATAAGGGTTTGCAGTTCGCTCCAGCTGCCGGCGGTTTGTGTTGCCGCCAATGCCGTGGTTGGCACAAGGCAGAATACCATACATAGAGCAAGTATTATACTGAGTATTCGCTTCTTCATTTTGCGTTACCTCCGTGTCGATACATTTTTTTGCGTTTCACGGTAAGCACTGTGCAAGCACCGCCGCTGATAAAGAGCAGTGCAACCCACATCAAAGGATTGCTGTTGTCGCCGGTTTTGGGGGACTTCGGCAGCTTCGCCGTTACGGTGTCGGCTTTGGCGATTTCCTTGGTGCCGTCCTTGTCACTGTAATACTTATTACATCCGCTACAGTACCAATACTCGATGTTGCCCTCGGCATCCTCGGTCGCCGCCTTGGCGGGGATATGCATAAGGTCGGTGTGATTCTTCGGGTCAAGCTCGCCGTAAGCCTTTCCGCAAACCTCGCATACCGCTTTTTCGGTACAGGTGGCTGTGCCGCCGGAGCAATCCTTTGTTTCAAGTCCGTTGCAGCCGTCTGCCGTGCATTGGCGGGTGTGTGTGCCGTCGCCGTTTGATGTCCATTCGCCGAAGGTATGCCCGTCGTTGACCGTTACGGTCATCTCGGCGGTGTTGCCGGCCTTGTCGGCAGCAACGATCTTCTGCTCGCCGTCTGCCGGAAAGAGGACAAAGCTGCCGTTTTCGTCAAGCGTGACCGCCGTGCCGTTTACGGTAACGGTATCCACATATTTCTCGGTGATCGTGACCGTCTGCGCCTCGCAGTAGGTCTTGCCGTTTTCTATGCCGGTGATCACAGGGCTTGTTCCGTCAAGCACAATGCCGTCCGAGCAAATGTAGTCCATGTTGCCCGCCGTATCGGTCAGTCTGACATAGATAATATATTCGTTATCGGGGTCAATGCCGAACGGTGCGGTGTACGCTGTGAAGGTCATGCCGTCAAGCTCCGCTTTGGTAAGCTCTTTAGCCGACAGCAGATATTCGACCGTTACCGTCTCACCGCTGTTGTCGGCTGCGGTGATCGTCACCATTTGCGTGTCCTTAAAGAACAGCCCGAAGGTGATATTGTTGAGGAACGCTTTCCAACTGTTCTCGCTGATTTTAATTTCGCCCGTGGGCTTTTCGATGTCTTTCCACCGTGCCGTGATGGTCATATTCTCGGCAGGCGTGGTCGTGGGAATTTCCATATCCCAGCCCATAAAGGTGTAGCCATCTCTTGTCGGGGCGGCAGGGGCGGTAATCGCCGTGCCGTAGTCCTGCGTAATCGGCGCGATCTCGCTGCCGCCGTTGGTATCAAAGGTGATTGTGTATTGATTCGTGTTCCACACGGGATAGAGCGCCAGCGCCTCGTTTTGCGTATAAACAGCATCAAGGCCGTACACCTTTTCGCCGCCGTCCACGGTCGCCCAGCCTACTTGCGTGTAGCCCGTGCGGGTGAACAAAGCACCTCGCAGCGTGAGGGCAACATTATGGCGCTTGCTCTCCGTCATGGGTTCGCCTGCGCCGTACGCGCCGGGGAGATAGGTGACATCATAGTCGCAGACGAGTAAAAGCTCTGAAACATCCGCCGGTACGGTATCGCCGGGCCGGTAGAAGGCTCCGTTTCCGTCCGTCCACCACAGTAGCGCATTTTCGGAGGCGGCATCCGGCCGGGGCAGTCCCTCGGCAGAGGGCGCTTTGAAGCTCTCGCCCTTTTTCACGATGATATTGATCCAGTTCTGCTGCTCGCCGGGCATATAACCGGCCGTGATCAACGCAACCGCCTTCAGGCTGTCGGCGGCAAGATCTGTCGGCAGTTCAAGGACGGGGCGGAAACCAATGTCCCGCTCCGGAAGGGTTGGCCTTGCCCAAAATGTAGCCTGTGCAGCGAAGTGTCCACCACGAGATAGATACATTCCCTCGACATTCCCAGTACCTATATCCTGGCCGAAAGAGCGCATTTTATACCAGTTTTTGATATAATCGGCTGACTTCTGATAGATCGTATCCCATTCATTGTCAATTGGTGCAAGACCAGAGCCTTCTCCTTCATTACGGTGATGGTCTCCAACAGATGGGGCGCGGAGCGTATAGTTCACGTTACTCGCTGTATAGGTCTGGCCATAAATCAGGTTCATTTCTGCCAACGTCTCCCGCTGCAAAGAACATTTCACGTTATAGTCCGCAATAAAAAGGCTGTGCTCGTAGGGCTGCTTGGCGGTATCGGTTTCATTTTCCATCGAATAGGCATCCACCGTACCTGCATAGGTAAAAGGCACATAATGCAGGGTGCTGTCAGGCAAATTGCTGTTTA
>ENA-OURZ01003491-OURZ01003491.1-human-gut-metagenome-genome-assembly--contig:-NODE-3491-length-12990-cov-3.343332_pt1 | contig 12990 bp, 8 predicted proteins | sample MGYA00242073_ERZ509195 | MGnify/ENA primary metagenome ERZ509195 (study PRJEB26280, sample SAMEA2338837) | human gut metagenome | biome: human gut; feature: human-associated habitat; material: faeces...
ATAGAACAGAATCTTGTGCCTCTCGAAATAATCATATAGTCCGATAAAAAACTGGAAAGATGCATCTTCAAGGAATCGTGAATCCAGTTGGGGAGTTACTCCATAACGGGGAATATCAGTCACATCTCCCGGTTTTTTCCATCGGTCGTAAAGCATACGTTTTGACTGGTTATAGGCACTGAACAGTCCGTTACTCTCCTGAAAGACTCTGTCGTTATTAAGCATCCAGCGATCAGCCACCCATGTGAACTGTGCGGAAAGTGAAAATCCCTTCCAGGAAAGTGTAGTACCAAAACCACCTTGCCAGGGAGCTTCATGTGTTTTGCCCAGCATCACCTTGTCGCTTTCATTATATTCCATAGTAATTTCACCGTCTTTGGTATACCATAAAGCATCTCCATTAATCGGATTAACTCCCGCATAACGGTTCAGATAAAATTCTCCTAACGGATGACCTACCGCAACCATTCTACCGGTATCGGAAGCTACATATTCTGTCACCCCATTATAGAGCTCGGTTATTTCATTTTTATTATAGGATACATTGGCATTCACATTCCATTTAAAGTCTTTGATGCGGAGTACATCTGCGCCGACATTAATTTCTACACCACGATTCCGCATGGCTCCCACATTATCCCAACGGGTCCCAAAACCGGTAGATGTATAAGAAATAGGAACCGCCATCAACATATTGGTCGTTTTCTTATTATAAAACTCCACATCCAAATTGATACGATCAATAAAACCTAAATGCAACGCCACATTAGTAGCCCATGTAGACTCCCAACTCAATTCTTCATTTCCTAACTGGGAAATTGCAATACCTGATTCGTTATCATACTTATATCCACCGGAAACTAAAGCCAGATGCTCATAGTTATTAATAGAAGAATTACCGGATGTACCTGTATTAACCGCAATTTGCGCATTAGTAAGCCAATCATATTTTTGCATGAACTTCTCCTTACGAAGGTTCCACATAAAACCGACTGACCAGAAAGCTCCCCAATGGTTATCGGTACCAAAACGTGAAGATCCATCCCCACGAATCGAGAAATCAGCATAGTAACGGTCATCATAATTGTATTCGCCCCGGGCAAAGAAAGAGAGAAAAGAATATTCTGTGACAGGATCTGACCATGATGAAGCAGTTGAGCCTGAAGCTAAGTTTGTCAAAATATCATTTGTCTGTCCCCGAGTAGTTAACTGGAAACCTTCATAATGATAGTTTTCACCTTCCTGACCAACCATAAAATTGAATGAATGAACATCATTCAACATAAAACGGTAGTTTGCCGTATTTGTAATCATCAGGTTAAGCATATCAAACGAGCTACGCTGCGCACCTCCATAATTATTATTTGGCTTGTAACTGGGGAAACTTTGATAAAAAGAGGTAGTATGACCATAATCAGCACTTAGCTGTGAACGGATTGTCAGATTCTTTACCGGAGTAACCTCGGCATAAAAAGTGGATAAAAGTTTGTATTTCTTATTCGACAACGGATTATTTGCCATCCATGCCAACGGATTTTCTGTCGTTCCCTTCCAACTCCCGTCATCCTGAAGTGCCAGACTTCCATCTTCCTTATAAGGGTTCCAGTAAGGCAACATAAAAAAAGACGCGGAAATAGGAGCCCATAACGCATACTCTCCATCATCACTCTGTTCAACTTCCTGATAGGCAAACATTGAATTTGTTCCTATCTTCAACCATTTATTAGCTTTTGCCTCTACATTGGCGCGAAAACCGACACGTTCGAATGTAGACCCTACTGCAATGCCATCTTGATCGTAATAACTTCCTGAAACATAATAATTCAATTTCTCCGTGCCTCCGTTTACAGATAACTCGTAATTCTGCAAAGGGGCAGTATCATTGTACACTTTATCCAGCCAGTTGATATTTGTCTTACTCAACTTTTCATAATCTTGTCCTTTATCCAGTCCAACTTCTTTCTCAAATTGAATGCGTTCATCCGTATTCATCTGATCCCAATCTTTTGAGGCTAGTTGAGAAAATCCGAGCTGTGTACGGAAAGTAACCTTAGCCGCTTCCCCCATACGCCCGCGCTTGGATGTAATAACGACCACACCATTGGAAGCACGTGCCCCATAAATAGAAGTAGAAGAAGCATCTTTTAATACTGAAATACTTTCAATATCATTAGGACTAATTGTATTGAAATCCGAACTTGAAATAGCTACTCCATCCAATATAAAAAGAGGATCTTTTCCCGAATTAATTGAATTTGTTCCGCGAATACGAAAAGTGGCTGCCTTACTGGGTTCACCAGAATCAGAAAGCACCATTAATCCTGGCGCCTGTCCTTGCAGTGCCTGGTCGAAACTCGGAGCAGGAACATCTTCCATCTTTTCAGCTTTTACCGTAGATACAGAACCTGCGATTGTTCCTTTCTTACGTACACCATACGCGACAACTACCACTTCTTCCACCATCTGTGCATCGTTTTCCATTGTCAAATTTATACGAGTAGAAGCAGTCACCTGCTTATCTATCGTTTTCATACCGACATAAGAGAACTGCAAAGTAGCAGGAGACTTCGTCACTGTGATACTGTAATTACCATTCATATCGGTAATTACTCCGTTCGTCGTACCCTTCTCCAAAACAGACACACCAATCATCGGCTGATTATCTTCCACCGAAATAATATGTCCGGTTACCTGATATCCACCCTGCGCAAAAAGCAACAGGGGGATACTTGTCAGAGTAAAGAGTACAAACAAGAGAATTGATTTTCTCATCTTTGATACTTGAATTAAAATTAATGAAATTGATTTATTTTTATAGATTTATCTACAATGAGGAATACGCTTATCTTTGCGTAGGAAATAACAATACACCCCTTCCCCCAAAATCGGTTTTAAGCATATTCTGCACCGACCCGGGATAGGCTATTATTATCTATAAATATAGAATAGGAATAGACTAACTTGGCAAATTCTTAATATTGCGCCAAATATCCAAATAATTTTTTCGTGTTACTGCTGTATGAATTAAACGTATGACCATCTGCTCTCTTAAGTTATAAATTAAACACTAATATCACTTGTTCTGTTTAGGTGTACTTCAATATCGTTTTATTTTGTCTACAAAGATATATATTATATTTAAATAAATGAAACTATATGTCGCATATTTTATACCATATTTCCACTTATATCTTTTTGCTATATATTTAAGCATATATTACTCATTTAAGAAACAAATACACAATATATTTCAATATAAACCTGACATTAACAATCATTTTGATAGTTATTTTAATTGTTTAAACAACAATGCCATATCTCACACAAAATAGCTTATCGAGAGGATTCAATGCAAAAAAGATAGATATTCAAAAGTATTTCCTATTTTTGCACCCATTATATATAAATAAGGTATAAGATGAACTACGGATTTGTAAAAGTAGCTGCAGCCGTGCCACACGTTAAAGTGGCCGACTGTAAATTCAATGTAGAGAAGATAGAAAGTCTGATTGCAGTGGCTGAAGGAAAAGGAGTGCAGATCATTATTTTCCCGGAAATGAGTATCACAGGATATACGTGTGGCGACCTGTTCGGACAACAACTTTTGCTGGAAGAAGCAGAAATGGGGCTGATGCAAATTCTGAATAACACTCGCCAATTAGACATCATTTCTATTGTTGGTATGCCTGTCGGTGTCAATTCGACAGTAATCAATGCAGCCGTAGTGATTCAGAAAGGGAAAGTGTTGGGAGTTGCCGCCAAGACCTATCTGCCGAATTATAAAGAATTCTACGAACAGCGCTGGTTTACTTCGGCGCTTCAGTTGACAACAAATAGTGTACGTCTCTGTGGACAAATCGTTCCGATAGGTTCTAATCTGCTTTTTGAGACTTCAGATACGACTTTTGGCATCGAGATATGCGAGGACCTTTGGTCTACTATACCTCCGAGTTCTTCATTAGCACTGCAAGGTGCAGAAATTCTTTTCAATATGTCTGCTGATAATGAAGGTATTGGAAAGAATAATTATCTTTGTTCTCTCATCAGCCAACAATCTGCACGTTGTATTGCCGGATATGTATTCTCGTCTTGTGGCTTTGGAGAATCTACTACCGATGTAGTTTTTGCCGGTAACGGGTTCATTTATGAAAACGGTTCACTGCTTGCACACAGCGAACGTTTCAGCATGAAAGAACAGCTGATTATCAGCGAAATTGATGTGGAACGTATCCGGGCAGAACGCAGGATAAATACAACCTTTGCAGCTAATCAAGCAAACTTAGGGGATAAAAAGGCGGTTTCTATTGCGACTGAATTTGTCAACAGCAAAGAGCTAACCTTAACCCGGAAGTTTAATTCTCATCCTTTTGTACCGCAAGGAATAGAGCTAAATGAACATTGTGAAGAAGTGTTCTCCATACAGGTAGCGGGATTGGCACAAAGGCTTGTCCATACAGGAGCTAAAACTGCTGTAATCGGTATCTCTGGCGGGTTGGATTCAACATTGGCATTACTTGTATGTGTGAAGACTTTTGATAAGTTGGGATTGTCCAGAAAGGATATTCTCGGCATTACGATGCCAGGATTCGGAACGACCGACCGTACTTATCATAATGCCATCGATCTAATGAAATCGCTGGGTATCTCTATTCGTGAAATCAGTATCAAAGATGCTTGCATTCAACATTTTAAGGATATAGACCATAATATTAATGTACACGATGTCACATACGAAAATTCTCAAGCACGCGAACGTACACAAATATTGATGGATGTGGCGAACCAGACTTGGGGAATGGTTATTGGTACAGGAGATTTATCAGAACTTGCACTAGGATGGGCAACATATAATGGCGATCATATGTCCATGTATGGAGTGAATGCGAGTGTCCCTAAAACTCTCGTAAAATACTTGGTACAATGGGTGGCAGTAAATGGCATGGATGAAAATTCGAAAGCGACTTTACTCGATATTGTAGATACTCCCATCAGTCCGGAACTGATTCCGGCAGATGAAAACGGAGAAATTAAACAGAAAACAGAAGATTTGGTGGGTCCTTATGAACTACATGACTTCTTCCTATATTATTTCTTACGTTTCGGTTTCCGGCCTTCCAAGATATTCTATCTGGCAAATATTGCATTCAAAGATATGTATGATGAAAAAACCATCAAGAAATGGCTTTCTACCTTCTTCCGTCGTTTCTTTAATCAACAGTTCAAGCGTTCTTGCTTGCCGGACGGTCCTAAAGTAGGAAGTATTTCTATCAGCCCGAGAGGAGATTGGAGAATGCCGAGCGATGCCAGTTCAGCCATGTGGCTTAAAGAAATAGAGGCCTTGTAAGGACGTCCTATCAATAGGCTTGTGCCACCGCATTGGCACAACTGTGCCAGCATGATGGCATGGTTGTGACAATACGGTGGCACAGCTGTGACAGAGCGATGGTAAAGATATGGCATATTATAACTCTCCACCTTCCATTACTTCTTTTCTTATTTGCTCCACATTTGCTTCCTTGATTCTTCTAATAATATTCTTATAAATTCGATGAAAGCCATAGCCTCCTTCAGTCATTTCATGGATTGCATCTTCTTTTGAAACATTCTGAAAAATGATACGATAAAACGCACAAACAGCCCCTGTACGGTCAGAGCCGTGGTGACAATGGAAAACAATAGGCGCTTTACGATTTTTAATAATGCGTAATGCCTGTATCAATTGCTTTTCACTAATCGAATGTGCTTTAGTTTTTACCCGGTGAAGTTTTATACTTGTTCCTTTTGCTTCGTCATCATCACTATGTCTGTTTCGTAGATTAAGTACTTCTCCAATACCATACTTTTCTAAAGCTTTAAAGCCCTCTTTTGAAGGTTGCTCCGAACGATATACGCCCGAATCTATTTGATACAAATTTGTCAAATCACTATCAGGCAGAATAATCTTATCCGCTTTCAGATTTTGACCGAAAAGAGAGACGGATAAGACTATCGCCAATAAGCATAGTGGGATTTGCTTTTGCATAAGCAATATGGATATGATTCTAAAAAACATTAAAGCACACCCTTACTAGATGGAAGTTCAAAATGATAGATATCTCTTTTAATTGCCATTTTCAAAGCACGGGCAAGGGCTTTAAAAATTCCTTCTATCTTATGATGTTCATTCTGTCCTTCCGCTTTGATGTTCAAATTCATCTTTGCCGCGTCACTTAGTGACTTAAAGAAATGAAGGAACATTTCCGTCGGCATCTCTCCTATCTTCTCACGCTTGAATTCAGCATCCCAAACTAACCAGGGACGACCACCGAAGTCCAGACAAACCTGACAAAGACAATCATCCATCGGTAAGGCATAGCCATAACGTTCAATCCCTCGTTTGCTACCTAAAGCCTGATAGATACATTCGCCCAGTGCAATGGCGGTATCTTCGATCGTATGATGTTCATCTACTTCCAAATCTCCTTTAACACGGATGGTTAAGTCCATGCCAGAATGTTTTCCAATCTGCTCAAGCATGTGATCGAAAAAGCCAAGACCGGTAAAAATGTCACAAGTTCCATTTCCATCAAGATTCAAAGCAACATAAATATCTGTTTCTTTTGTAGTACGACGTACTTCCGCTTTCCGTTCTCCGGCAAAAAGGAATTCGGCTATCCGATCCCAATCAGTAGTTGCAAGAACACAGACTTCTTCTAATCCTTTTTCTTTCAGAGCTTCGGTCGAGTCTTGCAAATAAATTGCCCGGCAACCGATATTTTTGGCAAGTTCCACATCTGTGGGACGATCGCCTATTACAAAACTTCCGGCAAGATCGTATTCCGGATTATCCAGATACTTCGTCAACATTCCGGTACGCGGTTTGCGGGTGGGCGCATTATCTTCAGGAAAACTACGGTCTATCAGAATCTCATCAAAAGTAATCCCCTCCCCTTCCAATGTTTTAAGCATCAAGTTATGGGCAGGCCAGAATGTTTCTTCCGGAAAAGAAGGTGTACCCAATCCATCCTGGTTAGTGACCATCACAAATTCAAAATCGAGCTTACTGCGGATAAAGCCCAAATTACGGAATACTTTCGGATAGAATTCCAGTTTTTCCAATGAGTCGAGTTGGTAATCTACAGGAGGTTCGATCACCAACGTGCCGTCTCTATCTATAAATAATACTTTCTTCTTCATAAATTATCCTTGATAGTTTTTAAGAGCTGCCAATAGGGTATTATTTTCGACACGAGTACCGACAGTCACACGCAAACAGTTGCAGCAAAGTGAAATGTTATGGCGATTACGCACTATTATTCCTTCCCCTACCAAATAATTATAGATTTTCACGGCATCCGTCACTTTTGCCAAAAAGAAATTCGCATCGGACGGGAACAGTTTAATGGTACATGGAAGTTTTTCAAATTCCGCTTCCAGATAATCACGCTCTTCCTTCAACGTTTTCACCCAACGTTCTATCTCATAGTGCTTATGCAACATAGAAATAGCTTGTTGTTGAGTCAACTGATTGACATTATAGGGATATTTGATTTTACTAAGAATGTCTATAATTTCTTTGGAAGCAAAAGCCATTCCCAAGCGAATTGCAGCACATCCCCAAGCCTTGGAGAATGTTTGGAATACGACAAGGTTGGGATATTTATCCAGCTCTTCGAGGAAAGACGGAGCCTGGGAAAAATCATTGTAAGCCTCATCCAACATCACCAATCCTTCGAACTGACAAAGTACCTTTACAATTTCAGAACGGAGCAAGTCATTTCCTGTTGGATTATTAGGCGAGCAAAGGAAAATCAATTTGGTGTGTTCGTCGGTAGCCGACAGCAGTTTATCGGCAGAGAACTGGAAGTCATCATCCAGTAATACTTTCCGGTATTCCACATCGTTCACATCGGCACAAACCTGATACATACCATAAGTAGGGTCGATGGCTACGACATTATCTTTTCCCGGTTCGCAGAATGCACGAAAAACCAAGTCGATGGCTTCATCGCTACCGTTTCCAAGAAAAATATGCTTGGGAGATACTTTTTTGATTTTCGACAACAACGTCTTCAGTTCGCACTGCATAGGATCCGGATAGCGATTATGAGGCGTATTGTAAGGGTTTTCGTTTGCATCCAGGAAAACAGAGGCTGTAACTCCTTTATATTCATCTCGTGCCGAAGAGTAGGGTTTTAATTTCCAGATATTCGGTCGGGTTAGTTCTTGTAACGTTTTCACTTCTTTAAGTTTTAAATTATGAATTTTGAATTGCTTTGAGACGAACTGTGACGGCATTTTTATGTGCATCCAGCTGTTCATTAGCCGCCATCTCTTCAATAGCAGGACCGATAGCTTTTATTCCTTCCGGGAGGATTTCCTGAAATGTAATCTTACGGATAAAACTATCCAGACTTACACCGCTATAGGCTTTGGCATAACCGTTGGTCGGCAGGGTGTGATTCGTTCCGGAAGCATAGTCGCCGGCACTCTCGGGAGTTAATGAACCTAAGAAGACAGAACCTGCATTTATCACACGTTCGGCCACTTCCATATAGTTCTCCGTTTCTATGATTAGATGTTCCGGAGCATACGCGTTAGTCAGTTCCAATGCTTCATCCAGATCCTTCACTAAAATCAATTTACTATTCTCCAGTGATTTCGCCGCAATTTCACGACGGGGAAGTTCTGCTAATTGACGCTCCACTTCTTCCATCACCTCTGTTTGAAGTTTCTCGGAAGTGGTAATCAATATAGCCTGGCTATCTATTCCGTGTTCTGCCTGTGACAAAAGATCTGCTGCTACAAAAACCGGATTGGCAGATGCATCAGCCAAGACTTCCACTTCTGAAGGACCGGCAGGCATATCAATAGCTACATCACGCAGGCTTACCAACTGTTTGGCAGCTGTCACATATTGATTGCCGGGGCCAAATATCTTATATACTTTGGGGACACTCTCCGTTCCATAGGCCATAGCGGCAATAGCCTGCACACCACCAGCCTTGAATATTTTGCTGACACCTGCCAATTGCGCAGCAAAAAGGATAGCCGGATGAATATTTCCATTTTTATCGGGAGGCGTACAAAGTACGATTTCCTTGCATCCTGCAATTTTAGCCGGAACAGCCAACATTAATACAGTTGAGAAAAGCGGTGCTGTTCCACCCGGAATATATAAGCCGACCTTTTCGATTCCCACTGATTTTTGCCAGCAAGTTACCCCATTCATTGTCTCTACCTTCTTCCCGACAAAACGCTGGGAAGAGTGGAATGTTTCAATGTTTTGTTTAGCTAAAGAAATGGCAGCCTTTAGTTCATCGTTTACTAATGTCCCGGCGGCTTGAACCTCTTCAGGAGTCACAGCAAGTGCGGACAAGGTTACTTTATCAAAAGCAGCCTCATATTCCAATACTGCTTTATCGCCTTCTGTCCTTACCTTATTTATAATAGAACGAACAGTATCGAACAAACTTTCCGTATTTAGTGCCGGACGTTTCAAAAGTTCTGTCCATTGCTCTTTTGAGGGATATTTAATCAATTTCATGGTTCATATTTTATCAGGAACGAATTTTCGTTCCTATCTATTTATACAATCATCTTTTCAATCGGCAGTACCAAAATACCTTCTGCTCCCAGTCCTTTCAATTTTCCGATAATTTCCCAAAAACGTTTTTCATCAAGTACTGTATGAACAGAACACCAGCCTTCCTGTGCCAATGGCATCACTGTAGGACTCTTCATACCGGGCAATACAGCTATGATTTCTTCCAGTTTGTCTTTTGGAGCATTCATCAATACATATTTTTTATCTTCAGCTGTTTTTACTGCGTTCATACGGAACAGCAATTCTTCGAGCACTTCTTTTTTCTCTTCGCTCATGTTCTTGTTGCCAATCAACAATGCTTCCGACTTCATTACAACTTCCACTTCTTTCAAGCGGTTGCTGACCAAAGTAGAACCGGAACTTACAATATCAAAAATGGCATCAGCCAATCCAATACCCGGAGACACCTCTACCGAACCGGTTATCACATGTATTTCGGCATTTACGCTATTTTTTTTCAGGAAGTTACGAAGAATAACCGGATAAGAGGTAGCAATCTTCTTGCCTTCAAACCATGACAAACCGGGATATTCAATATCCTTCGGCATAGCCAGTGACAGACGACATTTGCTGAATCCCAGACGTTTGACAATTTCCGCATCTTCCTCCTTTTCCATAAACTCGTTCTCACCAACAATTCCCAAATCAGCTACCCCGGTAGCTACCGTTTGCGGAATATCATCATCACGAAGAAATAGAACTTCGATAGGAAAGTTAGAAGACTGTACCAACAAGGTACGTTTAGTAGTGCTTAACTTGATATCTGACTCTTCTAAAAGTGCCATTGTCTCTTCGAAGAGACGTCCTTTGGCTTGTACTGCGATTCTTAACATGACTTTATTTAATTACTAATTATTAATTACAAATACAATCTGCGTTGAAAAACAAAAAAGGCTTACCGCATTCGGTAAGCCTTCGTTATCGTTTATATAGTTATACACAATATCATCCACGCCCACCGATTATTCGTTAGGAAAATGATGATGATGATGTGTAGCTGTATATTTCATATTTCTTTTATTAACTGCGACAAAAGTAAAGTATTTGTTTGATACTACCAAACATTTATCACAAAAACTTAAGTTTTTATTTCAAATTAATGGTAATATCTCTTCCGATTCTACATCACATTTCGAAAAATGCATTTCATCTTTCGACTTTTCTTTCGAGAAAGTAAAGTAAGTACAAACTGATTCTGTACAGACTTCTCCATCCTTATTATATAACTTTGCTTCAACAATAACGATGTTCCGCTTTACCTCTTTAATAGACGCGCGTAATACGATATGAGAATCTTTGGTATCAATCGATTTTCGGTAACGAGTTTCCATCTTCGACGTCACCCCCGTGGTTTGTAGTTTACGAAGTATAACCCAGGCACAGATTTCATCCATCAAGACAGCTTGAATACCGCCATGCAAGGTATCAATCCAGCCTTAATATTCGGGACGTGGTTTCCAAATGCTTACCACTTCGTCACCATCTTCGTAAAATTCCATTTTTAATCCGGCTTCATTATTGGAAGCACAACCAAAGCAGTTGTACCCTTCCAAACCTTTCCAGGGATTTATTATCTTCTTCATAGTTCTCTCTTTTAGTTAGTTTTACTTCCCAAATATAAGCAATTTATGGAAAAGAGAAGCCTTTTTCGTCGATTTACTTTCTGATGCAACGAATGGCAAAGGCTTTTGTATCAACACCTGCATTAGATTCTTCAATGATATCCGTATCACTTTTCAGATAGAAAACCTTGATATCGATAGCGGCATTTGCATTATCCAGTGTCCAATATGCCAGATGTTTTTTCTCGTAATCAGTTTGAAAAGCCCCCACATACATTCCTACAGGTATTCCATTAAAACCGGATAAATTAGTTGCAGGCTGTACCTGTTCTCCCGCTTTCAAAGGTAACCAAGTACCTGATTTCAGCAAAGAAGCCTCTCCATTCAGATAGTCTTTTAAAATGTTCCAGTCTTTCCAATCCGGTATACTCCAATGAGCAGGCAGAATTTTATTAGAAAGTACTACATTAGCTGTATAAAAATAGTGTTCCGTAGTAGATTGCAGATATCCGACAACATTCGCTGTCACTGCATCCAGTCTGGGAAGTGCTTCACCGCCAACATACGAAGATGCCTCCAGATTATCCCGCATCCAATATTGTGTTCCAATCTTCACTAACGGATAATTATGAATGATTCCTCCACGTACATCACGAACGATATCTTCCAAAGCCAAAACAGATAGTACGTCATCTGCTGTCGTAACAGATAAAGAAACGGTTCCGTTTGCCATCACATATACATTATTACGAATCGGCAAAATTCCGTCAACATAGGCCAATGAGTAATCTTCCATATTCCATGATACGCTTCCTCCATTCACTTTTCCGGATTTCCCTAGCAACTGTGCTACAACACCTTGAGATAAGTCCACACTACCATCTTTTTTCATCGGATAGGCAACGATTGCCTGCGAAGAAAATTCCGGAGTAACAAGATACTCCTTACATATTTCAGCTACTTGCTTTCCCGAATGTAACACTTTATACACATTCGACTTTTCAAAAGTTAACTTCGAAACATCTATGTATTTATGAAGCGTGACTGATTCTGTATGATCTATTTCGGTTCCGTCCCAATCTCCGATTTCCCCATTCACTTTGCTCATTAATACATCTTCGGCTGATACAAACTTTATTTCCAATTCGCGCTGCTTTCCACTTTTTAATTGTAAAGTAGATGGTAATGGGCTTATATATAGCTTTCCTGCAGCTTCCAACGTTATGTATTGGTATCCCGGAGTCGCCTCCTGCGGTATCAAAATAAATTCCTTTCCTATCAGTCGTCCGTCTTTTATCTCCCATTCTCCTGCAGGAATAATATCTTTCTCTTCGGAATAACCAGAGAAAGTCTTTTTCTGAAAATCATAACTTGTTTTAGTATAAAAGCCACTCACCGAAAGCGTAGGCTTAACGGATAACATATCTTCCAAATTCTCCCCCTCTCCAGGAATAAGAACAATTTTCAGACGAAAAAACTGATGATTATAGGTCAGAGCGACCGCCTCCTTACTGGCTAAGACCTCTTCTTTAGAAGCAATTAGGAAATCAGAATGTGAATAATCGTCAGGAATATTTTGAGTCGTTGAAACCGCCACCTGCATGGTGCTCTCCCCTATCCCCACGCCACTCTTTTGATAAGGATAATAACTGATTAAATTCAATGTAACTCCATCATCCGGATAGTATACCGACTCGTTAGATTCAAACTCACCATTGGATGAACGTATGAAATGAAGATTATCCACATAACGTTCTTCTTGCATTGTAGTGGTTCCGGCAAGAGCAAACAGACCGACTTCATCCCCTTCAGCAAAGTTATTATTTGCCATACGGGTACCAA
>ENA-OURZ01003492-OURZ01003492.1-human-gut-metagenome-genome-assembly--contig:-NODE-3492-length-12986-cov-7.985771_pt1 | contig 12986 bp, 10 predicted proteins | sample MGYA00242073_ERZ509195 | MGnify/ENA primary metagenome ERZ509195 (study PRJEB26280, sample SAMEA2338837) | human gut metagenome | biome: human gut; feature: human-associated habitat; material: faeces...
AATATATCGCTTCACTTTATAATTGTGAGATTGAGATTATTGATAATACTGAAAAATCTGAACAGCAGGAACTTGTTGAAGATCTGGTTCAAATAATCACAGTATTCAGCTGCAAATTACAAGGAAAACGAGCGAACAAAGCTAAGAAACTTATCCGGGAATTGATACAGGAGGAAACAGATGGTAAAAGCCATAAAAGTAATGCTGATACCAAACAATGTACAGAAAACTAAGATGTTTCAGTACGCAGGTGCTTCAAGATTTGCTTATAACTGGGCTTTGGCCAGGGAAAAAGAAAATTATGAAAAAGGTGGCAGATTTATTCCAGATACGGAGCTTAGAAAAGAATTTACAAGGCTTAGAAATTCTGATGAATATGCATGGCTGCTAAACGTTTCAAACAATGTAACTAAGCAGGCAATTAAAGATGCCTGCTCAGCTTATAAAAACTTTTTCAAGGGTTTGCAACGATACCCAAGGTTTAAGACGAAAAAGAAATCAATGCCTAAATTCTACCAAGATAATATCAAGATACAGTTTCGTGATACGCATGTTAAATTTGAAGGATTTTCTTCCAGCAGGAAAGCTAATAAACAAAAGCTGAACTGGGTAAAACTTGCTGAACATGGACGAATTCCCACAGATGCTAAATATAGGAATCCGAGAGTATCCTTTGATGGATTGAATTGGTGGATCAGTGTATGTGTAGAATTTCCTGATTGCAGGGAAACACTGAATGAGGATGGAGTCGGCATAGACTTAGGAATCAAAGACTTAGCTGTCTGCTCTGATTCTGTTAAGTATAAGAACATCAATAAGAGTCAGAAAGTAAGGAAATTAGAAAAACAAAAACGCAGATTACAGCGTAGTATCTCTCGTTCTTACGAGAAAAATAAGAAAGGGGAAAGTTACTGTAAAACAAATAATGTAATCAAAAAGGAAAAACTTTTATTAAAACAAAATCACAGATTAACAAACATCCGTAAAAACTATTTGAATCAGACCACATCTGAAATCGTAAATCGAAAACCAAGATTTATCTGTATCGAAGATTTAAACGTTAGTGGGATGATAAAAAATAGACATTTATCTAAAGCGGTTCAGAATCAGGGATTCTTTGAATTTCGTAAGCAGTTGGAATACAAGTGTAATGATAGAGGTATTCAGCTCATTGTAGCGGATAGATTTTATCCATCATCCAAACTTTGTAGTTGCTGTGGGAATATAAAAAAGGATTTGAGATTATCTGATAGAACATATAAATGTGAATGTGGAAATGTTATAGATAGAGATTTCCAAGCATCATTAAACCTAAAAGCTTATGGAGAACAATTTGCAAGCTAACACTTAAATGTTAATGCAAATATGTACGGATGCGTTAATTCGGAATTTACGCCTATGGAGAGTACAAGAACTTGTGAGTAGATAGGTATTTATGCCATCAAAAGCATACTCGTTGAAGTAGGAATGAAACATAAAAGTTTATAACTTTTTATAAGTTTTCAGTAACGGAAATCATTATGCTGCGCAATATCGATCTGGATGAAATTTCGGACGGAAAACTGTATACAGCGGGAGATCTTGCGAAGGTCGGCTGTCAGGACTGCGAGGGGTGCTGCGATTGCTGCTGTCAGATGGGGGATACGATTATTTTAGACCCGCTGGACGTCTGGCAGCTGATGCAGGGACGTGACAAAAGTTTTGAACAGCTTCTGGACGAAAGTCTGGATCTGCATGTACAGGACGGTGTAATTTTGCCGAACCTGAAAATGGCGGGGGAAAAGGAGCAGTGCGTATATTTGAACGAAAAAGGACGCTGCAGCATCCATCCGTTCCGCCCAGGCATTTGTCGGCTGTTTCCGCTGGGACGTTTTTATGAAAACGGGAGCTTCCGATATTTTTTACAGACAAAAGAGTGCAGCAGGGAAAACCGCACAAAGCAGAAAATCCGCAAATGGATCGATATGCCGGAATTTAGTCGTTATGAGACGTTTGTGGCGGACTGGCATTTTTTTGTGCGTAGGCTGCAGGATCGCCTGATGCAGCAGTCCGATATGGAGGCAGCGCAGAGGATCAATCGCTACATTTTGCAGGAATTTTATTTCCGGGGCTGGGATGCAGAACAGAATTTTTACGATCAGTTCTCAGAACGTCTAAAAAAAGCACAAAAAGTGCTTGCATAAATCGAACATACGTACTATCATAAAACTACAGACAGAACAAATGTTCGAATAAATCAAACAAATTCAGGAACTTCTGTCTGCGGAATGGAGTACAGGATGAGGATCATGCAGGAAATGTCCCTGATGGAGAAGCTGAATATTCTGAGCGATGCGGCGAAATATGACGTTGCCTGTACGAGCAGCGGGAGCAATCGCCGGGGTGATGGAAAAGGGATCGGCAACACGGTAAACGCGGGAATCTGTCACAGCTTTTCAGCGGATGGCAGATGCATCAGCCTGCTGAAGATTCTGTTTACCAACGAATGTATTTATGATTGCAAATACTGTCAGAACCGGCGTTCCAACGACGTGCCGCGGGCGTCGTTTACGCCGGATGAAGTCTGTCGCCTGACGATCGAGTTTTATCGCCGTAATTATATCGAAGGACTTTTCCTAAGCTCCGGGATTATACAGAATCCGAATGTGACGATGGGGCTTTTGTATCAGACGATTTATAAGCTGCGCACGCAGTATCATTTCCAGGGCTATATCCATGTCAAAGCGATTCCGGGGGCGGATCCGGAGCTGATCCGGCTGACGGGATTTTTGGCGGACCGCATGAGTATCAATCTGGAGCTCCCGACGGCGGAGGGCCTATCGCGCCTTGCACCGAACAAGCACCGCAAGACGATCCTGACACCGATGCGGCAGATTCAGAACGGGATTTCTGTGAGCAAACAGGAGGTGGCGCTTTACCGGCACGCCCCGGAATTTGTTCCGGCTGGACAGTCTACGCAGATGATTATCGGCGCGACACCGGAGCATGATTATGAAATTTTGTCTGTGGCAGAGAGCTTGTATCGCAAATTTGATTTAAAACGAGTATTCTATTCCGCATTTGTAAAAGTCAATGAGGATAAAGACCTCCCGGCGCTGCAGGGAGGTCCGCCGCTTCTGCGGGAACACCGGCTGTATCAGGCAGATTGGCTGCTTCGTTTTTACGGCTTTGAGGCAGGGGAGCTTTTAAGCGAGAAGAATCCGGACTTTAATCTGTTTTTAGACCCGAAGGCAGACTGGGCGCTGCGGCATCTGGAACAGTTCCCTGTGGAGGTCAACTGTGCTTCCTATGAAGAGCTTTTGCGCGTGCCCGGAATCGGTGTCAAAAGCGCCCGCAGGATTGTTCAGGCGCGCAGAAGCAGCCGCCTGGAGTATCAGCATCTGAAAAAGATTGGTGTCGTTTTGAAGCGTGCGATTTATTTTATCACCTGCAACGGCAGACAGATGTATCCACTTCGAATTGAGGAAAACTTTATTACGCGGCAGCTTCTCGGCATCCGGGAAAATCTCCCGTTTGAAAAGGATGGCGTAACGTATCAGCAGCTGTCTTTATTTGATGATCGGAACTTCGGCTACGATGGAAAGCAGCTGGTACAGCCGGAAAGCGCCTGGAAGGGCGCAGCGGGGTGAAACCGAGAACCGGGGAGAGAAGCGCGGCGAGCCGAAAAGTCCTGTATGGGAAAGGAAACGATGGTCTGACCGAATCTGATGTGGGAGAAAACGAAATGGAAGAGCTGATTCTGATATGCGAGGACTCGGTCGAAGGGATACTTACTGCAATTTATCGGATTTATGAATGGAAGCTTTGCGACAAACGTGTTAAAATTCAAACAGGTGCATCGGATTTATGTCTGTTTGCCCAGTACCGGGAGGTAATGCCGGATGCAGAGTGCGCGGCGAAGGTAGCACGAACCCTGCGGAGACGTTTCGGAGAGCAGGCGTGGGAAGCGATCAGCTATGCGCTGGCGTCAGAGGAAGCCGACAAGAGTCAGGCAGTTTATGAGACGATTGCAGCTGGTCTGTCCGGTCGGATCCGAGGACCGCTTTTGCAGGCACTTGCAGAGCCATGTATCCATCGGGTGTTTGCACTGAGCCGGAGTGTACACAGGGTGCGGGAAAGAGTGCTTCAGTTTCTTCGGTTTCAGGAAATCACCGGCGGGATTTTATATGGGGAGATTGCGCCGGATGCAGACGTTCTTGCGTTTGTTATGCCGCATTTTGCAGACCGTTTCCCGTTGGAGAATTTTGTGATTCTGGATGAACGCAGGGCAGCAGCAGGAATCCATCCGGCTGGAAAGGCGTGGTTTTTGACAAAGCTTTCAAAGCAGGAGTTGGATACACTGCAGCAGGCCGGACAGCAGAAGGATGAGAACGAACAGGAGATCGAAGTGCTGTTTCAGAGCTTTTGTCGGTCTCTTTCAATCCTTGAGCGGCAAAATCAACCCCTGCAGCAACAGCTGGTGCCGTTAAAGTATCGGATGCACATGACGGAATTTCAGAAAAAATAAGGCAAAAGCATGTGGAGGATACAGTGTCGTGGAGATCAAGGTTTCAGTAAGAGGACTGGTGGAGTTTTTGCTTCGCACAGGGGATATTGACAATCGCAAAAAATCTGCCCCGGACGACGCTATGGCGGAGGGAAGCCGAATTCACCGCATGATCCAGAAAAAGATGGGTTCCAGTTACCATGCAGAGGTTATGCTGCGTTACCGCAGAGACTGCGGGGAATATGATCTTGTCGTAGAGGGCAGGGCAGATGGGATTATCGATTCCGATCCCGTTGCAGTTGACGAGATCAAGGGGACGTATCGGGATTTGTCTCGGATGAAGGAGCCGAATCCGGTGCATTTGGCCCAGGCAAAATGTTATGCCTGGATGTATGGGCAGGAGCATGGAAAAGAGCGGATGGAGGTCAGTATGACCTACTGCAATATAGAGACAGAAGAAATCCGCTATTTCAAGTTTGTGTATGAGATGTCAGACCTGGAAGAATGGTTTGACAGTTTGCTGCAGGAATATCGGAAGTGGTCAGATGCAGACATTGCCTGGAAGAAACTTCGTCAGGATTCCATTCACAGCCTGTCTTTTCCGTTCCCGTACCGGGAGGGACAAAAAGAGCTGGTCACACATGTTTATCATACGATCTGCCACAGCAGAAAACTGTTTATCGAAGCACCGACCGGGGCGGGTAAGACGATTTCGACGGTGTTTCCGGCAGTCAAGGCAGTCGGGGAAGGAAAGGCGGATCGGATTTTTTATTTGACAGCGAAGACGATTGCCCGGACAGTCGCGGATCGTACGTTCGACCTTTTGCGGGAGCGCGGATTGCATTTTAAGACGGTGGTGCTGACGGCACGGGATAAAATCTGCTTTATGGAAGAATCGGAATGCAATCCGGACTCCTGTCCTTATGCAAAGGGACATTTTGACCGGATCAACGATGCGATTTTTGAATTGATGACGACAAAGGAGCATTATAGCCGGGAAGAAATCGAGGCCTGTGCTCAGAAATATAAGGTTTGCCCATTTGAGCTGGGGCTGGATATGAGCCTGTTTTCCGATGGTATTTTGTGCGATTACAATTATGTCTTTGATCCGCATGTCTATCTGCGGCGCTTTTTCGGAGAAGGTGCAGGCAGAGAGCAGTATCTGTTTCTGATTGATGAGGCGCATAATCTTTTGGAGCGTGGTCGGGAAATGTACAGCGCTCAGTTATATAAAGAAGATTTCTTGACCTTGAAAAAGACTGTGAAGGCATTTTCTCCTCGCATGGAGAAGCTTTTGGATAAGTGCAATCGTGAGCTGCTTTTCCTGAAACGCGAATGCGGGGACTGGTGTATTGTGGAGGAGATAGATGCGTTCGTACAGGCACTTTTGCGGTTGTCGCCCTGTATGGAAGACTATCTCGAAAATCACGATGACAGCCCGGTTCGGCGGGAGATTCTGGACTTCTATTTTGAAATCAGTCATTTTCTGCAGATTTATGAGCTGCTGGATCAGAAATATGTTGTGTATACAAAGCTGGATGAAGATGGACGCTTTTTGTTGCGACTGTTCAATGTTGACCCGTCGACGAACCTCAAGGAGTGTCTGCAGCGTTCCGTCAGCAGTGTGTTGTTTTCCGCGACTCTGCTTCCGATCCAGTATTATAAAAAGCTTCTGGGCGGAGAGGCAGAGGATTATGAGGTCTACGCGAAGTCCGTTTTTTCGCCGGAGAAAAAGGGGCTGTTTCTGGCGGAGGATGTGACCAGCCGTTATACGAGGCGTTCCGACCGGGAATACGATAAAATCGCGAATTACATTCATCAAACCGTGTCGCAGCGGCATGGAAATTATATGGTTTTTTTCCCATCACACGTCTTTTTGCAGCAGGTGTATGAGCGTTATCTGAGGTGTTATGCGGTAAAAGACGATACAGAGTGTCTGGTACAGACCGAGCATATGGATGAGGCTGAGCGGGAGGCGTTTTTGCAGCGCTTTGAGGGAAATCCCGGAATGAACCTGTCCGATATTATCCATATGGAAATCGAAGTGGAGGAAGAAAGCAGTCTGGTTGGCTTTTGCGTGCTGGGTGGGATTTTTTCCGAGGGGATCGATTTAAAGGAGGACAGCCTGATCGGCGCGCTGATTGTAGGAACCGGACTGCCGCAGGTCTGCACGGAACGGGAGATTATTCGGGGATATTTCGAGGAAAACGGAGAAAATGGTTTTGACTATGCCTACCGGTACCCTGGCATGAACAAAGTGCTTCAGGCGGCAGGCAGGGTTATCCGGACTGCGGATGATGTCGGAATCGTGGCGCTTTTGGACGACCGGTTCCTGACGCCGGGCTACCGCAGGCTGTTTCCACGGGAGTGGGAGCAGTTTGAGGTCGTCCGGGGAGAGAGCATCGGAAGCCGGGTGGAGAAGTTCTGGAACGACTGGTTATAGGACTATGCGTCTATCCGTCCGGCGCGCAGCCACGCGATTTCCCGGCGGTATGGCGGCAGCAGCTTTTTTGGATTCTGCGGGTCAGGATACCAGGGCGTTTCGAGGATTTTGGGGATAGTCAAAAAATCAGGATGATGGACGATATGGTACAGCGGTGCAAACCCGATCTGACCGACACCGAGATTGGCATGTCGGTCTTTGGCGGCTCCCTTTTCGTTCTTGCTGTCGTTGATATGGAAAACTGCGATCTGATCCTTGCCGAGGGTTTTGTCAAACTCGTCCAGGACGAGATCAGGATTTGCTGTGAGATCATATCCTGCGTCGTGGACGTGGCAGGTGTCGAAGCAGACGCGCAGCCGGTCAGGAAAACGGACACCGTCATAGATTGCAGCCAGTTCTTCAAAGCGTTTGCCGATTTCGGAGCCTTTGCCTGCCATTGTTTCCAGTGCGATGCGGACCGGAGAAGGCTGGGAAAGCACTTCGTTTAAGCCTTCGATGATCTGATGGATTCCAGCGTCCGTTCCTGCGCCGACGTGGGAACCGGGATGCAGGATGAGCACGTCGCTGCCCATCGCTTCTGTCCGCTCGATTTCCTTTGCGAGAAATTCAACCGCGAGGGAAAAGACCTCCGGTTTTACGGTATTGGCGAGATTGATGATATAAGGGGCGTGGACGACGAAGCGGGTAATATTGTTCTGGCGCATCCGTTCCTGTGCCTGTGGGATGCAGAGCTCATCCACCGGTTTACGTCGGGTGTTCTGCGGCGCGCCGGTATAAAGCATAAAGGTATTGGCTCCGTAGGAAAGCGTTTCCTGGACGGAACCGTCCATCATAGATGTTCCGCTCATGCCCACATGGGAGCCGATCAGGAGCGGTTGGCAAGCTGTTTTGCCAGAGGGTTTACAAAGTGGATTCATAGGTTCTCCATTTCTGTAAAGATTTTTAAACGAGTGTGTAGTTTGACCGACGGATATCAGTATCATCGATATATTGTAGCATGAGTACAGAGTGGGAGAAAGTACAAAAAGGAGAATTTCAATGTCATCGCAGCAGCTGCAGTTTTATGAACAGAAAATTATCAGCGATAAAGAGTTTCCAATCGAAGTATTTATGAACCAGGTTCAGGACAAATGCCAGTATTTCCACACACACTGGCATGAGCACATTGAGCTGCATTACGTTGTACATGGGGAGACGGATATTTTGCTCAATCAGACCAGGTATACCTTTCGACAAGGCGATCTTGCTGTCATTAACAGCAATGTCCTGCATGCCGGTTTTTGCAACGGAACCCCGGTAGAGGTGCTGGTTGTTATTTTTGAGCTGGACGAGCTGTCTGCGCAGGTAGCGGAAAAAAATATTTTGTTTCAGCCAATGATCTGTGCAGATACAAAGATACAGGAGCTCATGAGCCTGATCTATCAGGAACAGAATGAAAGAAGCCTTGGCTGGAAGCTTGCCTGTAAGGGAGCATTGCTGCAGCTGATCGCTTATCTGGTGCGCCGCTACGCAGAACAGATGCTGACGGATAAAGAGAGCTTAAAGCGTCGGAAAAATCTGGAGCGCCTGAACACGGTTGTCCATTATATTGAGGAAAATTATACGGACAGCATATCAAATGCACAGCTGGCTGAACTGATCCATGTCAGCGAAGACAGGTTTAACCATCTGTTTCGGGAGAGTATGGGGATGGCGCCGCTGCAGTATATGAATGAGGTGCGTCTAAAGAAAGCCATGCATCTGTTAAAAAGCGGAAATTATTCTGCGGCAGAGGTTGCGGATGCGGTCGGATTTTCGGATTACAATCATTTCGGAAGATTGTTCCGGCGGTATTATCAATGTACACCGATGGAAGCGGTGCGGGAATCCGAGGGCAAGAGTGCAAAGCGTCCGGGTAGAAGTGAAGGAATCAAAACCTTCGAAATCGGATCCATAAAAAAAGAAGATCCAGTGGATGTAAAATCGGAAAAAGAAAAGAAGAAATAGCAGAATCGTATGAGAGAGTAGCAAAGGAGGTCTATCTTTCTTTCGTTTTATTCATTAAAATGTGTAGCATAGAAACAAAATAAAAACAGTGATTGTTGGAAATGAATACAAAATGACGAATCTGATCAATGCTAAAGGAGGAAAATGCACATGAAATTAGGAGTATTGACGGTTGCCTTGGGCGATATGTCCCTGGATGCGGCATGTAAATTTTTGTCTGAACAGGGCGTACAGATGGTGGAGATCGGTTGCGGCGGCTTCCCTGGAACGGCGCACTGCAACGCGGCAGAGCTTCTGGCGGATGAAAATAAGCAGAAAGAGTTTTTAGACACAATTCACAAATATGGCTTGGAGATCAGTGCACTGAGTGCACACGGGAATGCAGTACATCCTGATAAAGCGATTGCAAAGAAATTCGATGAGGATCTGACCAATGCGATCCTGTTGGCAGAAAAGCTTGGTGTTCCGGTTGTAAATACGTTTTCCGGTTGCCCTGGTGGATCTCCGGAGGACAAGACTCCCAACTGGGTTACCTGTCCTTGGCCGGATGATTTTTCCGAGATTCTGGAATATCAGTGGAACGATGTTCTGATTCCTTACTGGAAAGAAAAGGTTGCTTTTGCAAAAGCGCATAACGTACATAAAATCGCACTGGAGCTGCATCCCGGCTTCTGCGTATACAATACAAGAAGTCTGTTAAAGCTGCGTGAGGCAGTTGGTCCGGAAATCGGCGCGAACCTGGATCCCAGCCACCTGATCTGGCAGGGAATGGATTTGATCGCAGTAATCAGAGAGCTTGGCAAGGCAAATGCGATTTTCCATTTCCATGCAAAAGACACCAAAGTGGATGCAATCAACACTGCAGTAAACGGCGTACTGGATACACAGCATTACAGCGAAGAACTGACTCGTTCCTGGATCTTCCGCTCTGTTGGTTACGGTCATGGCGAAGATTACTGGAAAGCGATCGCTTCCGAACTTCGTCTTGCAGGTTATGACTATGCGATCAGCATCGAGCATGAAGACAGCCTGATGTCTGGTAAGGAAGGACTGTTAAAGGCAATCGGATGCCTGAAGAATTCCCTGATCTTTGAGGACAGAGGAAATATGTATTGGGCATAACATGGAACTTCCGTCGGAAGTTCCAGCGAGTTACTGCGTAACCCGGCGTGTTTGCGAAAACAGTTCCGGATGGTTTTACCGAGTTGCTTTTGCAACTCGGCATATAGGCAGGGACGCAGAAGCGTCCTGCTGCGACAGAACAGAAAAGAGGAAAAGACATGAAACATAGACTTGCGATGGTCGGCTTTGGCGGAATGGCAGGCTGGCATTATGATTTGATTCAGAGAATTGACGACCTGGAAGTTGCAGGTATCTGGGATATTAAGGAAGAACGCAGAACCTATGCAGAAGGCAAGGGCATCCATGTATATAAAAGCGAAGAAGATCTGATGGCAGATCCGACTGTTGATATCGTACTGGTAGCAACTCCGAATGATGTTCATAAAGGTGTTGTCATTCGTGCCATGGAAGCTGGCAAGAACGCCGTTTCCGAGAAGCCTGTAACTCTTTGCTCTGCGGATCTTGCAGAAATGCGCGCGGCTGCGGAAAAGACCGGCAAATTCTTTACCGTACATCAGAATCGTCGTTGGGATGAAGATTTCCTGACGGTAAAGAATATCATGGCAGAAGGCAAGCTGGGCGAGATTTTCAGAATTGAATCCAGAGTACACGGTTCCAGAGGTATCCCCGGTGACTGGAGACAGGAAAAAGAGCATGGCGGCGGCATGGTGCTTGACTGGGGCGTACATCTTCTGGATCAGGCGCTGTTATTATATCCCGGCGTGAAGTTAAACACTGTTTATGCAACTCTGACCAACGTAACCAACCAGCTGGTTGACGACGGCTTTTCTGCAGACCTCGGGTTTGAAAACGGAGTGCATGTGCTGGTTGAGGTTGGCACAAGCAACTTTGTATCTCTGCCTCGCTGGTATGTATTAGGCGCTGACGGAACGGCTGTCATCCAGGATTTCGGCAGAGACGGCAAGATGGTATGTGCAACCGGCATCAATGAAGGTGATGTTGTTCCGGTCATCACGGCAGCAGGCCTGACAAAGACCATGGCTCCGAGAAGAGAGGATACCATCCGCACAGAGGATCTGCCTTGGGCAGATAGTGACATCCGCGATTTCTATCGCAATGTAATGGCAGTGATCGAAGGAAAAGCAGAGAGCAGGATCAAGCTGGATGAGGTTGCAAGAGTTATGCGCCTGATGGAAGCAATTTTCGAATCTGCAGAAAAGAAACAGGTTATCAAATTCGAAGCCTGAAAACAGGGGAACAGTCGGAGTGCCTACAAAATGGGCGTTCCGACAGCATAGATAGAAGGAGAGCCTTGGATAGTTTGGGACATTCCTCTTTGGAGTAGTCCGAACAGGAGGTTGTACAATGCCCACAGGCACTGCATTTGTTACGGTTTTTATGACGTTCGCAGGCAAGGCATATATCGCCGTAATGGAAACAGTGCTTTCTGTTCAGGCAGTCGTTAAAAGGTCTATAAGGAGCACCTTTCTTTTCAAATATGATATGAGCTTTCACTTCTTTGGATACAGTGGTACAGTCCTTAAGAATCTGTTTGCCAATGGCTTTAAAACTCATATTTTTATTAAGAGAATGCTCAATTACGTATCTTTCATCAAAAACTAAATGTTTATTCTTATTCATATGTTTCTCCAGTTCCGGCCGGAGCTTAGAGATGGACGAATAAGAATAAGATAGCATTAAGAATAAGTAACTTCCACACCTGATGTTTGGAGGTAGTAAGTTCCACATCGAATTAGATAGGGGTGGAAGTAAGTTTTACAAATGAGTTAATTATTTAAAAGAACTTGGAAAGGAGTCTGACATGACAAAAATTATTAAAGCAGGCGTAGTAGGCTGCGGCGGAATTGCAAACGGAAAGCATTTTCCCGCAATCAAAAGAAATGGAAAAATCGAGCTGGTTGCATTTTGTGACCTGATCAAAGAGCGTGCGGAGAAAGCAAAAGAAGAATACGGCACACCCGATGCAAGAGTTTATACGGATTATAAGGATCTGGTAAAAGAGGATGTAGATGTTGTTTATGTTCTGACCCCCAACAACGCACATGCACCGGTCAGCATTGCAGCAATGAAAGCCGGCAAGCATGTTATGTGTGAAAAGCCTATGGCAAAAACCTATGCAGAAGCAAAGGAAATGGTTGAAACCGCAAAAGAGACAGGTAAGATCCTGACCATCGGTTACCAGAACCGTTACCGTGCAGATTCCCAGTATTTAAAGAGTGTCTGCGAAGCAGATGAGCTGGGCGATATTTACTATGCAAAGGCTCATGCGATCCGCAGAAGAGCCGTTCCGACCTGGGGCGTGTTCCTTGATGAAGAAAAACAGGGCGGCGGTCCCCTGATCGATATCGGTACTCATGCACTTGACCTGACTCTGTGGATGATGAACAACTACGAGCCTGCAAGCGTAACCGGTTCTACCTACCGTAAGCTGGCAGACCAGACTCAGACCGGAAACGCATGGGGTGACTGGGATCCTGAGAAGTTCACCGTAGAAGATTCTGCATTTGGCTTTATCAAGATGAAGAATGGCGCGACCATCGTTCTGGAAGCTTCCTGGGCATTAAATTCGCTGGAAGTAGATGAAGCAAAGACCAGCCTGTGCGGTACCAAAGCAGGCGCTGATATGAAGGACGGCCTTCGCATCAATCGCGTACATCACGGACGTCAGTGTGTAGAAAAGCCCAACTTAGGTGCAGGCGGTGTTGCTTTTTATGATGGTGAAGAGGAAAGACCTCAGGATATCGAAGCAGAAATCTTTTACAATGCGGTAACCAAAGGCACTCCTCTGACTGTGAAGCCGGAGCAGGCTCTGGTTGTTACACAGCTGCTGGAAGCAATTTATGAATCTGCAAAGACTGGCAAGACCATTTACTTTGACTGATTCTAGAAGTAAACAATAGAATGCACGCTCCGCGAACATTCTATTGTCATGAATAATAGAATGCACGCTCTGCAAGCATTCTATTG
>ENA-OURZ01003495-OURZ01003495.1-human-gut-metagenome-genome-assembly--contig:-NODE-3495-length-12983-cov-2.110071_pt1 | contig 12983 bp, 8 predicted proteins | sample MGYA00242073_ERZ509195 | MGnify/ENA primary metagenome ERZ509195 (study PRJEB26280, sample SAMEA2338837) | human gut metagenome | biome: human gut; feature: human-associated habitat; material: faeces...
CCGTCATAAGATTCTTTAGTGCTGTATTATCTAAATATTTATCGACATATCTGGCGTAAACATATGCACCATACTCAAGCATCATTATTTTATCTTCACTATCTCCATTCTTCTGAACGTATATATTAACATTATCAGCAAGCTCATACGCTTTCACATTACTGATATCTATATAATATAATGAAGCATCTGTCTTTTGTGGAGCAATGATATTCTTGTTTCCATCTTTATCTTTCACATAAAATGTATAATTATCAATACTATATCCGTCTGACAACTCAAAATAATTCCTTAATATTGTATCTGATTCAAGAACAAGAGAACTTCCATAATAGCTTATTCCTGAAACACTGTCTGCATTAACCAGCTTTCCTGTATATGTATTGAATCCAACCATATCCATATTCTTATCATCATCCGTCATTATAGAATTGGCAGGATTATCTGTGTTATATCCAAAATATTGCTGTGCAGCTGTTCCATAATTAAGCATTGCTTTAACTGCATTTACAGCTTTATCAGAATAAACTCCACTTGCAGCATTAATTACAGATTCAGCATAATCTGTTACTGAGTATGTATGAACTTCACCCTTAACGCCATTACTTACGATTCTGGCATTTACCTTATCAGCCATCTGCTTTGCTGCTATTCCGCAAGAGAACACATACAAACCATCGGTTGTCTTTCTTGCATCGGCTAACATAACCTTTGACACATTTCCATCAGGCATAGTAAATTCCATGTACGTGCTGCTGTCCTTAACCAGTTTATCAGGAAGATTCATGTAGAAATTCATATCAATCTTTCCGTCCATGCTTAATGTATATCCTTCTAATACATCACCCAAATCAACATTATTTGATGTAAATGCTTTTATACAGAAGTTATAATAATATTTTCCATATCTGCCATAACCATTATAATAATAACTTCCTTCACAGTCAGAATCATAGCTTACTACATTTTCCCAGACCATCTTATCATCAGTTTTCCCCGGATTAGTGCTCTCTGAATACGAATATTCAACTTCAAATGCTTTCTTATCAATATTAACAACAACTGCATAATAAGTTCCAGGATTGAGAATCACTTCTTCCTCCAGAGGAATAGTGTGTATTCCTGCAAAAGTTGTTCTTCCGCTTGTACTCGCCTCAGCATGCTTAGTCCCGCTTATCGGGTTGCTGGCATCTTTAAGGTCAGTATATATATCAATTGTATATCCAACATCTGCTGTCTGTGTAAAAGATAAAGATACTGACTTAAGAGTTTCAGATGCAACACCTTCTTTTTCTGATACATAAAATACATTAGCTGCACCTGTATAATATCCTACTGTTGCTGTATGCAGCCCGCCATCAAGCTGATAATTATTATCCAGCCCATCCTCTGCTGACATATCAAATACCCAAACAGTATCTGCAAGCGAATAAGTTTCATACGACATCCAGAAATAATCAAAATAATCACCCCAGCTGTTTCTTATAAGCCATGCACCATTATTTGAAGGCTTTGTAGTTGTCGCAAAATTATCCTTGGAATAATCATCGTCCCAACCCACAATCATAACTGCATGTCCACCACCTGAGCTTACAATTCCCTGCATATCATAATATGAATTATTAAGGTGGTTCTCTCCTGCATAATAATGAGTATAGCTTGCACCAACAGCACCATGCTCCATGATCTGCTGCTTAACAACATCAGGCTGCTCCTTAACATTAATTCTGTATGCATTCTGCAAATGTGCCACATCGTAATCATAAGCATATTTGTTATCAAGACCATTATTATATACTGCCTGGGCATCAGCATATGGAACATCTGATTCATTGACAGCTCCTACCCACTGGCTGAGTCTCTTTACTGCATACTCGTAGTTACCACCCTTTTCCAGATATGACATGTTGGTATTATTATTATAATACTTAGAATAATCCCCTTTGGTTCCACCGAGCGGATCAATAACTGAGTTAAATGTAAAATGTATAAGCTGCAATTCACTCAGGTCAACACTAGAATCTCTCTGAACCTTAGCTATAAGGTCAAATTCTTCAAGTCCTATAGACGAGAATGCCCAACATGTTCCATAAGGATTCTGATTTCTTGATGGGTGTTCCTTCTTATATGAAGAAACATCCTCTGGGTATGCCGATGGTACATTTCTCTGTGCATATGCTGCAATATCCGATACATATACCGGAGCATCACTATCAAGACTACTTGGTATGTGACTTCCTATATACGCAGAATCCACAGACTGTACCTGCTGCGAATAATCTTTTGCGTCAATTGTGTCTCCATTTACAGTCATATATCCAATAGGACTTGTAATAAGAAGTGCACTTAATAATAACGCTGATAACCTTTTAATTCTCATATAGTCAATTCCTTTCTCTATTCAATTAACACGTATGTTTCATAATAAAATAATATCATACCTTCATATAAGTTTCTATGTTTTTCGTTAAAATATTAATTATAATTATCTCTTATCTGCTCCCTTGCATTCTCCACACTTTCCTCATCAGGTACCATTATGTATAACGACCACCCTGGCATTGAATATGTTGTTGATGAATAACTTCCAACTCCCGTAACACTTATCTGTGTAATATTCCATGCTGCCATATCATTAAGCTGTGTCTGTGCAAGATCTGCAATAAAGTCATAACTCATATCTGTAATTACATTTTTAGACACTTCTGATAATACAGATGTATAATTTGATATAATTGCTGGAGAACAAGCTTTTTTAATTGCTGCCTCCATTATCATCATCTGGTTACGGCCTCTCTGTCTGTCCCCATCTGAATATGCGTATCTTTCTCTTGCAAATGCAAGTGCCTGCTCACCATTAAAATGATTAACACCATTATGTACTGTGAGATTTCCAGCCTGACTAAGAGTTGCTGAATAATCAAGTGTCACATCAACACCTCCGAGTGAATCAATTATTTTCTCAAATCCACTGAAATTAACTTTTACATAATAATCAATCTGGATACCATAAAGCATCTCCAGAGTATTTCTGGAACACTCAATTCCATAAACACCTGCATGTGTAAGCTTATCCCTGACACCATTGGATATAGAAAGTGGAACATAATAATCTCTTGGCGTATTAATCATAAGAATATTGTGTGTCTTCTTATTAATAGACATAATAATATTGACATCACTACGGCTCACCTCATTAATACCGCCTCTTGAATCAATTCCTGATATATATACATTTATAACATCATCACTTGAAAGATAATTATCTGTAACATTCTCTTCTGTCGTTGCCACTTTAATTGTAAATTCACCACTATATATAAGCTTCACATCTGACGCAAACCCGGTGAAATCTCCCATCTCATCAATCATTTCAATACTGCTTGTTTTCATAATGGCAGCATCAATCTGTCCCTGCAGCAAAGCATCTGCCAGCTCCATTATATTAGAATACTCTGGATACTCCGCCATAAATCCACCTGCACCCATCTTTTTAATAAGCTCATCAGTACTTTCACGATCCACAGCTGTTCCTATACCAATGGATTTATTATTAAGCATATCTACGCTGTCATATCCGCCGTCGTTAAGTACATACACACCCATAACAATTTTTTCTTCCTGAGTTGTTGTAATCTTGTTTATCATATGTCTTGTCTGATTAAGGTAAATGCTTCCCATAATAAGCACAACAATCATAATAATGGCAATTATCTTCGTAATAATTCCTGGAACAAACCACTTTTGTGTAAATGCTGTTACTGCCGTTAGTATAACAAGCACCACTGCAGCAATGATGCAATATTTAACTGGAACAACCCTGACATTTATTAAAAGAGCTATAAACACCACAGATACTGTAAGCATAATAATACTTATTAACAGTCCAGTATATTTTAATATCTTCTTCATACACACATCCTTTCTTCCTTGAATCTAAAAAGGACGGCACATCTTACTTATGTGCCGCCTTCATATCCATAACTAATTATTATCCTCATGTCCATAGTACTTGCCATAATATTTACCGTAATATTTGCCATAGTACTTACCATAATAAGAATTTCCTGTCATATCAACTTTATTAAGTACACAGCCAAGAAGCTTGCACCCTGTCATCTCAAGCTGTTCCTTAGACTTTCTTGCAAACTTATAGCTTATATCACCTGCTCCGATTACAAGAATTCCGCCATCACATACTTTAGAAATAACAGCAGCATCGATAACACTTCCTATTGGTGGTGTATCAATGATAATCATGTCAAATGTAGCTCTTGCTTCTTCTACCATCTTGACAAATCTGTCGTTACCGACAAGCTCACTTGGGTTAGGTGGTACAGGTCCTGCAAATATCATGCAGAAATTAGGAACATCACTTACGCATATAACATCCTTAAGTTCATTCTTTCCTGAAAGATAATGAGTAAGCCCATATTTAATCTTACCCTTCTTACCTCTGTTCTTCATAACTGACTTTCTTGTATCTGCATCAATAAGCAGTGTCTTCATACCATTCTGTGCAAAAGACATAGCAAGCTCAAAAGATACTGTACTCTTTCCCTCACTTGGTGTACTGCTTGTTATAAATATTACCTTATTATTATCACCAGAGAATTCTATGTTAGTTCTTAACATCTTATAAGCTTCTCTGGTCCTGAAATCAAGGTTGCTCTGTTTTACTGAAAACTCCTGCATCTCTAGTCCTCCATAAACTCTATGCCATCAGCATTTCTTTTACTGTTCTTGTTATTAGTGTTCTTATTAATATCAGATGATTTAAAACTTCTTGCCTTCTCATCATCAGTGCCAAGTACTACTTTCTCTTTACCTTTCCGGGGAGACCTCCTTCTGCTGGCAGTTTCTTCCTCAGCCTGATTCATAGGAATAAGTGCAAGTGTACTGATACCTAAATATTTTTCGATATCTTCAGAACTCTTAATAGAATCATCAAGCAAATGCTGTATAACAACAACGGCAACCGCAATTATAATACCAATAACAGCTCCAATCAGTGTCCACTTAGGAACTGATGGTGAAACAGGGCTTGTTGGAAGATTAGCTGAATCAACCACATTAACAGCCTCAATATCCATAACCTGTGTAATATGCTGTGCTGCAAGATCTCTTACCGCATTAGCAACCTTCTGAGCCTGCTCAGGATCCGGATTTATTACTGTAATAGCAATTATTCGTGTATCATCTGTATTAGTTGCAGAAACCTTTTCCACAAGGCTTTCATAAGTTTCATCCAGATTAAGCTGTTTAATAACACCTTCTATAACATAACGGCTTGTAACAAGCTGTTCATAATCCTTAGAAAGAGTTGTTGAAAGCTGTACATCACTATAAGTAACTGATGTACTGTTCTGCTTATTAAGGATGTAAACCTTAGTTGTAGACTGATACTGAGGTGTTATAAGAAAATAGCTGTAAAGAAATCCTACTGCACCGCATACAACAGCTGCCAGTATTATAATCCACACCTTATGAAGCAATAACGCAAATATTTCTCCAAGATTGATTTCAATCTCATCTGTACTCTTATTAGTTTCCATCATTAATTCTCCTTTAATTATTCGTATCTGCTAACAGTCTATCAAATGCATTGCCATATAATATACTGTCAACATACCCCTCATCATATTTTTTATAAAGCATCCTGCTGCACTCTTTCATCATAGGTGTTCTGCTGCCATCGCAACGATGGGCATCTGTTCCTACATAATCAACAAGCTGTTCTTTTAATAGCTTATGTACAAACTTCTTAATTTCTTTACCTGTATCTCCGGTAATGCTTGATGCATTAACCTGAATCTCTACCCCCATGCGGCTGAGTCGCCTGACATTCTCAATGTCATCAACCATACATCCATATCTTTCAACATGTGCTATAACAGGCTGATATCCCTCACTCATAATCTCATCAAGAGAATTTCTTATATACTGATATGGATCAGATGGCATGAATTCAACAAGAACATAATCAGTTCCGTTTATTCTGCTTATCCTTCCATTATCAAGTTCCTCACACATCTCATCATGAAACAGAATCTCATTGCCCTGGTAAAGCTTAATATCTGTTCCCTGTGCGGCTGCTTCCTTTCCAACAGATTGAATAAGTTCCTTAACCTTCTGCGGTGAAGCATTACGATGCCCACTTTTAAAATGTGGAGTAGCAATCATGTGTGTAATTCCCTCTGATTGTGCTATCTTAAGCATCTCAAGAGTTTCTGTTATATCTCTTGAACCATCATCTATCCCTGGCATTATATGACAATGTACATCAACGATATACTCTGCATTTTTCTTATTATTACCAAACAACATACTATTCCTTATACTATCTTATTATTAAGTAAACCTTAAATATTTTATCAATGTACTTAGAACATGTCAACCATTGAAACGAATATTTTAGAATTTGGTCAAAAAACTCAGGGAACATATTATTTCCCTGAGCCTGTGTTTTTATTATCCAATTAATTCATAGCTTTCATTAATTTTCCCAGCCTTAATCTGAGCCATTCTTTCCTCAATCCTGCTCTTAACCAGCTTAGCGACCTCTTTTTTCTTAAGCTCGCCATACTCTGAATAAAGAATTGGCTTTAAGAAATGTACCTGTGTATCTACTCTTTCAAATGTATTGCTGTTCATGGATTTATACGAATCAAAAAGTGCTATAGGAACGATAGGTGTCTTAGTCTGTAAGCTGCACGAAAAGCAGCCAGCCTGAAATTCCTGAAGTTCATTCTTATTGTCAGTGTAACCTCCCTCAGGAAATATAAGGAAATTCCTTCCTGACTTGACCTGTCTGGTAACATCCATAATAGCCCTTACCTTGTCACGGTTATTGTCAAGATCAATAACGACTGCATCAATAAGACCACATACCTGACGGCTCATAAGTCTTTCAGCCTGCTTCTTCCCCCAGAGGACACCACACGGCTTTTCCTGTGCAAGAATAATTCCCAGTGCATCATATTTGCCCTGATGATTAGGATACATTATGTAATTGCTGTCCGTCGGAATATTTTCTCTGCCATACACCCTGGTTCTTGTTCTGGCATGCTTTCTCATGTAATTAATAATCCACTTGGCATACACAAACCGTTCAGTTTCTGAATAACGGTTCTTGTTGGCAATCATTTTATTAGCCTTAGGTACAGCATGAAGCACCATGTGCCAGCTTGATATAACAGTACATTTGAAACGCAGATTAAACATTATAATTCCTCATCTTTCTATATAATACCTGCTGCAGATGCAAAATATTTTTCGAAATCACCACGAATAAGTGCATATCCTGCCTCATTAGGATGCATCCCATCCTTACTATAATATGCCTTCATGTCGCCAAGTGCAAGAAAGCTCTCACGAAGACTTAATATTTCACAGCCGTTTTCTTTAGCTGTGTCTCTCATTATGTCACCGTATCCGGCATATTCATCCTGCATCTGCTGAACTGAGTTCACATATTCTGACATAATATCTTTGTCTACTCCACTTTTAAGCAGATATGACAGATACACTTCAATAGCAATCGGTGGTGCAATTACTGCTGTTACTGCTACTCCCTTTTCCTGTAACAAATGTATCATATTCTCATAATTCTTCTTAAAATCCTGTGGGGCAACTCTGTGCCTATGTTCATAATCACATCTGCCCTCACATATTGACTTCCAGTTATAGTCGCAGTCGTTACCGCCGCATTCAAGAAATGCCACATCAGGTACCGGATGATTTGACATTATCTGTGTAAGCCACATTTTTACTCTCTCTGATGTGAATGTCGGCATCGCAAAATTTAAAAACTTCATATTATATTGTGCCTGCATTGCCTCAAATCCAATTGCATCTGAACTGTGATAATTCCATGCTTCATCCGGCATAACTCCTCGCATAAGTGAGTCACCAAACATGTAGTATGTTTTCATAAGCTGCCTCTTATCTTAAATTAGGAGCCGGAAGAGGATTCTCTGGTGTAACTGCATCCCAGTAATTGTTCATAAGCTTCTCTAATGCTCTCTGTGGAATCATTGGCTGCGAAGCGTAGTCAATCATATCCTGAGGGATATCCTCACCTTTTCCCATAACCTTACCAATTTCTGTATATCTCTTAAGATATTCATTAATCTGGTTTACCATTGGTGGAATTGCAAACATTTCACTCTGTGGACAAAGAAGTGCCTGATATCTGCCCTTGCCATAGATAAAATTAAATTCCTTGATAAGTGCGTCATATATCTCCTGAGTCCTTCCGTATCCACATGATGATATAACATAGAACTTCTTGCCGCTTACATCATAACGGAATTCGTGGAACGCATTATCTCCGATATCTCTTACCTTGCCCTTGTAAGTCTCCATAAGTGGCATGATTCTGTCAACAAATGTTTTCATTGGACCCGGCATGCCAAAGAAATACAATGGGAAGCTGTATATAATAACGTCAGCGTTCATGAACTTGACATGAACATCCTGCATAACGTCATTGATAACACACTGACCTGCTGTCTTTCCCCAACAGCTCATACATCCCATACATGGCTTAATATCCATATCTTTAACTGTAAGAAGCTCAATCTCTGCTTCTGGATTAGTCTCCTTAAGTCCCTTAAGAACTGCATTTGTCATCTGCATAGTATTACTCTTAGGTCCTTTAGGGCTTCCGTTTACTATTAAAACCTTCATTATTAATCCTCCTTGTTTTCCGCAGGAAAATCCGAGTCTCTCTAGCGAGGAGAGGATTTGTCCTCCATAAACTTCTCAAATGCTTTAAACTGTTTTCTCATCGTGTCATATCCATACTGATAACATTGAAGAAGTTTTTCATTATTATTCTCAAAGTGTCTTATCATCTGCTCCTCCGGACGGATAACAAAGACTTTCCCCTCCTCCACAAGCTTTTTCATGAACTTATCCTGCCTGTCATAAGCCTGCCTTCTGTGTGCCATAACCTCACAAAGCTCTGGGTATTTCTTGTAACTCCACTCGATAAGCTTCTTTATCTTAGAATAATCCGTAGGCTTAGAACCCTCTGGCTTGGTAAGTACAACAACAATCTTATCGCACCCTTTCTCAACTGCTCTCTCAACCGGTATTGAATCAATAATGCTTCCATCCAGATAATGATAACCGTCAATTTCAACAGGTTCGCATATAAATGGCACAGAGCAGCTTGCCATCTGACACTTCAGAAATTCATCTTTCGTCTTAAAATTTCCTTTATACTCAGCCTTTCCAGTCTCGCAATTAACAACAACACTCTCACACTCTGTTTTAGATGCGAAAAATGTATCAAAATCATAAGGAATATCTTTAAGCGCATATTCGGCTACCAGCATTTCAAGATTAAGAATCTTCTTATTCTCGAAAAGCTGTCCGACTCCATAATAGCTTTCAGCATTTTCATGGGTAATTATCTTTTTCGTTCTTCCTTCCTGTCTGGAAACATAGTTTACCGCATTACCTGCCCCCGCAGACACACCTATAACATAGTCATAATAAATGTCCTTCTTAAGCATGTAATCAAGAACTCCGGCTGAGAAAATACCTCTCATAGCCCCGCCTTCCAGTACAAGCCCTGTCTTTACTTTGCTCATAAGCGCCTCTTATTTAGCGTTAGCTTCTACATAATCAACAATATCTTTAACAGTTTCAAGCTTGGCATCAGAATTGAATCTGATCTTAAACTCATCCTCAACAGTAATAGCAAGTAACATCATATTAAGAGAATCAACTCCTAAATCTGTTGCAAGAACACTGTCCATTTTAATAGTTGCCGGGTCGCACTGTGGCATAACCCTTCCAAAAATTTCCTTTAATTTCTCAAATACCATGATAAAATCTCCTTTTGATTTATTTTATGAAATCCGGTGGGTGGGGTGTGCAGACGACGGACAGTTCACGGTTTATGGGTTTATGCTCCAAAAACACGCTCCCGCTCGGCTTCGGACGCAGCGGTCACTAAGCTCCTGCTTCGGTGCGAGGACTTCGTCCTCTCACCTCGCATTTGCTAAGTGCCGGCGTCCTCAGACGGTTTTTTCCACACAAACCTATAAACCGTGAACCTACGACTGACACCTTCCCGGATTTTATTAACTAAATGCGGGATCGCCAGCCGGAGGCTGGCTGCCCGTCCGTCTGTCACTACACCTGATTTCTCAATATCTTCATCGCTCCAGATCTCTTAAAATCCTCTGTTCTCACCTTCATCTTAAGCACTCTCTTGAATGAAGGAAGTTCCTTATTAACCTCATTAACAGTTTCCTGCAATCTGTTCTGGATTTCTTCCTCAGATGCACCATCTAATTCAGGCATATATGGAATAATCTCAACACCGATAACAGTGTTTCCATTCATTTCCATCTCCTGTACAAGACAATCCTTTACAAGTGGCTGCTTATAGAATAATTCCTCAATCTCTTCTGGCGATACATTTTCACCATTAGGAAGAATAATAAGGTTCTTGATACGACCTGTTATGTATATCCAGTCATTATCATCAAACTCAACAAGGTCACCTGTCTTAAACCATCCGTCTTCTAATACTTCTGCTGTATGCTCAGGATCCTTGTAATATTCCTTCATTACATTGTCACCCTTAATCCAGAGTTCTCCGTCAACAACCTTAACCTGCTGTTCTGGATAAATATGTCCCATAGACTCAGGCTTCTTATCTGTATCGCAATTGCCTGATGTCAGGTTAGCACACTCTGTAAGTCCATAACCTGCACATAATGTAATTCCTAACTCTCTGCATTCCTCCATCTGTCTTGGAGGAACAGGTGCAGCTCCGCACATGATAAGCTCAAGATCTCCTAAGAATGCTCTTCCCTTAAGCTTGGCAATGTTAAGAATAATCTCAACAAGACCAGGAACAAGTACAAGAGTTGTAGGTCTTACAACAGGAATATCACCAATACCGGCTCTCATATCAGTACATGTGTATGTAAGTGAGCCTGTGTAGAGTTTAGCCATATATCCCATAATTGCCCCAAATATGTGTGAAAGAGGAAGCATAGCTATATATCTCTTATGGAGAATACTTCCTGGACCAAATACTCCGTTAAATGAGCCTCTCATAATAGAACCGTGGCTGTGAACTGCACCCTTAGGTGCTCCTGTAGTTCCACCTGTAAAGAAAATTGCTGCTGTAGTATCCTTTTCAACATCTGCAAATGTGCTTTCAGTCTCACCAATAGAAGTGCTTGACCATGTCTTACAAGGAAGATTAGCTGTAACCTCTGTAAATTCCTTACCAACGAACATACCGGCAAGGTCAAACTTCATGCTGATTCCTGCAAGTGCCTTATCGTTAAGTGCATTAGGAAGCATAATAAGTACATGTCCGGCCGCCGGAATTGCAAGAAAAAGCTCCATTGCATCAAGATCGTTCTTTGCAAGTACAGCTATGTTAGAGCCCTTCTCAAGCCCTAATGAATTAATAAATGTAACTCTCTTTGCAACTCTTGAAACAAGCTCCTCATATGTATATGTAGTAACCTTGTCACTTATGGCTGGATAATCAGAATATTGCTTCTTAATAAATTCAAGAAACTTTGGAATAGTTGGAATATATTCCAGAGTCGTCATTTCATCAGGGTCTACCATGTTATAAAAATAATTATTCATGTTTTGTCTCCTTTTTCAATTTAATATTTAATAAAAATATGACAGAAAATTAAAATTTAAAAAGCCCAAGGATTTTACTCCCTGGGCTTCTGATTTTTTACTATACAGTATATTTAATTATTATACTTAGCTAATTGTAATCTAGCTTCATCCTCGGTAAGGCTGCAATTCTCCATCAGTGCCTTAATTATAATAGAATCAGATGCTCCGAAAGATTTTGCTGTCTTTATTGTTGCTTTAATCTTTCCTTTAATTTCTCCTTGTAATTCAGATTCTTTCATGTATTTTTCTATTAATTCACACATAGGATTTACCTCCCCTCTAGGATTCTTCAGTTCACTTACTTTACAGGATAGCTTCGGAAACTTATCATTATTAACATCAGTTGCTAAAAAGCATGACATTAACTCTGATATATCTGATCCATCATTTACTGCAGTATTGACAAATATTTCATGTAATCCATCATCAATTACTGTACCAGATTCTCTAATTGTTTTATCAATATGATAGATACAGCGTCCTTCTTTAAGAAAATCAAATTGTGATATATAGACTATGTATAAGTCTATAACATCTTTAAACTTTTCTCCAGTGTTAGATTCTTTAATAGTTATACTTGATGCATTAAATCTGGCTCGCTTTAGGTGATCATCATTATCTGACTTTTGCACCTCAATATTACACTTTGTACCATCACCTAATGTACACAGTGCATCCAATCTTACGGACCTGCCATAGATATTTTTTTCGCTACTCTGAGTAATGACTTCCAATACAGTAAGCTTAGGATCTTCTAATATAACTCTTAGAATTTCTTCACAAACTTCTGGATCTTCCGCAATAGCTTCAAAGAAAATATCGTCAATTGGTCGTAAGCGCTGAACAATTTTTAGCTTTTCTTCGTTACTAAATTTCTGCATAATTATTATAACATATATGATTATATATGTTAATCCTCCTTTCTTTATGATTTGAAAGGAATATGACAGAAAATTAGTTTGAATGTATTCTACTCACAATTGATTATTGTTTAATTAGGTTTTCTTACTTAATTGCGATTCACTTCTTATTGTTTGCTAATGATCTTGCTGCTGCCATTTCCGCTTTAGTTCTTCTGTGCCTTTTAGGTTTGTTTATTTGCTCAGTAATTAGATTTGTATTATTCTTATCATTTGTATTATTCATGTTATTTGTATTGTTCGTTTTGCCTTGTCTTTCAATTTCTGCTGCTCTTGCTGCTTCCATTTCTGCTTTAGTTCTTCTGTGTCTTTTAGGTTTTACTTCAGGAGTATTTTCTGACGACTTATTTTTGTCTTTATTATGTTTAATTATCTGAATATCTGTAT
>ENA-OURZ01003497-OURZ01003497.1-human-gut-metagenome-genome-assembly--contig:-NODE-3497-length-12977-cov-5.961771_pt1 | contig 12977 bp, 18 predicted proteins | sample MGYA00242073_ERZ509195 | MGnify/ENA primary metagenome ERZ509195 (study PRJEB26280, sample SAMEA2338837) | human gut metagenome | biome: human gut; feature: human-associated habitat; material: faeces...
GATGTGCGGTCCCTGGTGTGGTATAATATGGTTACAAGGTTAGGAAAGGAAGAATTATGATGAATCAGAATGAAGAGAAGCTTCTCCGAGTTATCCAGGAACGCGAAAAGACTTTCCGTGAACGCATGGACTGTTTTGGCGCTGACGACCAAATGACGCGTGACGCATTTAGAGAATTGACGGGGCTGGAAGAAGCGTTTGAAGTTGTGTTCGGACGAACCGTCGTAGACTATATCCTGATGAAGGATCAGAAGTAAAGGATCGACACCGCGCCCGCCCCGGTTAAAGGCGGGCAGAAAAAATTAAGCGGGGTTAAACCCCGCTTCTTTTTTGCTATCTGCCCAAAAACATCGTACCGTGCACCGAAATAGCACCGATAGCTTCCGGCGTATCCTGCCAAAAATCTAGATTGCCCGAGGATCCCCAAATAATAGCATTACCATGTTTTGCGGACGTGTAGGAAAATCCAGTACCGACCCACGTATTAACATTCGGTTTAAACCACGCGGGCAAGGTGTAAATAGTATGCGACGCTTTTGCCTCAGTGATGTTTGTCAATGCATAAATTTCTGCGACGGAATCATGAACGGTGATAACCAATTTATCGTCGCCATTTTCAAAAAAGTGAATGTGATGAGTAGAATCGTCCCCGGATTTAATCGCATTCAGAAGCATGCCAGCGATATATTTCATTCCGTGCTCGTTGGGGTGGAGATGGTCGTCCAGGAATAAATCAGTCCTGCCAATCATCCAATAAGCAGCATTGGGGAAGGTTGTCGCTCCAAAATCCGCATAAGCATCATTCGATGCAAATTGAGTCGTATTAAATTTCTGATCAAGCGTTGCACCATTGAGTCCAATAATGCTAGCATTGGGCATTTTATTTTTGACTGCCGTCAAAAAACTAGTTATCGCACCGTATTCCTTTTCGTACGTCTGTTCATAATCATTCGGCCCCGAGAAAACAATCACTGCCGAATAGCTGGAAATCGTATCGCCTAAATCGGGAACAATAGTGTTTGTAAAAAGTTGTTCATAATTTTGATGCGTGTTAATGTCACCAGCGATATAACCAGCCCCACCAAAACTGTAAATTTTATAATCCACATCGCGTACCAGGCCCAACTTATCTGCAAAATACACGGCGAAATTAGAATAACCGTTAAACCAATCGCCCAGGAAGCTATCCCCGATAAACAAAATTTTATGCAGGTCAAGTCCTGATTTTACAAGTCCGTTTACCTGCGGGGTGATATATTTTTCAGAAATTTCGTTAAATTCGCCCCGCGCCACCATGCCTTGCAATTCGTCATTTACAGCCTTTTTAATTTCATCAGGCTGATTTTTTACAAGTTCTTCAACAAGCTTTATTGAGGATTCAATGTCAAGCTTTCCCGACTGGATAAAATCAATTACCCAATCAAGATTCAATTCATGGAAATTGGTATACGGGAAATGCTCAAAAATACCCATAATATCTTCCTCCTAATAAATTTGCAGTGTGAACATGCTTTTGAAATCCTGCACGATTATTTCATAAATGTCAGTTTTTCTAAGTTTAATTTCTTGGTTGATCATTTCTTGGTTCGTCGTCACGCCAATATTTCCGTGTGCGTGTACAGAATTAATGACTGATTTAGACGTATTTTCGACACGCTCCGATTGAATTTCGGGGCCGTCATAGGTTGCGCTAAATCGTTTCCCGGAATTTTCGACGGGGCCCAGTGTCGTTTCCTCATATTTATCAGTATTTTCAATCGGAGAATATTCCGCGCTCAGGGCCTTAAAAACCCGCCCCCATGCATCAACCCTTGCAAAACTCCAATTTTCCAAAATAAACTTAAACGTTTTAACATTGGAGTATGCCATTTCGAGCTCAGCGCATTCTGCAATAATTCTTGCAATCAAAACATCTTTATCTACGCCCTCGGGAACATGGAAATTATCAAACAGACTTTCGTCTGTTTTCAGGAATCCCAGAATCGACAAAATCGCCATTCATTTCGCCCCCATTCTGTCTAAATTCGACGGAAATATTAAGATCAAACATATTGTTTACGCGCTTAATACAATCTTTCAGGGTATCCATCCATATCGAAGTTAGGGCATATGTTTCAACATTGTTTGCGTTTACTTCATCAGTTATCAATCGTTCTTTTTTGTCCGTGTTCGCGGAGGGAATTCCCACACGGCTAAAAAATTCAATTTCGATTTTTCGAAGGGCTTCTAGAAGTTTATCACCGATGTAATTTTGTGCAACATTTTGCGTCAGCAGATTAACCGCCAGTTTTCCATCCGGACCGAAAAGCTGTTTGTCTGCGAATACTGCTGGTTCACCGGACGCGATATTATCATATAGCTTTTTAAGCGATTCCGCGCCAGCTTTGTTTGTCGCGCCGAATACGTAGGAAAATTTCGAATTAAGAAGATTCACGCCCAGAGATTCAGCGGTCAGCGCCATAAGGTCGCCGTAATATGACACTAGGTCATATATGCCGCCATGATCAGGCTGCAATTTAATAATTTCGCATTCTTCATGGATTCGGGGCTCCAAAATGCCCGTCAGTAGCGGATTAGTAATTATTGCGTGTGTGGGCTGATAGTAGATATCATATCCGCGCAATCCGCAACCCTGGAAAATAACACCGAATTTGTCAGTTTTTACAACCGCGCCGTATCCCCAGACATACAAAACATTCAAAAAATAGTCAGCGTCCCAATTTTCAGGAATTTTCCATTTAAAAACGCTCTGAGCCTGTTGAAGTAAATAACGCTGGAAAAATCTGGATAAACCGGATCCGGAAACATGCACCGTAGACGGATGCCAGGGAGAAACACGCGAATTAATTTCCGCGTAATTCATGGGTATGCCGCAACCCGGATTAATATTTGCCATATCCGTAAACACCTCCAATTTTTCTTTTTGTTGCCCACCACATTAACGGATTCATAATAAAATATGGATCATGTGTTGGATCATACGGCTTATATTCTTTATCTTCGATTAATTCTGATGGAAATTTTGTCCATCCAGTCCACGCCGCGCCACGTCTATTATCAATTGGTAAATAAATTACGTGTGTATACAAGCTGGAAGCTTCAACCGAATATTCATTGCCAACGTAAATTCCGCAATGCCCAGGCGAATGAAGCATTAAACAGGCTTTTTCGCGAGGGAGTGTGTCAAAACTCCCAAAATTTCCTTCGCCAACCTTATTACAAAAGTATGAATACATTTGGTCAGCGGAATAATCGGGAACGCCGTACCCCTGATAATGCATGGGTATTTCCGCGTTTACATTTCCAATGGCGTTCAGAATTTTTCTCCACCCACCAGGCCCGGCCCAGAAAAACCCTTTTAGCAATCCAACGCAATCCGTACACACGTACTGTTCTTCGATGTCGCGGGCATAATCTGTTCCATGGTCATAATGTGTCGGATATTGTGCGGATTTACGATTAAATAAATCCAGTGTGCAATGCTGACAAAATGTCGCATACCAATATGGTTGTTCTTTTTGCCCCATCAATCCCGCAAACCGCATTAAATCGTGTCCGTCATAGTAGGCCATAAATTTTACTCCCAATATGCGCCCGACGTTAAAAATCCTGAAATTGCAACATTTTCCGCATACATCGCCCCAGAAATTTCAAACGTTCCAGTAGCGCAAATAAAATACCCGGACAACGTATTAATCTTTTTTGGGGCGCATAGGGGCTTTCCGATTCGCGCATTGTCTTCATCAGACAAAAGCATGTATGTTACTTCTATGTAATGGGGGAAACTGCTGTATGCAGTGCAGCCAGTTGTGCCTGTTACAGAAACGTTATAAGTCAATAACGGATTCGCAACAGATGATTTTGGCGGCGTCGCCGAAATAGATTCCCCGGTGACTTCCCGTATTGCTTTTTCCGCATTGTTTTCCGGGACAAGCCAGCCGAATAATTTATTGCCCCAGTCGCTAGCCGTACCTACGGGATCCGAAATAATCTGCCCTGCGGCCTGCTTAATTGCATTTTGCGGTGTATTTAATGTAGGCGTAACCTGTGCCAACATCAACGGCACACCTAGGGCGCCCATCGCGGAAACCTTCATTGTTTTCCCGCCTGCCGCGGAATAATCCGCGGTTAAGGAAGCCTGCCCGCTGATAAAATCCGTTAAGACAGACAGCGAAACATTTGACGCGCCAGCCCCCACCATAGACGGAATTATTAAATCAGGGAATGGAGGATAGTGTACAATAATTTGCCTATGCTCTTCTCCGTTCAACCATTTTCCACGATCAATTTGAGGATGATCAGGAATGGATTCCGAATTAATCAGATACGCGCCCTCGGAATTATCCAAAATAGGCGCAGAAATTTCCGTGTTAAAAAATCCGCAATAGATTGTGCCGGACGCGCCAGTAGGAACATTGTTAAACGGAAACCACATAGCAGATACAACATATTGATACGGATTATACAGCATTTTGCCCAGTGTGTCGCTGATTTCCAACGTTTCACCTTCAGGCGGGGCGGGCAGTGCTGCCATAACTTTCTTTCTGAATTCAGCAAATTTTGATGGTGTCATAACATAATACGTTACGCCTGTTCCGCCTGATTCGCCGCCAATAATTCCCACCACAATATTTCCGCTATTGAATTTTTTAAACGGTGTTGACAGCGCGATATATTTTCTTACAGGGTTCGCCAGCTGCGGGTATTTTGTATCTATTACGTATTCATTAAATTCGGACGCACTCCTCAAAACGTATTGCGTTGTTTCACCAATTTCCGCTTTGTGCGATGCCAAAACGTCAACCATGCATTTCGCGTAGTACCTGCCGCCCGAAAATTCCCAGGATTTTATAAAATAGTACCGTTCAAATTCGGGAATTTGCACATAATTGTATGTAATGTTGTAATTATTCGGAGAAATAATCAGAACGGGCGCAAGAATTTCGCACGGCTCGAAAATATTTCCCTCCACTTCATGCCCGTTTTCGGGAATTTTTGTGGAATTAATACGTTTTGCAAATGCGTAAAAGACAAATTTCATTCTTGCGCCCTCCAATATTACTTTAATTAAGCCAGCAGGAAAATTACCGCATTTTCGGTGAAGTCGTTCCAATAACGTTCGGTAAAATGCCAGAACATATTGGAATAACCGCCCTTGGCGTTAAACGGGCTGGATGCCGACCACTGGTTAAATACGCTAAACCCCGCCGCTTCCCTATCAAACAGCACGCCGAAAATGTTACCGGTGGAAACTGCTTCCGCCGCAGTCACCAGAGCACCGTCAGCAGGATTAAGTCTGGTTGCCTTGACGTTAATTGCATCGGGGCTGCCGATAGCCTGCCAGAAATTAACCGCCTCATAATTTCCAATATCCATAAAGCCGTTATTAAAATTAACGGTTTTAACCTGCGCATCCACCTGCCGAAGATACGGCGCAAACAAATACAAATTCTGGTATTCTTTGGGAGTGTGGCGGTTAATCGGTTTCCCGGTCAGGTTAGTGTGATACAAGTACGTTCGTTCGGTAAGTGCGTCAGATACGGACATAATCCGCGCATACGCCCAGCGGATAAATGGCGCAAAATTTTCTGGGGCGAAAACGTTTTCATTCGTCAAGGTCGTACCAGCCGCCTGATTATATTCCGTCAGCAATTTTACCGTACGCGCATCAGCATAGTCGATAACTCCGCCCATCAAATTGGCAATGGTTGCTCGCGCGGTATTTTCATGGGCCTGAATAATCATATCATTCGCGTTTTGCGTAACCATTGCCAAAAATTCGCCGAATTCATCAGGGCCCTTAAAAGCGTTATCCAGCTGGTCACGGAAAATAGTCAAAGACTTTTCGTAGACGTTTGCGCCATAGAAATTGGTCTGAATAATTTCAGGTTTGTTCACGGTGTACTGGTCAACGCTCTGTCCGTCCGTCAGCGTCATACGCGCGTCATTTTCCCAGTTTTTGTCGACCGTATTAAGTTTGCGCGTAATTGCGCCATAGCGGCGATTAGAGACTTCCAGCCCTTTAAATTTTGCGGAATAAGGGCGCGTGGAAAAAATCGTATTGGAAAGGACCTGAGAAATCGCGCCGAGAACCGGATCATAGCCCGCTTTAAGGCCCACCTGCGCAACGCTTACAAATTCGCCAGTATTAGTCGGGGTAATTGCGCTATCCCCCGTCGCCTGAGAAACAATCGCATTAAGGACAGTAGACAACTGGTTAAAAGTCAATTCATTAACAGCCATTTAATTATTCTCCTTTCTAGGATTAATAATAGACGCGAGAATGCTATCGACATTATCACCGTCACCGGGGCCCGGAAGAGACGCGCGAAAAATGTTCGCCTTCTGAATTTCTAGCACAACATTTTTCATTTCCTGCAAAATGTTATTCAGCGCTTCATTTTCGTTCGACTTTTCCGCTTCCTTTTCAACAGGTTTTTCCACCGGCTTTTCCACCGGCTTTTCCGCCGGCTTTTCAGCAGGTTTTTCTTCCGGATTTACGCCCACAAAATTCAAAATTTCTTCGCGCGTGAATCCAGCGTCCACCAACTTCATAATTTTTACAACATCCATATTTTAAACCTCCTTTAAATATTTTTCTGCCATCCATCCAACATTCCCATTTTTATCCTTCACCAGCGCCCATTTAACAGTGTCCATTTTTTCGACTTTCTCACCATTTTTAACCGTGCGAATAATTTTATATTGGGTTCCCGGGCCTATACGCAAATTAACATTTCCGTTTACAATTACTTCCCCGGTTTTTTCAGGTTCAATTTTTTCGTCATATGAAAACCAAGGAAGTTTAACCCATTCTATCCAATTTCGTTCGGAAACGCGAGTTTTTACACATCCGTAATTTCTTCCGCGAAATTCGATTGCGTATCCGTTTCCAACATACACCCCAACATGTCCAGATTTATGAAGCATAATTCCCGGAATTTCGGGAAGGTCATTAATTGAGCCGTTTTCTATTTTCAAATTTTTGACCAAATATGAAAATAGACCATCTGCGGATTTATCAGGACAACCATATGCGCCGTATCTGATAACCTGCGATCCGAGTTTTGTCCAAATTGCGCCTTTTACTGCGCCATTTACGCAATCGCCGCAATATTTTCCTTTTTCGATATCTTTTTTGTAACTTGCAAGACCGCCTGTTCCATAGTGTTGCGGATACTGCGCCTTTTTACGGCGCAACAAATTTTCCGTGCATTTTGTCCAAACTGCACCGTACCAATATGCATCATGATTTTTGGCCCGTTCTTCCAGCCACGCGACATATTCTTTTGAAGTCGCAATTATTTCAATTTTCGCCATTTTTAACACTCACATTTTTAAGCCAAATAACTAGCTCATTAACCGCGGCGGTGTTTGCGTCAATGGACTGCTGATAGCTTTTGCTTTCTTCGCGATGAGTTTCGTTCAAATTCTTAACGTAATTTAGCAGCAAAAGACAAACAGCAGAAGGAAAACCGATAGTTGCTACAATCTGCGCAATTTCCTGCATAAATTTTACCCCCATTTAAATTTCGGGAAGGCGTTTACTGTCCCTGCCATGAACATGGGCCACCTTCCGGGTGTGGCATGTGCCCCCGCCTTCCCTTGATTTCCAGTATAGCGCCGTTTTCTTAATTTTGGTATAACTAATTATTTAATTCCAAAAAATTTACAAAATAAGCCCTCCGTTAATCGAGTTTCAAACGTCATTCGCCCAGATGCATACGCCACAATTGCGAAATATAATTCCCGCCGGGCCCTATTTATTTCGCCGTCATTTGTTCCGTAAACCAGATTAAATACACCTGATAAATATGGCGTGCAATAATATTGATTCATCGATTTATGACGATATATATTAATTTCCCCAATTTTCGCAATTGGTTTAAATTCGGCAATATTCATATGGCGCACATTTCGACTTTTTGCGTTTTCAAATTTGTTGGAAATCGCCATATTTTTAAATTCATCCCCGGCAAGTTTGTATAATGCAGTCGTATTTTTTTCTTGTGAAATTGGCGAATTTAATGGCATAATTACAGCAAACCCTCTTTTATTATCTGGATAATAATCAATTCCCTTTTCTGCCATTTTCCCTACTAAATCAACTATTTTTAGCGAAACAAAAATAGGATTTAATATATCGTTACTATTTGACAAACAAATACACTTTACAGCTTTTCCTCCATTAATTTCTCGGTTTCGGTTAATTGTCTCATATGCGTTTAAAAACGCTTCCGCCTCATTTTTCATTATCCGTTCATGCGATTCTGGAATAAATTCATCATAAATAATCAAATTTACATCGCTAGAATCAAAACCTCGCATGTTGGAAATTGTAGATAACGCGCATGTAACCATTAATGGTTTTTCGTCACCATTTAGATAATATCCTGCGCTTGACTGGGATAGCGGTCGCACTTCATATTCGATATTTTCGTCATCGCATATAGTTTTTATTGGGGCAAATTGCGTTTTAGAAATAAAATCACACTGCTGTTGCGTTCGTCTCATTATCATAGTTTTAATATTATTATCAATTGCATATTTTAACGCGCCGTATGTTTTCCCTATTCCGCGCGCACCCACCACAAAAATAAAGGCATAGGGCAGATTAATTATTTTATCCATGTCCAAATATCCGTTTTTATCGTAAATATTCATGTTTTCCTCCTATAAAAAAACCCGCCTTGCGGCGGGGTATTTTTATTTTGCCACTACATCGAACGTCAAAAATTCGCGTCCGCTTTTTGCCCGGGCTTTATCAGCAACAACCGTGAAATCATCGTCATTTTCTCCCATCAGATCGACGAATGCGGAAAAGCCCTGAATGAATGCCTTGGAAATTGTAGAATAGTAATTTCCCTCGCAATCTCTAATCACAAGAAAGTCAACTTTGTTTTCTCCATCTTCCCGAACGAATTCGGCCCATGCGGAAACGTGAATCTCCATGCCTACAACCTCGTTCAGACTCGTTGCCTTACTTGCTGCCATCGCTGCCAGCTGGATTGCGGGGATACCCTTGGTGTGATTAACTACCATCGTCTTCATTGTTTTGTCTCTCCTTGTTTTTATTTTCTACGGCTTCAATCCGTATACTTTATTATACCACAAGTCTTGTTTTAGTGCAATATATTGCCGCTCGTCTTTCAAGATTTTACAAAGCAATGCATCATAATCCTCTGACAAACCTATCTGATAGGTGGACGGCAAAATGCAGATATTGGGCCCTATTTCAATTTCCCTTCCTTCTTTTTTTATTGTACCATAAATTTCGTCATTATACCATGACGCGGTACCACCCGCCTTGCGAAAAACAAAACCCGGCTCAAAATTTCGTAAATCCCCCAATTCTTCTGCACCCTTACTTTTTAACACGCCTGATACAGTAACACCCAATTTACCGCTTTGCTCATATGCATACTTTTTTGCCCCCAACGTGATAAATTTATCGTATCCTTCCTCCATTTCATATACCCCCATATAATGGGGGTGCAGTTTTGCATCAACACCCCATGCGCCGGATTTTTTGCTATCTTTTATGCGTTCAGCATTATATCCATCCCAATTAATTTCCCCCAAATATTTAACGCTGTCCGTATCAACATACACCAAATTTTCCCCAGCTAATCTTATTCCATCTTCCAATCGCAACCTAGCCCAGGCAGTAGTATATACCCCCCATGCGTATGGTAACCAACATTTTTTATTGTATTTTTCGCAACGTTCGTATATATCACCCATTTCGAGAGTAAATGCCCCGTCGTTAAATTCAATGTCCGGTTTTAGCGGGTCTTGCGCTGTCATTCCATACAATGAATTTAATAATTGTTTTGACAAATGATAATACAGCTTTTTATCTTCATCTCCCTTCAATTTGCATTTATCCCTATAAAATCCGCAAATTAACTTTACAAATTCTTTCGGTAATTCCGAATATCTGTTCGAGTAACCGCTTATTATTTCCACGCCGTCAAATTTGTATTCCGCATCGACTATTCCCCAGTCAACATCCGTTAATGTCGTCTCCAAATAATCCGCGCTCAAAATTCGCCCGTTATCGTATGCACCATTCACGATTTTCCGCGATTTATCGCGCGTCAAATATGGTACAGGCCAATATTTTTCTTTCAGACGCACATTTTTTAGCGCAACTTCCATTAACAGCGGATAGCCGTGCATCAAATACTTTTCCAGATTTTGCGAATTTATGTTGCGCTGCACCCATTCGCCGACAGGAAATTTACAATTACACTGTACATCCGGATAACTGGAAGACCTGTCAGCACTTTTAACGTTACGTAAAATCATGCCGCTAAAAAATCTATTTGCGTGTGTATTTCCCCCGCGAAACGCCTGACGCAATTTCAGATAGATTTCAGGGGTTATTTGATATTCCTTTTTGCGGATATAATACATTATATTTTTTGCCGCTCTCCGTGCGTATCCGGTGGAAGTCAACGGGATTGTATACAAATCGTCATTATCCCGTTGCATCTCAATTTTAATTGATTCCACCAGTCCCACAACATCATTTTGGCAATATTTTAATTCCATGTCCGTTAATTCCGTCCATGGATAGCGTTCTTTGTTATAATCAAATTCTTCGCCACTCAACTTTTGATGCTCTGCACCCATTTTTTTACAAAATTGGGATAGTGACATATTCGATTGCAAATAACTGCACCTTAATTCGATTTTATCCCACATAGTGCATTTTAATATTTTCCGCCGCGCTATGGCGAAAACTTCATCGTTCGAAAAATTATAAACATTGCGTAAAAACTGAAACTCAAACGATAAATTATGGACGTAAACAACCAATCTGCACCCCATAGGGATTTCGCCGCACACCATTTCCGCAAAATCATTAAACTCTTCCCATGTGCGCCCGTAAATAGTCGCCCATCCGTCAAAATGCCATTGCCAAACGTACATTAACCCCTGTTTAATATCAGGCAAAGACGTTGTTTCAATGTCGAATGCGCTAATCATATCAACATAGCGGACTTTTACACGACTTCCCTTTGATGGCTTTAGAGGGGCCAGTTTTACTAGCCCCTCATCAAGCTCATTAACATTAATCAGTCGAACATCTGCCACACTTCTTCACCCAATTCTTCAACGCTTGCCTCGTCCAAATTGTCAACGATGTAGTCCATCGCTTCAACGTCAGGTGATCCGGCGCTCTGTCCCGCACGCGCTCGTAGATACTCCATAACTTCCCCAAATTTAGCAATATTGGATTCGGTGATGTTCCAGCCTCGGGCCTGCAACGTTTTTACAGCCTTTAACTTTGATGCCTTCATCCCCGCAAGACTGAGCGATTTTTGACCCAACCACCCTTCAATCTGCATTAGCGCTATTTCCGCGTTTGCGATTCCAGCTTTCCGCATTTCCGCAACGCTGTTTTTTCTCACCTGCTCCAGTATCTGCACCGCGCGGACGTTATCGGGATATTTCGCGGTCAGACGTTCCAAGCGTTTTCGCAAAATGGATCGCTCTGCGCTATACTTTTTCCAATCCATTTTCAGCGCCCTCTTCCTTTAGCAGGATTTTAATAGTTTCTCCAATGTCGCGCGTCAACACGGTGTTGTCCCAGTTAATGCCGTTGTCGATAGTAGTCACTGATGGGCAATCTTTTACAATTCCGTTGCACTCACGAATGTCGCTTATTGCCCTCACTTTGTAATACGTCGATGCGTAATAATTGCTTTCAACCGACGCAATATATTTATACCCCCAGCGTTCCAGAATGTCCAACTCGTCTGGTTTGTAAACTTTCCTACTCATTTAAAATACCTTCTTTCTTCGCGTCGTCCAGTACGATACATTACCCACGCCAACATATTAAACGCCCCTACGATTGCTCCGCCTAGGGCCATCAGGCCCAAACCAGTCCAGAATGACATGCGCTTTCACCTCACATAATATGGTTATGCCCTGATTTCTCAGGGCTAGCCTTCGAATTACTCGAAATCGCGTTCATCCAGAATCTGGAAATCAGGGTTGTTAGATTCCAGCGCCTTCACGATTTCATCAAAATCGAAATCATCGTCCCAACTACTCACGTCCTCTACATCACTCAACGTGTGTTCGTACTGCCAACCGTCATGCCCGCCATAAATTCGGACAATCTTTTCATCATAGTCGACAAAAATCATTTCCAGCTCCGCGTTCGTACACACCTTGTACAGCTTCTTCATGTTCTTTTCCTCCTTTTATCGAAATCCCTCATCAGGATATAGTCTACCACGGTTCGTCCGGGGCGGGATTATTTGATCGTTATGTACCCAATGCCCCGGGAATACCGGGGGATGCACAGTGTTACTGTTTTGCTCCCAGCGCGGCAATAGTATTTCCCAGTAGTCCATGTAGCGTCATCTGCCACGCAATACCTCAGCGCGACTTCGGTCTGCTTCTGCGATAATCGCAGACTTTCACAAACACCAAACGATGCAATAAACACATCTGCAAACCAGCCTCTACGCCGGGGAAACTGGAGGAAAAACGCTTCGTCCAACTTCTGTAAATGCGCCTTGGAAAACTTCGTTTCCTCCTGCTCATACAGCTCAGCGAAAACTTCATCTGACAGGGTATCATCACTATAAAGCTCAGCAACCCGCGCCGTGTGTAATGCCTCCATGCGCTTGCACTCATCCAGCAGTGCTTGGCGTTTCTGCCTGTCTGTCATTACTATTCCCTTCCTTTCCTAAACCATATTATACCACACCAGGGACCGCACATCAATAGTTTTAGTAAGCGTTCACACACTCTTTACAATATGTGCAAACCTCACAATATGCCTTGTGCACCCTGCTAAATTTGTGCATATTGCACAATTTTATGTAGTTTTTATTAATGATTAATCGCTATTCTCAACAAAAAATAACGAATTTCTTTCATTTTGTCTACTCCAGAGCCTGCCGGATATCCTCAATAATATCGCCTGGACCTTCAATACCTACACTAAGGCG
>ENA-OURZ01003501-OURZ01003501.1-human-gut-metagenome-genome-assembly--contig:-NODE-3501-length-12973-cov-3.104118_pt1 | contig 12973 bp, 10 predicted proteins | sample MGYA00242073_ERZ509195 | MGnify/ENA primary metagenome ERZ509195 (study PRJEB26280, sample SAMEA2338837) | human gut metagenome | biome: human gut; feature: human-associated habitat; material: faeces...
TTTCGCGTTCCTTTCTTTACTTCTCATCGACCGTCCTAATCTCGAATGCCGCATGATCCAAAAGGCTCATGATGTCCGCTTCCATGCACTGCTGATATGAGTTTTTCATAAGATTGATACAGATCTTCACTATCCGATCCACATTTTCCCTGCATATCTTCCACAGGTTTTCACCCGGATCTTCATCGTTATATCCATTTTCTTCGTCATATTCGTCGAAAGCAGATTTTTCTTTCTGTATCTTTTCTAATTCTTTCTGCTCTTCTTTGGTCATTTTGGTCATTTCCAATACAGCGCGGATATTGTCTTCGACACTCAGCCGCCGGAACACCGAAGCCTCCTGTGCCAAATAACCTACCCCCAACTGTGCACGCTTATAAACCGGTTCTTTGGTTATTTCCTGATCATCCAGAAAGATCCGACCACCATTCGGAGTGATCAGTCCGACAATCATATAAAAAGAAGTCGTTTTCCCAGCACCATTAGGCCCCAACAAACCCACAATCTCTCCTTGCTCCACTTGCACCGATACATCTTTGACAACGGTACGACTTTTATATTTTTTTATCAAATGTTCTGCTTTTAGTATCATCACGTGCTGTTTTAGAATACAAAGATAAGAAAAAGACAGAGAGGAAGAAAAAAAAATACAAGGACTACAGGAAAATGATTTAAAAATTCAAATGAACAGAAAAATTAATAGCAAAATTCTGAACATGTTGTCCTGGCCGGTCTTCGCGGTGGGTCAGTCTCCATATCGCATCGATCCGGAACAGCCGGAAAATATTTTCTATGCCGACCCCTGTTTCAAAATAAGGCTTGGACACCGAGGACATTCCCTCGGGGAATAACAGTACGGCCCGGGTATCGGGCAGGCTTCCGTTATTCTTATCGGAAAGTGTGCCGATCAATCCTTTGAAAATAAACACTTCCCGCCATTTCAATTTTTTCATCAAAGGAATCTTCCCCAAAAAGAAACCTTTAAAATGATGTTCGTAGAAAAATGCCAGCCAGGTATCCGAAGCAAACTCATAGTAATTCATACATGAGAAAGCGTAAGGATCATAAAAATAGGTAGCGTTTCCTTCGTGAAGTTTCAGTAAAGGATAAGGCACTTTCCCGAAAATTTTTCCTCCGGTCAGTACCACATGAGACTTACCGATCGGCGAAATCGGAAAATCATAATTGATAGAAGCTACAGCCCGGTAAAATTCATAGTCATTTTTAAACAGCCCCTTCACCCCCATGGCCAGATCGACGCCGATAATCGGATAATCGGATCCTAAACTGTATTTATCGAATGCTTTACGAACGACTATTTCATCTTTAGACAAACGGGTATTCAAGCGTACTATCGTCGACTGTACAGAGGGCATCAATTCTCCGTCAGGTTTCACAAAAGGCACATAAGGATTAGAAAACAGGTCCCTGACCTGTACCCCAAAAGTATTGGAAACCCCTTGCCGCCATTCTTTCTCAAAGTTCACATCCAACTGGTTGACCATACTCAACCGATCGTTATCCCCTCTCGAAAAGATTGAACTCAGGATATTTCCTTCGGTAAACGCATTGATTCCCGCTCCCAATTGCACGACATCGTGTTTGAAAGCAGCCGATAACTTCGAAGTCGGTAAATCGTTGAAGGAATAATCGAATCCACCGGCTCCTTTCCAGCGACGATCCTTCGTTCCATAGGCTCCGTAACCGAAAAGACGGATTTTCTTGCTGAAATCGGTTGTAGTCCGGGCGCCCAACTGAAAACGGCATCCTTCCTGTTTGTTGAAGCTAAGCAACTTATAATAAGGTCCCCACTCTACATATTCGGTATCGTAATACCCACCCAGGACCATAGAGACAATCGTGTATATATTTTGATACAGGGGTACGTTTTTAATCGAATCGACCATTCCATAGATCTGTTTTTCCTTACCACTCAATGCATAGGGCCGGATCGTATCCCAAAAACGATCGTCATTTTTCAGGACATTATTATCGATAATCACATTATTATCCATTTTGAGCACCCTGTCGGGAATGACCGGATTCAGCTGTATATGCGAGTAATCTACTTGCCGGTGCCCCAAAAAGGACACCATCTTCGAAGAATCGGACATGACGATGGAAAAATCGGCAAAGATTTTATCCTGCTTCGGAAACCAGACCGAATCGTCCAGGAACTGATTTTCATTATCCAACACCAGGTGTCTGATCCAGTTCACATTCAACCCCTTCATCATTTTGACGTGAGCCGATTGCAATGCCCAGGTCATCGAATCGATATTTACTTCCCCATCCAATACAGGTGTAGAGAAAGATTTGGGATGGAATCTGATTTTATAGGTCTTCCGGCCATCGATCTGCAAACTATCGACCAGGAAATATTTATAAAATAAAAGCCCGTGATCCGAAAGCGGACTGGCGAAACGTACTTCGAAAATATCGATATAGTTGTCGTAAAAATTGACGTTGGCATGTAAATGGCCGGTAAACTGCGCCAGGGTATAGTCTTCTTCAATACCGGAAATCCGGCTGGCATTCACAATCTCCCGGGATAAGGACGGTGACTTCCGGTAATAATAATCGGCAGAAGCTTCGGAAATCATCACAGGCAGATAAGCCTTTCCCGTAATGACCGAAGTATCCATGTGCTCGAAGATAAATCCGAAATTCTTTTGTAACTTCTTATTTTTAAACCCTGGCTTGATATTCGTCAGGTCGAGCTCCATCTTGGTATAAGTCTTACAATAATATTGTTCGAACCGGGCAGGATTATTTCTGTATTTGTTTTTACTGACATTCCGGAGGATCACATGTGCCGGATTTTCTCCGGGAGTAACTTTTACCTCGTCCAGATCGAAAGTCTGAGGTTCCAGCTGAAAATCGACAGCATTGTACGCCCCCTTGTTTATCTTTACTGTTTTCGGGAGATAACCGACAAAAGACGCCTGGAGCTCAGTCACTTCTTCGCGGGTTTCGAGGTAATATTCTCCATCGAAGTCGGTGGTCATTCCAATAGTCGTCCCGGTAAAAAAAACATTGACCAGAGGTAAAACTTCTCCCGTCTTGGCATCCGTCACTTTCCCCTTCACCCGGGTACTCTGAGCCCACATGCATTGTCCAAGTAACAGTAATACAACTAATAATACGATTCTTTTATTCATGATCATTATACTACCCCTTCTCTCAATATATCGTGGATATGAACCATTCCCTTGTATTTTTTATCTTCGTCCACGACCACCAATTGAGTGATACTATTCTGTTCCATTTTCTGGAAAGCGTTGTAAGCGAGTTCTTCTTCCTGAATAGTTTTCGGAGAAACCGACATAATATCCCGGGCTTTCAAGCCATCCACATCTTCATATTTCTCGAGCATACGTCTCAAATCCCCGTCGGTAATAATACCTAACAATCCTCCTTCGGCATCGGTCACCGCCACTGCGCCCAATCTTCCGCCCGACATCTCCAATATCACTTTACGGATTCCGTCTTCCAAAGATACATAAGGCCGGTTATCCTGATCGAATACATCGGATACCCGGGTATATAAACGTTTCCCCAAGGATCCTCCGGGATGATATTTAGCAAAATCACGGCTTGAAAAACTCCTGCATTGGATCAGACAAATAGCAAGGGCATCTCCCATCACAAGTTGTGCTGTCGTCGAGTTGGTCGGCGCCAGATTATTCGGGCAAGCTTCACGGTCGACCTGTGCTTTCAATACATAAGCCGCATTCTTTGCCAGGAAAGAATCGGTATTCGATACCATAGCCACGATCTGTTCGTTACCGACATTCCGGATCAACGGGACCAGCACCTTGATTTCGGGGGTGTTCCCGCTTTTGGAAATACAAATGACGACATCGTCGTGGCAAATCATCCCCAGATCACCGTGGATAGCGTCGGCCGCATGCATAAAAACAGCAGGAGTACCGGTCGAATTGAGAGTAGCCACTATTTTTTGGGCAATAATGGCACTTTTACCTATACCTGTAACGATCACCCGTCCTTTCGTATTATAGATCAACCGGACCACTTTTTCGAAATCGTCGTCGATAAATCGAGCCAGATTCTGTATAGCTAAAGCTTCATCAGCAATTACTTTTTTTGCAACCTCCTTAATATCAACCATCTTAGATTATTCTTTAAAATATTTCTTAAACAATAGACAATATTTATGCCAAAAAAATCAGAAAAAATTATGGTAACCCGATTTTTTTCCTATAACTTTACTAAACGACAAAAATACCAATTTTTGTCATTCATTTGCTTAGGTGATCATAACATTTATTGTGCCATTTTGTTTGTCCAAACAAATTAAGTTATAAATTTGCATTTCCTTGAGAAAAAGGGTGTGCAAAATATATGAATAATACAATGGGATTGCAGATTAATTTACACGCAAAATTAAAAGAGTATTTTGGCTTCGATCATTTCAAAGGAAATCAGGAAGCCATCATTAAGAACGTGCTGGCAGGAAATAACACTTTTGTATTGATGCCTACAGGAGGTGGTAAATCGTTGTGTTATCAATTACCGGCATTGCTTCTCGAGGGCACCGCGATTATTATTTCTCCGCTGATTGCTCTGATGAAAAATCAGGTGGATGCCATGCGTTCATTTTCAGCCGCTGAAGGAGTTGCGCATTTTCTCAACTCTTCGTTGACCAAAAATGAGATTTTAAATGTGAAAGAAGACATTTTGAGCGGTAAAACGAAAATGCTCTATGTTGCTCCCGAATCCTTGACCAAGGAAAGTAATGTTGAATTTCTAAAGAAGATCAAGATTTCTTTCTTTGCTGTGGATGAGGCACATTGTATCTCGGAATGGGGCCACGATTTCCGGACAGAATACCGGAAAATCCGTCCGATCGTCGAAGAAATCGGTAAAGCGCCGATCATTGCATTGACTGCGACAGCGACACCCAAAGTGCAGAACGACATCCAGAAGAACCTGGATATGATGGATGCCCAGGTTTTTAAATCTTCTTTCAACCGACCGAACCTATACTACGAAGTACGTCCTAAACAAGGAGATGTCACGAAAGACATTATTAAGTTTATTAAAAACCATGAAGGGAAATCCGGTATCATCTACTGTCTGAGCCGGAAGAAAGTGGAAGAACTGGCGGAAGTGCTTAGTATCAACGGTATCAAAGCAGCTCCTTATCATGCGGGAATGGATGCCAGTACCCGAAGTACCAACCAGGACCGCTTCCTGATGGAAGAGGTGGACGTTATTGTAGCGACCATCGCTTTCGGTATGGGGATCGACAAACCAGACGTACGCTTTGTCATCCATTACGACATTCCTAAAAGTCTCGAAGGGTATTATCAGGAGACAGGACGGGCAGGACGGGATGGTGGCGAAGGAATCTGTCTGACTTATTATAGTTTTAAAGACATCCAAAAGCTCGAAAAGTTTATGCAGGGGAAACCCATTGCCGAACAGGAAATCGGTAAACAATTGCTGATGGAAACAGTCGCTTATGCCGAGACTTCTTTATGCCGGCGTAAAGTACTGCTCCATTATTTCGGAGAAACCTATGAAGAAGACAACTGCGGCTGTTGTGACAACTGCCTCTATCCGAAGAAAGAGTTCGAAGGCGAAGATTATATGGTCGATGCCCTGCAACTGGTCAGCGATGTTAAAGAAAAATTCAAAATCGAACATTTGGTTAATATCCTCATCGGTGAAGCCGATTCTGCCATCAAATCGTATAAGCATGATAAACTGGAATTATTCGGTGCCGGTTCGGAAAAAAGCCGGCAATTCTGGACGATGGTATACCGGAGGGCTTTAGTCAGTTCATTTATCGAAAAAGATATAGAACAATACGGAGTAATCAAACTAACGGATGAAGGCCAAAAATTTTTGGATAACCCTAAAAGTTTTATGCTGATGGAAGATCACAATTTCGACGAGAACGAAGAAGAAGAAAAGATACAGGAGAAAGGTGGTGTATCTGCGTTGGACAGCACTTTATTCGCTATCCTGAAAGATTTACGGAAGAAAATAGCCAAGACCAATAACTTGCCTCCTTACGTCATTTTCCAGGACCCGTCACTGGAAGATATGTGTACCAATTATCCGATCACACTCGAAGAATTGGCCAACATCCAGGGCGTAGGTGCCGGGAAAGCACAGAAATACGGCAAAGAATTCGTCGAAGTCATCAAACAATACGTTGAAGACAACGAGATCGAACGGGCACAGGATATGGTCGTGAAAACAGTAGCCAATAAATCCAAATTCAAAGTATACATCATCCAGAATATCGACCGCCAGATCGATCTGGAAGATATCGCTTCGGCTTTGGGGCTCAACTTCGACGAACTGATCAAGGAGATGGAAGCGATCGTCTTTTCCGGAACGAAATTAAACATCGATTATTATCTCAATAAGATCCTCGACGAAGAGCAACAGCAGGAAATCATGGATTATTTTATGGAGGCGAGTTCCGACAATATTTCCGAAGCTTTCGACGAATTCGAAGGGGATTATGCAGAAGAAGATCTTCGGCTGATGCGGCTGAAGTTACATTCCAAACACGGAAACTGACAATGGAAAAAGTTGCGGGAAATATTGGGGGTAAGTCGAAATGATCGATACCCCCTCTTTTTTCGTCAACTATAAGGGGTATGTCACTGTGTCACAACCACTCTCCAACTGCCGTCCTTTTCACCTCGCTCAACGTATTTCTTCTGATCATTATATATTTCAATGGCTTTGAATATCGATCTGTTCAAATATTATTCGGAAGCCTTAGAAAAAAACAATGAGATGATCCGGCTTCATAAAGCCAAAGATGAGCAGAAAATAGTAAGAAAAAGAAAAATTTTTTTAGAAGTAGAAGTCAGCGAAGATGAGTATCAGGCTTTTATGAAGCAAACGAAATAATCCGTCTTATTTACCTCATACTCATCTTCCTCTAGTTTTTCAATTCATTTTATCTACAGAACGGACAAATTCGATATCCTCCCGGAACAATTTCCGGTAAGTGATATGGGTGCGCCAGGCTTTCGCTCCGATGTAATCCATCAGATGTATCATTGGAGGATTAAAATCGCCCACCCAATTCAATTCCAGATATTTATATTCCCTGTTCGCTTCGATAATGCGCTCAGTAAAGCGTTTGATCATGGCCGCTTCCACTCCTTTCCCCTGAAACTCGGGTACCACTCCGAACAACTGTCCCAAAGCCACATCGATTTTCCGGAAATGACGGTAATACATCAGTTTCAAACCACCCCACAAATTCATTTTTCCATTTAAATGTCTCACTACCTGATTGATTTCCGGGAACATCAGGAAAAAACCGATCGGTTGCTCTTTATAAAAAGCAAAATAAATCAAATCCTTATCGATAATCGGTTGTAAACTTTTATAAATCGCTTCTACCTGCTCCCGGGTAATCCCGTCTACTCCGTGTACTTCCAGATTCCAGGCTTTATTATAGACCTCCAATAAGGCTTCTATGGCTTTCTGCTTCCCGATATCCCCATAGGTCTGGACCGTATAATCGGGATTTTTCAATATCCGGTCGGCTTTCCAAACGACAATTTTAGAAAGGCTGTCCATAACAAGACGGGTGCGGAATGTAAACTGTTTGAAAAAATCCCGGAAACCGTAGTTTTCAAAAAAAGAAACATAATAAGGCTGGGTATAAGGCATCGCATAAACAGGCGACTGATCGAATCCATCGACCAACAACCCCCACCACTCAATCCGTTCCCCGAAATTTACCGGCCCTTCCATGGCCTCCATACCTTTTCCTTCGAGCCACTCCCTGCATTTATCGAACAAACAAAAAGCGGCCTGCCGGTCGTCGATACATTCAAAAAATCCCATTTGCCCGACACTATATTTGTCCAGATGACAGGTTTTCCGATTGATAAAAGCAGCTACTCTCCCTACACATTGCCCTGCCTCGTCCTTCAAAATCCAGCGGATACATTCGCCATTTTGGAAACAAGGATTTTTCGCAGGATCGAATACATTCCGGATATCATTATCCAAAGGACGTATCCACCAGGGATTTCCTTTATATAGTCTTACCGGTAATTCCAGAAAGTCCGTTTCATGTTGTCGGGTAGTTACTTCAATTAAAGTATACATAACAAAAAAATTAAATTTTTTGACTTAAGGCCATTGCTTGAGCCGGAAAGATAAAATCGGCCAATCGCTTGAGCCAAACGACAATAAAAGCCAATAATATTCGCGGGACGATCAGCCATACGACAGGTAACCCCAATACGGCAAACAACAAAGGATCTTCCAACTGCGAATGCGATATCGCCAGATGATAATTCAACAAATCCGCTTCGGTCCCGGTTAGTTTACCTTGCCGGGCATAATCCATCAATACAGCGGAACCGTAAGCCAACCCCAGCGTATTGCCCACCACCCATAAAAAAGCCACCTGTCGGGGTAAACCCAACAATTGCATACCCGGACCTAAAAGCGAAGAGATCCATTTCAATACCCCGAATTCTTCCAACAGACGTTGCAGGATCATCAATCCGGTAATCAGGGCCACGACTTTCAGGGACAACCACAGACTGGTTTGCAGCCAATTGAACAAAGTATCGCGGAATCCCAAGTCGACAGAAGGCTGCGCTATCATCCGCCCTGCAAACTCCGGCAAGATCAGATTTAAAACGGCAGCAGCGATAAAACTACAGGTAAAACGGAGTAAGACCATCTTCCAACCCGCAGAACCGGTTTTCTTCTGTACCAAAGTTTCCACCGGATAATTATGGGAAATCAGGCACATCATAGCCAACAAAATCCCTTCTCTCACCGTGAAATCCATATTCGACAGCAAAGCGATCACCGTATAGATATTGGTAAAAATACCGGTCACAAAGACCAAAGCCGCATCACCGGGCAAACCGATCCTGGTGAACAAAGGAGCTACCACAGCAGAAACAGCCGGCAACACCTGAAAGTAGGTAAGCAACATCACCACGAAAGAAACCGGAAGCATAATCTTCAAAAACCAGCAAGAGGTTTTCAATGCCACCGGCCAGACTTTCCTGATACAACCGATTATCCTTTCTTTCACCATATCCTATTTTCTCTTTTTTCCTCTTCCCCCTTCTCTCTCTCAGCCTATAGCTTTTAGCATTTAGCTTTTAGCATTTTACTTTTTACCTCAACTGCTCGGTCAGCAACCGGATCTCCAATGCCGGGCTAATCCGTTCGTACAGAATATTATAAACGGCATTCGTTATCGGCATATGCACATTATACTGGTCGTTGATTTCTTTAATTCCTTTCACGCCGAAATACCCTTCGGCAATCATCAGCATTTCCATTTGTGCCGATTTCACCGAATATCCTTTACCGATCATCGTCCCGAAAGTCCGGTTCCGGCTAAACTGTGAATAAGCGGTTACCAGCAAATCCCCCAGATAGGCCGAGCTCTTGATATCCCTTTCTATCGGATGAACGGCAGCCACAAAACGCTCCATCTCCTGAATGGCATTGGATACCAAAACGGCCTGAAAATTATCTCCATATCGCAATCCATGACATATTCCCGCTGCAATAGCGATAATATTCTTCATAACAGCCGCATACTCCGTACCATAGATATCGTCCGAAATCGTCGTCTTCACATAATGGCAGTTGAACAATTGTGACACCAACCGGGCCACCCGGGTATCGTCACAGGCAAAGGTCAGGTAAGACAGGCGTTCCAAAGCAATCTCTTCTGCATGACAAGGCCCTGAAATCACCACGATCTGCTCCAAAGGTACTTCATACTGCTGGTGGAAGAACTCACCGATAATCAGATTATCATCCGGGATCATTCCTTTAATCGCCGACACCACAATCTTGTCTTTCAACGGACGGGTGGCTTTTGCCACCACATTTTTAAGAAAAGCACTCGGTATAGCAAAAATGATGATATCCGAATGGGCAATCAGTTTGTCCAGATTATCCGTAAAAGAAATCCGCGACAGATCGAAATCGACCGAACAAAGATAGCGAGGGTTATGGTTCAACTCTTTAAAAGCGTTGATGGTCTCGATATTACGCATAAACCAATTGATATGCTCATTCGTTTCCAGCAGAATCTTAGCAATAGCCGTAGCCCAGCTTCCGCCGCCGACGATCGCAATCCGTGGATTTTCAGGAATTTCCATGCCGATAAAATTTAGTTTAAGCCAACCATTTTTTCACTTCTTCGGGAGTCAACCCTGACAATCCCAACTTTTCTTTTTTGTTGATTCCGCAAAGCTCCTGATGCAATTTATTCGTATTCCCGACTGCTTTCAAAGCTTCCACCGTCTGATATCCGGCTTTCTTCACCACTGCGATCCATTCTTTCGGAATCCCCAGCGCCTCGTATTTCTCATCGCCGTCTACGGTAACTTTCTTTTCGGGCTTCATCTGGGGAAAGAACAACACATCCTGAATCGACGCGCTATTGGTCAGGAACATACAAAGCCGGTCGATACCGATACCCATACCGGAAGTCGGCGGCATGCCGTATTCCAGTGCGCGTACAAAATCATAGTCGATATACATGGCTTCGTCATCTCCTCTTTCCTGCAATTTCAGCTGATCCTGAAAACGTTCCAGCTGATCGATCGGGTCGTTCAGCTCGGAATAGGCATTAGCCACTTCCTTACCGTTTACAAACAGCTCGAAACGTTCGGTCAGTTCCGGATTTTCGCGATGTTTCTTCGTCAACGGCGACATCTCTTTGGGATAATCGTAAATAAAAGTGGGCTGGATATAATGTCCTTCACACTTTTCACCGAAGATCTCATCGATCAGTTTACCCTTACCCATGGTCTTATCCACGGGGATCTCCATTTTTACACAAGCCTCGTACAACTCTTCTTCCGACATTTTCTCGATGTCGTACCCGGTATATTCTTTAATGGCATCGGCCATACGTACCCGCCGGAAAGGACGTTTAAAGTCGATTTCATTTTCGCCTATCACCGCTTTCGTAGTCCCGTTGATCGCCAGCGCAGCCGTTTCGATCATCTCTTCCGTGAAGTTCATCATCCACAGATAATCTTTATAAGCCACATAAATTTCCATACAGGTAAATTCCGGATTATGTGTCCGGTCCATTCCCTCATTCCGGAAATTCCGGGAAAATTCGTACACCCCTTCAAAACCGCCGACAATCAGCCGTTTCAGGTATAATTCGTTGGCAATACGCAAATACAAAGGGATATCCAATGCATTATGATGAGTGATAAACGGACGTGCAGACGCTCCTCCGGGAATGGCTTGCAACACAGGGGTTTCCACCTCCAGATACCCTTTGGAATTGAAGAAATTCCGGATAGCGTTGATCATCCTGGTACGTTTCACAAAGACTTCCTTGACCTGAGGATTCACGATCAGGTCGAGATAACGCTGGCGGTAACGCTGTTCGGGATCGGTAAAGGCATCGAACACCTTGCCTTCCTTCTCTTTCACAATCGGCAGCGGCCGCAACGATTTCGACAACATGGTCAATTCTTTGGCGTGTACGGAAATCTCACCTGTCTGTGTGCGGAACACAAATCCCTTCACTCCGACAATGTCACCGATATCCATCAATTTCTTGAAAACCGTATTGTAAGCGGTCGATGCTTCATCTCTAGAAATATCGTCCCGGCTGACATACACCTGGATCCGGCCGGTAGCATCCTGTAATTCGAAAAATGAAGCTTTACCCATAATTCTCCGGCTCATCATCCGTCCGGCAATCACCACATTCCGGGGCTCTGCTGTTTCGTCGAACCGCTCTTTTATTTCTGCCGCATGGGCATTCACTTGAAACTCCGGTGCCGGATAGGCTTCTATCCCCAGTTTAGCCAATTCATTCAATGAATTTCTTCGGATAATCTCTTGTTCACTTAATTCCGTAAAGCTCATCTTTTATATTTTTAATTGTTTTACTTCCAACAAACTATCATTCCAGAATTTTAATTAATTTTGCAAAGTTACTATTTTCCCGAAGTAAAAACAAATCAAAATAAAACAGCCATTGTCGGGTTTTCAACAATGGCTGTTTTTACAATCCTGATCGACTTATTTTTTCAATATTTTATCGAGTAATTCCACCGCTTCCGGCTGAGAAGGACGCGGAGCATAAGCATCTATGATCTTGAAATTTTCGTCTATCAATAAAAAACGGGGAATATATTTGATCTGCCACCCTTCATTCAGATTTTTTGTATCCGTACAATTGTATTCCGGTATCCCGGCTTCTTTGCCTTCGATAAATGAAAGCCAGGACTTTTTCTCTGTATCGGTAGAAACAGCCAGGAAAACGATATTATCGTTCCGGTATTTTTTCGCCAGCTCATGGAATTTCGGGGATTCCTGAATACAAGGTCCGCACCAGGTTGCCCATAAATCCACATAAATCACCTTGCCTTTATAATCACTCAGACGAGCCGTTTTCCCATCCGGAGCAAGCAATTCCAGATCCACAGCCGGACTTCCTTTCAGTAATGCCCCGGCAGAATTAAGTTTTACTTCCAATACTTCCCGGATATCCGTATTTTTCAACTTTCCGGCATATTCCCGTACTTCCCCGACAAGTTCCGTATTTATTTCACTATCCAGCTTATAAGCGTACTGTGCAGCGGTAAAAAGTTCTTGAGTACGTTCGGGAAATTGCAATTTTTCTTTTAGACCGGGAGTTTCCATGGCAGTGCCGATCACATCTCTGACAACAGCCACATCCAGATATTCCTCTCTATTTACCCGGGGAACGACTTTCAGCAAGTCGGGAATAATCTGCTGCATAAATTTCTCACGCTCTTCCCGGCTTCTCACCGGCTGTAAAGCACAGTAAGAGGGATAAGCAGTATAACTATTTGCCATGTCGGCGACAATACGGGCTTTCTCCAACTCTTTGAACGCAGGAGTAGCCTCTTTTACCCGCTCCAGTTCAGCCATCCTCAATTGAGCCAAAGAATCGACGGCAACTTTGATTTCCTCAAAGCTT
>ENA-OURZ01003515-OURZ01003515.1-human-gut-metagenome-genome-assembly--contig:-NODE-3515-length-12938-cov-25.115579_pt1 | contig 12938 bp, 11 predicted proteins | sample MGYA00242073_ERZ509195 | MGnify/ENA primary metagenome ERZ509195 (study PRJEB26280, sample SAMEA2338837) | human gut metagenome | biome: human gut; feature: human-associated habitat; material: faeces...
CAAAGGTAGGTTTAGGGAACATGCGTGTCAAGGCGGAAAATAGAATGGTTACTGCCCAGCAAACTCTTAGCAGTTTCTAATTTATCCATTTATTAAAAATTTCATTACAATTTGTAACAGACAGTTCTTTATGCATCAACTCCCGTCCCATACTTTCTATAATCAATCTATCGGGAACCGGCATTTGATTGATTTCAGTAGAATTTACCTGCGTAGACCCATTCAGTATTCGATAGTATTTATCATAAAAACTGGAATTAAGTAACACGTACAGACCATAAGTAATACAAGGAGAATCGCATTTTATAAAGTTTATTTTATTCTGTGTACTAATATACGGAAATTGCGAAAATCTTTGTTTAAGATATATACCACACTGCAGTCTCCTGTCCTCTTCTTTTGAGGTGAAACGCTTAACCATAAGAAAATCACTGTTCTCCTGCAGAAAAGCCTTCCGGTCTGTTTTTATAACTTCCCCTTCTTTACCCAACGGCCATACTACCCGTCCGTTTCTGATATGCTGTGAATACAAAAGGGGATACGAACCATCTTCCAGATGATCACGAAGCACTTCCCTTGTTCTGAAATCAACAATTACACCTGTTTGCATACGCAGATTCATGTCGGGAAGAGTCTTGTCGAAGCGGTTAATGAGAGAAAGTACGGCAGCGTCAGCTTCGTTTGTAACCAGATATACAAACTGGTTTCGCGCCACCACGGTAGCATAAGGAGCACGGAAAGTCTTCAAATCAGTAAATTGAGAAGTAGAAGAAGAGGTTATATTGATATACTCCGGTGTAGCCGTAGTCTTCTTAACTTTTACGATTACTGTCTCCTGCAATACCGATTCACCCTCAAAAACCTTGTCACGGCTTTCGAACAAGTGCATATCGGTAATAACACAGTTTTTGAAAAAATATTCCCTGAATTTCTTGAAATAAGCTCCGGAGGTCCAGGAACGGGGCACAATATATACCAGTTCGTGTCCTTCCTTAAGGTTATGTATACCCATAGCCCAGAAAAGAAAATAAAGATTAGGAGCGCCATAACATATACTTGGCATCACTCTGGCTTCGTCCGCATCTTTCGGTATTTTAAGATAAGGAGGATTTCCTATGATATAATCATATACATTATCCTGAACAGAGAATAATGTATCCCCTTCAAAATTCTGCGAAGTAATATAATTATCCCTGACTATAGAATATTCAACTCCATACTCAGAATGAAGAAACTCAAGATTAGCCTCCAAAAGAGGTAAGACATTCTCATCCGTTTCATAACAAGTAAGATGAATCCTACCCTCATAGTCAGACTCCACCAACTTGTCAACAACCGCCGCCGACAAGATGCCTGTTCCAGCACCTGCGTCCAACAGGCGAATTTCAGGCTTTGAAAGATCGAAACAGAAAAGCGAAGCCATATAAGAAGCTGTAGTCCCGTTTGTAAAGAACTGACCATATTTCTTACGCTTGGTTTTAGGAACCGAAGCTATAAATTTCTCCGTATTTTCAATAACCGTTTCTAACATCTTTATATTCTTAAATTTTATCAACAATCAGATATTTCATCTCAACAGAAAGAATTTGAGTTTTTTCCATTCTACCTGCTGCAACATTACAACAACAAGCATTTGTCGCACTAAAACTTCTTACTATCCTAAGTTGACAAGTACCTTTGAAACAAATCATTTCCAACCAGTACGGGTTTCTTCCGATTCGGTTTCATAGAATAACTATTTAGCAACAAAAATACGAAATAATCCACTAATTACAGCATTAAACGTGACATAACATGACGAGAATACCGAATCCGACCGTGATGTAACATATACGTATCTTATATTGCCATATAAAAAAACATACACAAACACCGACTTAGCTTACAACACTCCCGACACAGAGGCACAGACCAAGTACGACAGGTATATGCAAGTCATTAAGGCCGATCCATACAACAGTTATGGTTACAAGGCTCCGGCTTTGAACAACCTCGGAGTACTCTACGAAAGTCTGGGTGACCTGAACAATGCCAAAGCATGCTATGAGTATGCACTGCAAGCCTGTCCTACCTACGACATGGCAAAGCAGAACCTTAAGAGTGTAAAAGCCCAGCGCAGAAGTAAGCGATGGAGCACCATCGGAAACATACTCGGTACCGTAGGCGAGACATTAGGAACGATGAGTAATAGCCAGGCAGCAGGAACATACGGCACATATCAGGAAAATGGATCTTCCTACAGCGGATCTTCTTCCGGAAGTTCTACAGGAAGCTCGATGTGTAAACGTTGCCACGGTTCAGGAAAATGTTCGTCAATGAGTGGAACCGCAGACAAATACTATTGCCATGGTTCTGGTAAATGCGGTTATTGTAACGGTAGCGGCATTGTACGTAATCTTGGTCAGAACATTGTCTGTACAGCTTGTAACGGACGTGGAAAATGCAGTTACTGCCATGGTTCAGGTAAATGCTCCGATTGCGACGGCTCAGGAAAGAGATAATGACAATCGGCTATATCATACATTATATATATCCACTTGCCCGCCATTGACAAATTCACGTCAATGGCGGGTTTCTTTTTAAAGAAACAGCGCGCAGCAATAGCCGCGGGACAGGAACAGGCCATGAAATTACAGAAAAAATAGTGCCTGGAATATAAAATCAAAAAACGGGGTGTGAACCACGCCGCGATACCGCAAACGTGAGGTTCACACCCCGTGCAAGTATATATCATAGTTTCTTTATCTTACGGCTCCCCCAGTCCCCGCACGATCACCTCCACCTCCGGCTTGAGGAAAAACTTGCGGTGCTTGTCGTGGCCCAGTGCCGCCAGCCCTTCGCGGATGGACGGACAGCGGTACATCCACCGGTACAGATTGCGCCGTGCCGTTTCCGGCGAACGGTCGGGAAAATACAGACAAGCCAGCTCCGACTTGCCGTAGATACGCAGACGGAATTCCCCGTCGCCGTGTTCATTCTCTTTCATACCGCATCCCCTTTCCGGCACGTCCGGCTTCCTTGCGCGGCGATACCCGTTCGAAAGCCGCCCCGTCCAGCATCCCTTTCAGCACCATGCCCGGACGGAAACGCACCCATATCTTGTTTATCATCGATTCGTGGAAGTCAGCCTCCAGCCGCACTCCCTCGCTTTTCACTCCCACCTGAAGCGAACCCAGCTCACCCAGACGGACAATCTCGCCGTTGCACAGCCCGCGGCAGACCTCCTCTTCCAGCGCTACAAGCACCGCCAGCGTATCGGCACGTGTCACCGTACACCGCCGCTGAATACGGCGTGCCATGTCGCCCAGCGTCACCTCTCCCCGCGCCTGTGCACGGGCATAATACGTCATCTCTGCCGAGATATCACGCGGATCAACCCGCGGAACCACCGAATAAGTCACTGCTCTTTCCTTCATCATTCTTCCGTTTTAAATTGTTTGCCGGCGCAGTCACAGGCGTACCCGCGAACTCGCCGATTTTCGTCATGCTGGGATTATACCCGTAATATACCTTTCCCGTCGCCCCGTTGCGGTGCTTGGCTACCGTGGCGATGCCCATGCCCCGCGTAGACCACCCCGTATCGGGATCCACCCGGATGTGATAACGCTCCGGACGGTGCAGCAGAATCACCAGATCGGCATCCTGCTCGATGGCCCCGCTCTCGCGCAGGTGACGCAGCTCCGGACTCCCCGCCCGGTCTTCCGCCTGACGGTTGAGCTGGCTCGACACGATGACCGGACAACCCAGCGAGCGCGCCAGCCCCTTCAGCTTGCGGCTGCACTCCGCCACCTCCTGTTCACGCGTACGCCCCGGATTCACCGTGGCAAGCAGTTGCAGATAGTCGACGATGAGCAAGCCCAGCAGCCCCTTTGCCCGCAGCGACTTGGCGATGACACACAACTGGTCGACGTTGATGTACGGCGTATCGTCGACATGCACCGGCAGCGCGCTCATCCGTTCCGCCGTACGGCGCACATCCTCCACCTCCTCCGGCGAGAGCCTGCCCTGACGGATACGCAGCGGATCGGCCGAACTCTCCGCCAGTACCATACGCTCACCCAGTTCCGAAGCCGTCATCTCCAGCGTGAAGAACACCACCGGCACACCCGCCATCGCCGCCTGACGCGCAAAGAACAAGTCGAGTGCCGTCTTTCCGTCGGCCGGACGCGCCGCCGTAAAAATCAGGTTGCCCGGCTGCCATCCCCCTGTCATCTCGTTCAGCCGCTGCAAGCCCGTAGGCACACCCGTCAGCCCGTTCACAGCCAGCTCCTGCCGGCGGTCCACCAGCGCCACCGTATCACCCATCACCTCCGGCATGGGGTGCAAGTGATTCTCCAGCGGCGAATCCTCGAGCAGCGCCCCCAGTTCCCGCTGCGTATCAATCAGCACATCATACACATCACACGTCATATCGTTTGCCGCCGCCAGCTCCCGTGTCAGCACCTCCACCAGCTTCCGCCGCAGGTAATACTGAAACAGGATGCCGCAATGATACTCCAGGTGAGCCGACGTAGCCACCCCCGCCGCCAGTTTCGCCACGGCAAACGGACCGCCCGCATCGTCCAGCCGTCCCAGAGCACGCAGCTCCTCGGTCACCGTCAGCATATCCACCGCCGCTCCCCGTGCATACAGCGCGTTTATCGCCTCGAACACCACCCGGTGCGCCGTCAGGTAAAACATCTCGGCACGCAGACTTTTCAGCACCACCGCCTGAGCCGAACGCTCCAGCAGGCACGCCCCCAGTACCGCCCCTTCTATTTCTTCCGCATAAACCATCCCCATAATCCTAAAAATATGACTGCTGTCCGATACAGCTTTTTACATTACTGAAAATCCGATTGCCTTTACGGATAATCCCTCCTGTTAAAATTATTGCTTGATTCTTATATATCAACAAGTTACTGAGGGTTTGAAAAGTTTTATCGGACAGCAATGATTGACAATTTAAAAAGTTTCATCAGACAACACAGATAAAAATATAATCAATTGAGTACAAAACTCTTCATCTGCAAATACTTCAGCGCCGTACGAGCCCGGTCGATAGACGGCAGCATGCAGAGATACATCTCGATGTTTCCCACCGCCTCCTCTCGCTCGGCCAGCGTCAGTTTCCCCCACGCCTTGCGCGCCGCCTCGATGTCGAGGGCAGGCTGCTGCGTCATGTCGTGATACTGTTCCCAGAACACCTCGAACATCTCGTCGCCCGCGCTCCTGCGCCTTCCGTCCGCACCGTTTTTCACCCGCATGCGGCACAGCGTATCGTAGTGCAGCAGACGCAGCTTCGAACAGTTCTGCACCTTCATCACCTCCACCACACCGTTCTGCTCCAGCTCTCCGATAAAGTGGTTCACATGCCTCCGGCTCCAGGCGAAGCGCAGACTCAGCTCCCTTCCTGAGAAAAACAGCTCGCCCCGTTTCAGGCATCCAGGGGTATCACCCTGATCGGTAAAGCACGCCGCCATGAGCAGATACACATACGCCTGCGAGTCGGAATGCCACTTTCCGTACATTTCGGCAAACATCTGGGTAAGCAGTCGCCTCGAAAGTACCAGAAAGCCCAGATTGCCAGGATTTTTCATAGTTGTTATCACCTCCATAATTCTTCATTTTTTTACGCAACCCGAAAGGGCGGGCCACCACCGTCACCAAAGTGTAGCATAGCAAACCCTCAGAGTTACAAGTTATTACAATGTCCGGCGGGCCACAAGAGCACCACCAGGGTTGCCACCCTTTCCTATTATATATTAAAAGAAAGAGTAAAAGCAAGGGAAGTTTTTCTCGCAAAGAAAAACGTTCAGCCACGATTTTTCCGTTATCTTTGTGTCATCAACAGAACCTGACAGGTAAACTTCCGTTCTTGTCTTTCATCGGTAAAAATACCGATTGGCAGAGTATTAATTACTGCCCTATACGGCAGAGATAAACCCCGAGAGACAAGACTAATGAAATATTTCGAAAAATTATACGCTTCGTGCGAGCCTACGAAGCAACAGACAGACGAGTGGCTCAAAGAATTAAGAAAGTTCATCGATACACTGTACGCCCTGTCGCACGTATCGAAGTCGGAAATCCAGCGCATCACGGGCATCGGCACGCATACGTGTTTCGACACCGTCCGCAATTTCCGTTTCAAGACGCTGGCCACCTTCTTCAAGGCAGCCGAACAGGTGTGCGAGATAGATTTCGACGTAACCACCCTGAGGCTGATCATAGAGAGCTGCATCATGCACAAGACGAACCTGATAGTACGCGAGGCCGATCCCGACGAGGAGCCGGGAGAAAACGAGTTCAGGATTCTGAAGCAGCTTTCCGTGGGCACGGACTCCCGAAAAGGCAGCCCGACGGGAAAAAAAGCTGAAAAGTTGAAGTAAACATCAGGAAGTTTACCCGGATATTCGTACAAAAGCTCCGGCTTTTCGTACGAATATCCAAAAAAAACGGATAAATTGACAAGCCAGCCCGTTTGCGTCCACATTCGGAAAAAGACGGCAGTCCTTGTGTAAAAATAAAAAAATCGAACAATCATATCTAAAAAAAGGGTTAAAATAAACCTTTCTGCATATAAATTTGTTATCTTTGCGCCGAAGAACGACTTCCTATGCGGCTGTGGGAGCGGATCCTAGACAGAAGCACGATGTGCGTCATCTTCCATTTTCGGAGATAACAAACTGATTCATAGTGTTTTTCAGACGCTAGGAAGGAGAGAGAGGTATATCCGTACCTCAACAAACATTCAATCAAGAAAAAAGGGAACAAAAAACCAGAAGGACAAACATCCACAGACATGGAAAAAGAACAGGTATGGCTTCCCCTGCAGACGGTGTACAACAAAGAACTTACAGTAGCCGCCTATCTCAAAGAGCAGGGCATCGAGCATTACATCCCCATGACATACGAGCTCCGCGACACCGGGCGCGAGGGTGAATGCAGCCATGTACTGATACCGGCCATCCATAACCTGATTTTCATCCACTGTCCTTATGACGCCAACTGGTGCCGGCAGTTCGCCTCCGAAGCCCCGCTGCCCGTCTATTTCCTGAAGAAGGAACGCAACGGCAACGACTACTGCACGGTGAGCGAACGCGACATGCAGAACTTCATGCATGCCACCAGCCCCGACATCCAGGGCACGCGGTTCATCGATTCCGAAAAGCTTCGCGGCAAGCGCAGCGTCCCCGTCCGGGTAGTACGCCGCGGTCCGCTCTACGGTGTGACCGGCAAGTTCCTCCGCTACGGAGGCCGCCACTACATCGCCATCGAAATGCCCCAAAGCACCGCCCTGCTCAAAGTGAGCTACACCTGGTGCGAAACCATCGAAGAGTAAATTCAGAAAAACAATATAAAATCACTAACAGACAAGCATGAAACTAAAAGCTTTATCACTTGTTATTTTTATGGCATGTTCGCCCCTGCTCATGGCGCAGTCGGGCATGACCGACCAGCAAGTGCTGGAATATGCTAAAGATGGAGTAAAACAAGGCAAAGACCAGCGTACCATAGCTACCGAGCTGGCACGCCGAGGCGTAACCCGCGAACAGGCCGAACGCGTAAAGAAACTGTACGAACAGCAGACAGGTACCGCTGCCGGCGACATGACCGGAACCGCCAAAGCCGAAGCACGCCTGCGCGAGCAGACACAGGAAGACAATTCCACCATGCTCGACGAACAGCCACAGGCACAGGAAGTGGCACAGCAGGACGCCGTATTCGGCCGCAACATCTTCAATACCCGCAACCTTACGTTCGAACCGAACGTCAACATAGCCACCCCGCCCAACTACCGTCTCGGTCCGGGCGATGAAGTGGTAATCGACATCTGGGGAGCCAGCCAGAACACCATCCGCCAGCAGATCTCGCCCGACGGAACCATCAACCTCGAACAGCTCGGCCCCGTATTCCTGAGCGGCATGAGCATCGAGCGCGCACAGCAGTACCTCACCGGCGAGCTCCGCAAGATCTATTCCGACCAGAGCAACCAGATACGCGTCACGCTGGGCAACACCCGTACCATCCAGATCAACGTAATGGGCGAAGTGATACAGCCGGGCACCTATGCCCTCTCCGCCTTCTCTACCGTATTCCACGCCCTCTACCGTGCAGGCGGTGTGAGCGGCATCGGTAGCCTCCGTAACGTGAAAGTATCGCGCGGTGGACAGACCGTAGCTACGGTAGACGTCTACCAGTTCATCATGCAGGGCAAGACCCGCGACGACATCCGCCTGGAAGAAGGCGACGTGATTATCGTTCCTGCCTACGAAGAACTGGTACAGATTACAGGCAACGTGAAACGCCCCATGCGCTACGAGATGAAGAAAGGCGAAACCCTTTCTACCCTGCTGAAATATGCCGGCGGATTTACCAGCGACGCCTATACCAAGAGCCTGCGCATCGTGCGCCAGAACGGTAAGGAATATCAGGTAAACACCGTGGATGACACCGACTACAGCGTATGCAAGCTGCACGACGGCGACGTAATCACCGCCGAAGCCATTCTGGACCGCTTCACCAACAAGCTGGAAGTGCGCGGCGCCGTATACCGTCCGGGCATCTACGAGCTGGGCGGCAAGCTGAACACCGTACGCGAACTGGTAGAGAAAGCCGACGGACTGATGGCAGACGCCTTTACCGGCCGTGCCGTACTGTACCGCGAACGTGAAAACAAGACCCGCGAAGTGAAGCAGATAGACATCCGCGCCATCATGGACGGCAGCCAGCCCGACATCCCGTTGCAGAAAAACGACGTACTCTACATCCCCAGCATCCACGACCTGGAAGACCTGGGCAACGTACAGATATTCGGCGAAGTAGCTCATCCGGGCGACTATCCGTATGCCGACAACATGACCCTCGAAGACCTCGTGATTACCGCAGGCGGTCTGCGTGAATCGGCTTCCGTAGTACGTGTCGACGTGGCACGCCGCGTAAAAGACCCGAAGAGCACCGAAAGCCCCGCTACCATCGGACAGAACTTCTCTTTCGGCCTGAAAGACGGCTTTGTGGTAGACGGCGAACCGGGATTCACCCTCCAGCCTTACGACCAGATATTCGTACGCCGCAGCCCGGGCTACAGCGCACAGCAGAACGTGGTAGTAGACGGCGAAGTGCTTTACGGCGGAACCTACGCCCTGAGCAGCAAGAACGAACGCATCAGCAGCATCATCGCCAAGGCAGGAGGCGCCACTCAGTTTGCCTACGTAAAGGGAGCCAAGCTTACCCGTGTGGCAAATGCAGAAGAAATCCGCCGCATGCAGGATGTAGTGAACCTGCTCCGCCGCCAGGTAGGCGACGCCATGATCGACTCCCTGGGCATCAACGTACAAAGCACCTTTACGGTAGGCATCGACCTGGAAGCCGCCCTTGCCAACCCCGGCAGCGATGCCGACATCGTGTTGCGTGCAGGCGACGTGATCAGCGTGCCCGAATACAACAACACCGTGAAGATAGACGGCGCCGTGATGATGCCGAACACCGTATCTTTCAAGGAAGGCGAAGGCGTGAAGTACTACATCAACCAGGCAGGCGGCTACGGCCAGAACGCCAAGAAGAGCAAGAAATTCATCATCTACATGAACGGCCAGATAGCCCAGGTGAAAGGCAGCGGCAAAAAACAGATGGAACCCGGGTGCGAAATCATCGTGCCCAGCAAACGCAAGAAGCAGTTCAACATCGGCAACGTTGTCGGTCTGACAAGCTCTATTGCCTCACTGGCGACCATGACAGCTGCCATTACGGCATTGATTAAGTAAACTACTGATTATAAACAGCTACAGGAAGCGCGGTAAGGAAGATTTTACTGCAACTTTTCTCACCCACCGAGCCGTGCCGACTGTAGCCTTTTCTATACAAAGCATTTATGAGCGAAAACAAAAACTATCAGCATCCGGACGTACAGGAAGCGGAAAACGATGAACTCGAAATAGACTGGATGGAGATACTGCGTAAAATCATCGCCATCCGCAAGACCCTCTACAAGGCAGCCGGCGTAGGCGTAGTGCTGGGCATTATCATTGCCCTGAGCATCCCCAAGCAATATACCGTAACCGTCACTCTCTCTCCTGAAATGGGCGGAGACAAAGCAGGCGGAGGACTTGCCAGCTTGGCCTCTTCGTTTTTGGGAGGAGCAGCAACCAGCAACAGCCCCGATGCACTGAATGCGACTTTGGCTCCGGATATCGTAGCCTCTACCCCATTTATTTTGGAGTTATTCAATACCCGTGTACAGACACTCGATGCGGAATTGGATACTACACTGGTAGCTTATTTGGATGAACAAAAATCTCCTTGGTTTAGCTATATTGTAAAAGCTCCGGGTATAGCAATTGGAGCCATTAAGTCACTCTTTTTAGAAGAAGCCGATACAGCATCTGTTTTAAATCCTTTCCAACTGACTGAAGAGGAATCTGAGAAAGTAGAAGGACTGAGAAAAGTACTTACCGCTGACGTAGACAAAAAAACAGCCATGACTACAATCAGTGTTACGCTGCAAGATTCTAAGGTAACCGCTATTGTAGCCGACAGCGTAGTAGCCAAACTTCAGCAGTATATCATCGACTACCGCATCAAAAAGGCAAAGGAAGACTGTGCCTATCTAGAAGAACTCTATAAGGAGCGCCAACAGGAGTATTACGATGCACAAAGCAAATATGCACACTATTTCGATACCAATCGTAATATTGCTTTCCAAAGCGTACGTGCCGAACAGGAACGTCTGCAAAATGACATGAATCTTGCTTATCAGGTATATAGTCAGGTTGCTCAACAACTACAAGTAGCACGTGCCAAGATACAGGAAGAAAAGCCGGTATTTGCTGTAGTGGAGCCTGCTACAATACCTTTAAAACCTTCAGGGACTAGCAGAAAAATAATTTTTGTTGGCATATTATTCATTGTAGTATGTGCTACAGGAGCTTGGAAATTGTTAGGGCAGGAATATTGGAAAAAATTTAAAGAACAACTATAAAAGTTTCGCATACTATTAATCCCAACAATGCAGTAATGGACACACAATCGAATAATAAACGCCTTGCAAAAAACACGTTGCTACTGTACCTACGTATGATTTTAATTATCATAGTAGGTCTATATACTAGTAGGGTCGTTTTACAAACATTAGGTGTAGACGATTATGGTATCTACAATGTAGTTGGCGGTATAGTCGCAATGTTGGCTTTCTTAAATTCAGCAATGACGGCAGCTTCTCAGCGATTTATATCCTATGAATTAGGAGCAGGAAATCTGAACGAGCTGAAGCAAATATTCTGTACCTCTGTAACTATCCACTTTGCAATAGCTGGAATTATATTGGTACTGGCAGAAACCATTGGCTTGTGGTTTCTAAATACACACATGAATATTGCAGCCGATAGAATGACAGCAGCCAACTGGGTCTATCAATGTTCCATACTGACGTTTATCCTTACTATAATCAGTGTACCCTACAATGCCTGTATTGTGGCTCACGAACGCATGAAAGCATTTGCCTACATCAGCATTGTAGAAACCCTTTTGAAATTAGCTATCGTTTACTTATTACTGATCTTGAATTCAGATAAACTTATAGCTTACGCAATACTCATGTTAAGCGTATCTTTTATCATACGGGTGATTTACGGAATTTATTGTAAACGGAACTTTGAAGAATGTAGCTATAAATTTTCCTTTGACCGGAATTCATTTAAAGAGATGTTTGCTTTTGCCGGATGGAGCGTTATCGGAAATTTAGGATTTGCGTTAAAAGATCAAGGCTCTAATGTGGTTCTAAATATATTTTGTGGTACAGCAATTAATGCTGCAAGAGGAGTTGCGCTACAAGTAAACGGTATTATTAATAATTTCTCCAGCAACTTCATCATGGCATTGAACCCACAGATAACCAAGCAATATGCAGCAGGAAATATCCAAGAATCTATTCAACTGGTATATGCCGGATGCAGATATTCCTTTTTCTTACTTTCCATAATTTCAGTACCGGTTATGGTAAATTTGGATTATCTCTTATCTTTGTGGTTAGGAATCGTACCTCCCTATACAACTGAGTTTTTATTTTTAGCCCTTATTGCAGCCTTGATAAACTCAATGGCAACCCCACTGGTTACCGCGATGCAAGCAACTGGAAGGATAAGAAACTTTCAGATAATAATTTGTATCGTGATGACGTGCGAGCTTCCCTTAACCTATATTACACTTAGATTAGGCTATAAACCTTATATGGCTATGATACCAAGTATAATAGTTGTAACTGTGGGTCTATTTGCCAGATTTCTTCTTTTAAAACAATTAGTAAAAACATATTGCCTTAGATATTTCACTATCCATATTTTTATAAAAAACATACTTATAGTTACAGGTTGTATTTTAATATCTATCTATATACATGAATTTTGGAATAATATAAACTTTATCAGTTTTATATTGACTTCACTTATTGCCTTTATACTAACTATAGGTGGTATATATCTGTTTGGAATGACCTCTAAAGAAAAGAGTTTTATAAACAACAAAATCAAAAATTTTGTAACACGTAATGAATAATATCATCCAAAAACAAATTACGCCCAACGGAAATTCACAATAATTAACAATAAAAAGAGAGGGGAGAGTAAAATCCGAGAAAGTCAATTTGAATTATTAAAGTTAATAGCTCAGTTTTTTATTGTTTTCTACCATTTGTTTTTATGTCTGAATACATATACTGACAATACCTTCTATAGAGCAATTGAAATACCGATGCATATAGGAGTTATCTTGTTTTTTACTATTAAGTGGATATTTTGGTATACGCCCTTTTCTTCAAAAGGTTTTATTAAATTGTTATTCATCATTACCATTTATAGTCTTCCAGAAATATTTTTCAACATAAAATACGCAGAATCAACTAAGGAAAGTAAGCTTCCAAAATTGGCGTATTGACTAGCATGTCTCTTTCGCATACCTTCGTG
>ENA-OURZ01003518-OURZ01003518.1-human-gut-metagenome-genome-assembly--contig:-NODE-3518-length-12933-cov-2.651499_pt1 | contig 12933 bp, 7 predicted proteins | sample MGYA00242073_ERZ509195 | MGnify/ENA primary metagenome ERZ509195 (study PRJEB26280, sample SAMEA2338837) | human gut metagenome | biome: human gut; feature: human-associated habitat; material: faeces...
TTCGCTGCACGAAAACTATCCGCCGCAGATGTTTTATGCGCTGATGAATCTGGTGGGCAGCCATGACCGCGCGCGCGTGCTGAACGTGCTGGCGGGGCTGTCCGGTGAAAATGCGCCGAAGGAGACCTGGCGCACACTGCGGCTGGATCAGGCGCACTATGATATGGCTAAGCGCCGCCTGAAGGCGATGTTTGCGCTGGTGTGCGCGCTGCCGGGCATGCCGACGGTCTATTACGGTGACGAGGCTGGAATGCAGGGTGCAGGCGATCCTTACAACCGCGCGACCTTCCCGTGGGGACAAGAGGACGGCGAGTTGACCGACTGCTATCGCAGACTGATCGCCCGGCGCAGGAGCGACCCGATCTGGCGCAGGGGTGAGCTTTCCGTGCTGGCTCCGCATCCGGATGTAATCCTCGTGGTGCGCCGCATCGAAAACGGCCGCGACGCTCTTGGAAAAAAGGCGCGAAACGGTGCGGCGTTCTTTGCGATCAGCCGCAGTCAGGAATCCATAACGCTTCTGCTGGACTCTGCCAATCCGGCTCTTGCTCCTTTCATGCCTCTGGTCAGCGAGATTACGCTTTCTCCTCTCCTTCCATTTTATTTCCATGTTAATGCTTGCACATCGCGTTTGGCTGCGCTATGATATGGGTATACTGTCTGCATAAGACATAAGGAGGTAAAATCCATGTTTGTCGTCAACAAGAACATGACCATCGGCGAGGTGATTCGCCAGGATCCCGACACCGCCGCTCTGCTGAACCAGTATGGCATGCACTGCACCAGCTGCCCCTTCTCCCAGATGGAATCTCTGGAGCAGGCCGGTCAGGTCCACGGCTGCGATGTGGACGCTCTGGTAAAGGCGCTGAACGAGCATTTCGCCAAGAAGGCGTAAGTTCACTTCCCCAAGCTAAAACTCACTGAGCGAAAAAGCGAACGGTCACAACAGGGTTTCTGTTGTGACCGTTCTTGTTTATAGGTGCTTTCTGCGGTAATCTGTAAAGCCTGCAAAAAAAATCCAAGTGAGAAATGATCGCTACCAGAGCTCTCCGACTGCATCCATACGCCCGTTCACGGGCAAGACGCTCTGTCGAAGATAAATTGATAGGGCGCAACATTTTCCAGACCGACCTTTAGTGAGCAAAGAATTGCGGACAATACAGTGTTCCGGCCCTTGTCATCCATTTGCCGGACGACAATCACCCTCTGGGCGCTTTGGACATGAGCCGGTTGGAAACCATCCTCGCGGAATCTGAAAAACGAACGGTCAATGTCGCCTTTGAAAATTTGAACAACCTCGACAATTTATTGGCAATGCTCAGCAGATTTCCATCCCCAAACGCCGGATATTGCTATGACAGCTGTCACCACTTCAATTTTTCGCACGATACCGACCTTCTAAAGCCATACGGCCACTGTCGGACGGCGCTGCATTTGCAGGATAACGGCGGAACGCACAACCAGCATCAGCTGCCGCCGGACAGAAAGATCGATTGGCAGGACGTCATGCAGAAATCGCGTTGACCGGCTATTTAGGTGCGACCACCTTGGAGCCCATGAACTGGGATTATACCCATCTCTCCATCCAGCAGTTTCTGGAAAGAAAAGGGCGAAAGAAATAGATGGGCTCCGAACGCTCTGAAAGCACAGAAAACCCTGTCTGCGATGAAAATCACAGACAGGGTTCCCTCCTTTTTTATAGCAATAACCGGATTTCTCAAACCTTCTGACTGCCTACGTCCCAGACGTGCTTTTCCCTCGCCGCGGCGGCGTATTCTGCGCCATCACACTGACCAGCGCGTGCGGCAGATAGCCTTCTTCCAGATAGGCACATTCCTCTGCCGAAAGCGTGAGCTCGGCGGCGCGGGGGATGTTTTCCTCCTACGCCACAGCAAGAAAGTATTTCAGCACACGGATCTCCATCCGCTTCTTCCCTTTTTTCTGCCTAAAAAACGCCCCGGGTGCAAAGTGAAGTGACCCCGAAGCGTTTTTTGTTCTCTGTTTTAGCGAGCCAGAATGTCCGCCAGCTCGATCAGGTGCTTGTCCACACGGCGCTTCATCGACAGCGCCTTTTCGATTTCCACCGTGACGATGCGGTTCTTGACAATACCAACGCACAGATCGCCCTTGCCATCGCGAAGGAGCGAGACGGCTTCCTCACCCATGCGGGCGGAGAGAATGCGGTCGGAAGCGGTGGGCGAGCCGCCGCGCTGCACATGGCCGATCACGCAACCGCGCGCATCGACACGATGGCCGACGGTTTCCGCATTGGCATTGAGCCAGGACGCGATGTAATCCGCGGTAAAGTGATGCATCTTGGGGGCATGATAAACGCCCTCCGCCATGACGATGATGCCGTATTTCTTGCCGCGCGCAAAAGAGGTGCGCAGCTTCTGCACGATGTAATCCAGCCACTGGTTATCGCTTTTCTTGATCTCCGGGATCAGGATGGCTTCCGCGCCGGCCGCGATGCCGGAATGCACCGCGATGTCGCCGCAGCCGCGACCCATAACGTCCACGACGGACACGCGGCCATGGGAGGCCATGGTGTCGCGCAGCTTGTTGATGCTGTCCACGCAGGTGTTGACGGCGGTATCAAAGCCGATGGTGTAATCGGTGTAAGCCAGGTCGTTGTCGATGGTGCCGGGCAGGCCAATGACGTTGATGTTGCTCTCGTTCTGGATCAGGCGCGCACCGCGGTAGGAACCGTCGCCGCCGCAGACCACCAGGCCCTCGATGCCGCGCTTGTTCAAGTTGTCATAGCACTGATGACGAACCGCCGGATCTGTCGCAAACTCAGGCAGACGGGCGGTGCCCAGCATCGTACCGCCGCGATGAATGATATCACCCACGTCGCCGGCAGACAGCAAACGCATGTCGTCGTTGAGCAGGCCGAAGTAACCGTCCTGCACTCCGTAAACATCCATATCAAAATACAGCGCAGAACGCACCACTGCACGGATCGCAGCGTTCATGCCCGGAGCATCACCGCCCGAGGTCAGGATTGCAATCTTTTTCTTCTCAGCCATGTCGTAAAACTCTCCTTTGCGCTTGAGTAATCTAACATTTCCACTCGGTTCGTTCTGTGTCAAAAGCCTTTTTCCAGGAAGATTTCGCGCGCTTCCTCCGCCTCGGAGGAGAGCACCATCAGCTCGTAGTAGTTTTCCTGCTCCGATTTGTTTTTATAAACGGGCTTCAGCTTCACCAGGATGCCTTCGTCCGTCAATTTATCGGAAAGCCGCTGTGCTTCGCGCTGGCTTCGCGCCATATGGATGACGATCCACGCCCCCATGAATCTTCCCCCCTTCGGCTGGTTGTTGTCCAACCGATTGTTATTTATTATATCACATTATAAAACAGGTGTAAATCCGGCCCGAAGAACAGTTTGCGCTTTTTTACCGCTAATTCGGGGTTAAGCGATCTTTACGCTGCCGCCGCCAAGCAGGTTTTCAAGCGCCTTGATCAGCTCCCCGTCGGGCGCAACGCGCAAGGGCAGTTCGTAGACCGTACCTTGAATCACCGCGCGCACCACCATGCTGCCGGGATGCTCCCGAAGCAGGTTCTGCGCCATTGGCGTTAGCGCGCGGTTCTCGATCTTGAGATACAGCCGCTTCGGACGTTCAGGCGCAAGCGGCGTGCTGTCTGCGCTGTCCAATGGTCGGATGTCCTCAACCAGCAGTTTAGGCTCCTCATCCTCTCTGAGCGACAGCGTGCCGCGGATCACCACCACCGTGTCGTTTTGAATCATGCGCGCCAACCGATCGTAGATTCGCGGGAACACCAGGCACTCGATGGTGCCGTAGAGATCTTCCAAGGTGATAAAGCACATCAGTTTATTGGCCTTGGTGGTATTCATACGCGTTTCGATGATCATGCCGCCGATGGTGACGTTCATGCGGTCAAACTTTTCCCATTCCTCGTCCTCGGCATATTCCTGCAAGACCTGCACCGAGCAGGGCATCTTTTCCAACCGCTCGCGATATTCATCCAGCGGGTGGCCGGTGATGTAAACGCCCGTCATCTCTTTTTCGTATTGCAGCAGCAGCTTTGGACTCATCTCCGGGATCTTCGGCAGCTCCGGGCGCGGCGCTTCCAGCCCCTCGTCTCCAAAGAGCGAGAGCTGGCCGGTAATCATGGTCTTGCGGCGGGTCGCCTCGCCGTCCAATATGGATTCATACATCGCCAGCTTCTGCGTGCGGTAACCGGGAAAATCGTCCATCGCGCCGGATTTAATCAGCGATTCGACCACGCGCTTGTTGATGGCCTCGATTTCCACGCGCTCGGCAAAATCATAAAGGTCCTTATAGGGGCGCTCCTTCCGACCGTTCAGGATCGCCTGCACTGCGCCCACGCCCACATTGCGCACGGCGGAAAGGCCGTAGCGGATGCTCTTCCCCTCCTCCACGGAGAACTTGGACATGGATTTGTTGACATTGGGCGGCAGCACGGCGATGCCATGCTTGCGGCAATACTGAATAAAGGCGGAAACCTTGGTGGTGTTGTCCTTGACGGAGTTGAGGATCGCCGCCATGAACTGCACGGGATAATGGCACTTGAGATACGCCGTGCGCCATGCAACCACGGCATAGGCCGCCGCGTGGGATTTGTTGAAGGCGTACTGCGCAAAGGTCTCCATCTCGCCGAAGATTTTTAGCGCCACGTCCGCGCCGGTGCCCATGCGCACCGCGCCGGGGACGACCACGTTGCCGTCCGCATCCACCGCGCCCTCTACGAATACCTTCTTCTCCTTCTCCATTTCGGACTGCTTTTTCTTGGCCATGGCGCGGCGCACCATGTCGCTGCGGCCGAGGGAATATCCCGCGACATCCCGCACGATCTGCATGACCTGTTCCTGATAGACCATGCAGCCGTAGGTCACATCGAGCGACTTTTCCAAAATCGGAGAGAGATATTGAACGGAGGACGGGTTCTTTTTGCCCGCGATGAAACGCGGGATGGACTGCATGGGGCCGGGACGGTAAAGCGAGATAACAGCGATGATATCTTCCAGATTTTCCGGCTGCAAATCCGTCAGCACGCGGCGCATTCCTGCGGATTCCAGCTGGAACACGCCGTCGGTATCGCCGCGGCCGAGCATGGCATAGGTCTCCTTGTCGTCCACCGGAATCTTTTCCACGTCAAAATCCGGGTCGATATCCTGCCGCACCATGGTCTGCGCGTCGTTGATGACGGTCAGCGTGCGCAGGCCGAGGAAGTCCATCTTCAGCAGTCCCAGATGCTCCACCGTGGTCATAGGGAACTGCGTGGTGATGACGTCATCGTTGGTTTGCAGCGGCACGAACTCATCCAGCGGCTTTGCACCGATCACGACGCCCGCGGCATGGGTCGAGGCATGGCGGGGCATGCCCTCCAGCGTCATGGCGTAGTCGATGAGCTGGTGCACCTGCTCGTCGCCCTCATAGAGCTTTTTGAGCTCCGTCGAGATCTCCAGCGCCTTTTTCAGCGTCATCTTGAGGTCGCTGGGGATCATTTTGCTGATCTGATCGACCTGCGCATAGGGCATGCCCATCACGCGGCCGACGTCGCGCACCACCGCACGAGCCGCCATGGTGCCGAAGGTGATGATCTGGGAGACATGATCCGCGCCGTATTTGCGCGTCACATAGTCGATGACCTCCTGGCGGCGCTCATAGCAGAAGTCCACATCAAAGTCGGGCATGGACACGCGCTCCGGGTTCAGGAAGCGCTCAAAGATCAGGTTGTATTTGAGCGGGTCAATGCCCGTGATGCCCAGCGCATAAGCGCAGATGGAACCTGCGCCGCTGCCTCTGCCCGGCCCGACCGGTATGCCCCGGCTGCGGGCGTAGCGGATGAAATCCCACACGATCAGGAAATAGTCGACATATCCCATCCGGCAGATCATCGAATATTCGTATTCCAGCCGCCTGCCCACTTCGCCGTCGAGCGCGTCCAGCGAACCATAGCGCGCTATCGCGCCGTCCACGCACAAGCGGTGCAGGTAATGATCGTGCGGCTCGTTGTCCGGCACAGGAAAATCGGGCAAGTGATAGTTCCCGAACTCAAACTCGACGTTGCAGCGCTTCGCGATTTCGCCGGTGCGGGCGATGGCCTCCTCGAACTGCGGGAAGGCCGCGCGCATCTCCTCTTCGCTCTTGAGGTACATCTGGTCGGTATCCATGCGCATCCGGTTCTCATCGCTGAGCTTTTTGCCGGTCTGAATGCACATCAGAATCTCCTGCGCCTTGGCATCCTCGCGGTGGAGATAGTGCACATCGTTGGTGCAGACCAGCGGAATGCCCGTCTCCTGCGAGATGCGGATCAGCCCCTGATTGACGAGCTTCTGCTCCCGCAGACCGTGATCCTGCATTTCGAGGAAATAGTTGCCCTTGCCCATGATGGACTCAAATTCCAGCGCCAGATCGCGCGCCTCGTCGTATCGCCCTTGGAGCAGCAGCTTGGGCACGTCTCCGGAAAGACAGGCCGACAGCGCGATCAATCCTTCATGGCGCTGGCGCAGCAGCTCCATGTCGATGCGCGGCTTGTAATAATAGCCTTCGATGAAACCCGCGGAGCAGAGCTTGATGAGGTTCTGGTAACCCTGCTGAGTTTCGCACAGCAAAATCAGGTGCGCGCGTCCGCCCGCCGTGCGGTCGAAACGGCTGCCCGGCGCAACATAGACCTCGCACCCGATCACCGGATGGATTCCCGCCTTGTTGCAGGCCTCATAGAAATCCACCACGCCGTACATCACGCCGTGGTCGGTGATGGCCAGCGACTCCATGCCCAGTTCCTTGGCGCGATCCACCAAAGGGCCTAAGCGGCAGGCGCCGTCCAGCAGCGAATACTCCGTGTGCAGATGCAGATGTGCAAATCCCATGCGGCTTCCTCCTTGGGTTCTCTTATAAAGTATTATAACACATTTTGTCCGTCTGAAAAACCATCCGGCAAAAAAGGCAAAACGGGGTTCTCAAATCGGCTTGTTTATGCTATACTTCAACCGTACCATTACAGGTAGTACACTCATTTCAAAAGAAATCCTGTAAAACCCGTTCGGAGCAGAAACTTTTTACCTTTTTACTCGTCTATGAAAAGGAAAACATTGCCCGCCGAGGCCGGCAGAGCAGAGGGAGGTAGGACATTGGATCCAATCATCAGCATACGTGGGCTGAAAAAGACCTACCACGTGGGAGAGGAGAGGGTGCACGCGCTCAACGGCGTCGATCTGGATATCTATCCGGGCGAATTTGTGTGCATCATCGGCCGCTCGGGCAGCGGTAAGTCCACGCTTCTGAACATGATGGCGGGTTTGGAAAAGCCGACGCGCGGCAGCATCGTTATCGCAGGGGAACATTTGGAAAAGATGAATGAAAAGCAGCTGGTCAACTTCCGGCTCGAGCACATCGGCTTCATCTTCCAGCAATTCAATCTGTTTCCCTATATGACGGCGCTGGAAAACGTCGCCATGCCGCTGGTCTACCGCGGCGTATCAGCCAAGAAGCGCCTTGCCGCCTCGCGCAAAATGCTTAAGGAATTGGGGCTGGAAAAGCACATGAACCACCGCCCCTCCCAGATGAGCGGCGGCCAGCAGCAGCGCGTGGGCATTGCGCGCGCGCTCGTTTCCAACCCGGAGGTCATCTTTGCCGACGAACCGACGGGCAACCTGGACAGCCGCACGAGCGAGGAAATCCTCGGCCTCATCCAGCAGATGGCCAAGCGCGACAACCACACGCTGGTCATGGTTACGCACGATCCGTCAGTCGCCAAGCACGCTGACCGCGTCGTCAACATACTCGACGGCCTGGTGGTGGATATCATCGACCAGCGCGCCGACCATACGCAGACCCCGGCCGCGACGCCCGAGAGCGTCCCGACGCCTAAAAACACAGAGGAGGAATCCGCATGAACCGCCTGTTGAAACCGCTCGCCGTGGCCCTGGCCCTTGTGATGGTCATGGTCATTCTCCCCGTCAGCGTCAAAGCTGACACATCGCTTTCCATCGGCAGCCTTAGCGCCGGGTTCAATTCTGACCATTCTAAACTAGTTTGCCTCGTCCCAGTTGAAGGTTCTCTACCCGCTGGTGCAACAAATTGCACAGTTGAAGTGGCAAATTATCCTGATAGCATTTTGGAAACAGATGCAACAAAAACAAAACCGCTGACCGCCGCTCCTCAAATTGTTCAATTTGAGTTCCCCGTTCGATCTGAAAATATCTTCAACGATAATTACACAATCAGTTTTAAAGTTAAGTATACACTTAACAGTCAAACTGTGGAATCTGCAACTGTTCCAATTATGTTTTATGTCGGCTTTGGCAAAAACCGTGAGTATTTCAATGGTGAAGTCACGAACGGTACGGATCCTTCCAAGCTGCAATCTGTTTACGACATCACCCTTCGTCCCACAGCAATCGCCAAGGACGGCAGCGACCACAAGGTCGATCTCCAGCTGCACCTAGCCTATCAGGGGGACAAGAATTTCCAGAATGCGCCGCTTTCCTACTTCCGCATCGAGCCCGTGGTTTCGGGCAAGACCGAGGAGTTCCCTTTTGAACTGGAATATTCCTCCTACGGCAAGACCATGGCGGATGTCATCGTCAAGCGCAATGCGGACGGCGATGTGACCGACACTTACTTCGACTTCCCCTTCAAGGTCAAGTCCGACGCGGTCAACGGCTATTACCCGATTTCTTTTAAGCTCTATCACCTCTACCAGAACACCAATCTTCAGGAGACCCCGCCGGCCGAGACCACCATCACCACCTATGTGGAGATTTCTCACGGCAAAAAGGCATCCTCCAGCAACGGCAGCACCGATCCTTCCATCGACCCCTCCACCGCGATTCTGCTGCTGGACGGCTATGAGCTGAACCCGCAGCAGGTCACTGCCGGTCAGGAATTTGATCTGACGCTCAAGATCCGCAACACCTCGGATAAGGCGGTTACGGATGTGAAGTCCACCCTGACCGAGGCCAACAGCACCATCACCCCCGTCAACAGCACCAGCTCCTTCTTCATCGACAAGATCGCTGCGGGCGAGACCGTGAACTACACCATGCATCTCAAGGCGGAATCCACCGCGGGCATCCTGCCGGTGTCCCTGACCCTGGCCAATGCCTTCGTGCAGGAAAAGACCGCCAAGACCTCTTCCGATACCTTCACCATTCCCGTCAAGCAGGTGGCCAACCTCTCGCTGGACGCGCCGAACTACTCGGTCGATACCATGGCGGGCGACAGCTTCAACCTGTCGATGAACCTTTACAACAAGGGCAAGTCGATACTCTACAACGTCTCGGTTCGTCTGGAAAGCGACAGCCTGAAGGCGGATGAGAACTACTATGCGGGCAACATGGATTCCGGCTCCAACAAGAGCTACGACGTGATGGTTACGCCCGTGGACGGCTTCTCCGGCATGGCGGAGGGCGATATTGTCGTCTCCTATGAGGATGCGGACGGCAATGTCACGGAAAAGCGCACTCCCATCTCCGTCAACGTCGTTTCCTACGACTACGGCGAGGACAATATGGACGGTATGATCGAGGACGACATGCCTACCGATGCGATGCCTGAATCGACCGGGTTCCCGTCCTGGGCATGGTTCGTCATCGGCGGCGTTGTGATCGCCGCGGGCGCTATCGTCGCAGTCGTCGTCGTGCGCAAGCGCAAGAAGGCGAAGGTGGATGACGATGAAATGGACTGATCTGATCCGCCTGTCGTTTACGAACCTCTGGCGGCGCAAAACCCGCACGATCCTGACCATGATCGGCACGATGATCGGCACCGCGTCCATCGTGGTCATGGTGTCGCTGGGCATCGGCATCAATCAGGGCTACATTGACTCCATGGCCGCGACCGGCGAATTGACCAACATCACCGTCAACTCCCAGACCTATTACGGCGGAGGCGGCATGGTGTCCGATATCGGCACCGGTAATTCCGTCAAAGCCGTCAAGCTGGACGATGCGCTGGTGCGCAAGCTCAGCCAGCTGGATCATGTCACGGTGGTTTCTCCGCAACTGGATCTCTACAACCTGACGCTGGGCACGGGCAAGCTGCAAAGCTATTATTCGCTGACCGCCATCAACCCCGATGCCGTTGAGGCGCTGGGGCTGAAAGTCAGCGAGGGCAGCGGTTTCAGCAAGAGCCCCTCTCACGACACGATTGAGATTCTGCTGGGTGAGAACGTGAAGAGTTCCTTCCGCAACCCGAAGTCCAACCGCTGGGACGATACGGTGCCGGATGTGGACTGGCTCAACGCCAAGTACACGCTGAAGCTTCAGGACTACAACAACGCCGATTCCGACGGAACCCCCAAGATCTACGAATTCAAAGCCCGCGTCGTGGGCATCATCCCGGACAGCGGCGGCAACGGCAGCTACAATATGTACTGCTCGACGGATCAAATGAAGGCCATCCTGAAAAAATACAAGAAGGTCTTTACCAGCAACGGTATGAAAATCGACGAATACCCGACGCTGCTCGTCAAGGCAGATGATTTCAAAAACACGCTTGCCGTGCAGGATAAACTCAAGGAGATGGGACTTTCCTGCTGGTCCATGGCGGACATGATCAACCAGATGCAGGAATCCTCCCGCTCTCTCCAGCTGATGCTGGGCGGCATCGGCGGCGTGGCGATGCTGGTTGCCGCCATCTCGATCTGCAACACGATGCTGATGTCCATCTACGAGCGCACGCGCGAAATCGGCGTGATGAAGGTGCTCGGCTGCAAGGTCAAGAACATCCGCTCCGTCTTCCTGATGGAAGCCGGGGTCATCGGCTTTGTCGGCGGCAAGTACGCGCAGGCGTATTTCTCCTACGATACGATGAAGTCCGGCGGTCTGACGCAGAGCCATCTGCGCTTTGGCGACGAGCCGATTCTCAGCACTTATCTGGTCAATTCCGCGGATTTTGTCGCGGTTCACGCCCCGACCTACGTTAAAAAGTATGATGTCACCGCAGACCTCAAGGACGGCGGCACCTTCCTGCTCAACTGCCCGTGGTCGGTCGAGGAGCTTGAGGAGCATCTCCCGGCGAAGATGAAGCGCGACCTCGCGCGCAAGCACGCAAACTTCTACATCATCGACGCGGCAAAGCTCGCGGCGGCCATCGGCCTCGGCAAGCGCACCAACAACATCCTTCAGGGCGCGTTCTTCGCGCTGACCAAGGTCATCCCGATGGACCTTGCGATCGAGGATATGAAGAAGAACAACTACAACTCCTACTTCAAGAAGGCCGGTCAGAAGATCGTCGACATGAACAACCAGGCGGTCGACCTCGGCGTTCAGGCGACCGTCAAGGTCGAGATCCCGGCTGCATGGGCAGACGCGACCGACGAGCCGGTTGCAGAGCCGAAGAACATGACCCCGTTCGTCCGCGACATCGTCATGCCGCTCGACAAGCAGCAGGGCGACAAGCTCCCGGTCTCCGTATTCCAGAAGTACGGCGTGCTCGACGGCACGTGGGAGAACGGCACCTCGGTCTACTCCAAGCGCGGCGTTGCGACCAAGGTTCCGAAGTGGAACCCCGACGCCTGCATCCAGTGCAACCGCTGCTCGATGTGCTGCCCGCACGCGGCGATCCGTCCGGTCCTGCTGACCGACGAGGAGAAGGCCGGTGTTCCGGATTCCTTCGTTACCGCTCCGGCAAAGGGCCTCGGCAAGGACGCGCCGAAGTACAATTTCCGCATGCAGCTCTCGCCGTATGACTGCCTCGGCTGCGGCGTGTGCCTGACCGCGTGCCCGGCAAAGGACGCGCTGACCTGGGCGCCGTTCGAGGAGATGAAGTCCGAGCAGCCGCTGTTCGACGACGTTGCAATGAACGAAAGCTACCTCAAGAAGGACGTCATCAGCGACAAGAGCGTCAAGAATGTTCAGTTCGCAAAGCCCTACTTCCAGTTCTCCGCCGCCTGCGCAGGCTGTGCCGAGACGACCTATATCAAGCTGCTGAGCCAGCTGTTCGGCGACCGCATGTACGTCGGCAACGCAGCAGGCTGCTCGTCCGCGATCAGCGGCGGCGCACCGATCCTGCCGTACTGCCGCGACTGCAAGGGTCACGGCCCGGCATGGGAGCACTCGCTGTTCGAGGACAACGCAGAATTTGCGTTCGGCTTCTACCATGCACAGGACGCCATCCGCAAGGAGCTGCTCATCCGCATCGAGGCGCTGAAGAACGCAGGCGTTGCGGCTGAGGAAGCAGCAGCGTACCTCGCAGACTGGAACGACCGCGAGAAGTCCCGCGACGTTTCCGACGCGCTCATCGCAGCGCTCGAGAAGGCTGAGCAGACCGACGAGGTCAAGTACATCCTCGACAACCGCGAATTCCTCGCGAAGAAGTCGGTCTGGGCGGTCGGCGGCGACGGCTGGGCCTACGACATCGGCTTCGGCGGCATCGACCACGTTATGGCGCAGAATCAGGACGTCAACCTGCTCGTCCTCGACACCGAGGTCTACTCCAACACCGGCGGCCAGTCCTCCAAGGCAACCCCGACTTCCGCTACCGCAAAGTTCGCGGCATCCGGTAAAAAGGTCGCAAAGAAGGATCTCGGCGCGATCCTGATGCAGTACGGGTACGTTTACGTTGCACAGGTCGCGATGGGCGCAGACCAGGCGCAGACCCTCAAGGCGCTGCGCGAGGCCGAGTCCTACGACGGCCCGTCCATCGTCATCTGCTACTGCCCGTGCCTTGAGCAGCATATCAAGGCCGGCATGGGCACTTCTCAGGACGAGATGAAGAAGGCAGTCGAGTGCGGCTACTGGCACCTGTACCGCTACGACCCGCGCCGCATCGCGGAGGGCAAGAACCCGTTCCAGCTCGACTCCAAGGAGCCGGACACCGACAAGGTCATGGACTTCCTGATGGGCGAGAACCGCTTCGCCTCCCTCAAGAACAACTTCCCGGACAAGGCTGATGCCCTGTACGCGAAGGAGGTCGAGGACGTCAAGGCCCGCTACGAGCGCTA
>ENA-OURZ01003520-OURZ01003520.1-human-gut-metagenome-genome-assembly--contig:-NODE-3520-length-12920-cov-2.838943_pt1 | contig 12920 bp, 10 predicted proteins | sample MGYA00242073_ERZ509195 | MGnify/ENA primary metagenome ERZ509195 (study PRJEB26280, sample SAMEA2338837) | human gut metagenome | biome: human gut; feature: human-associated habitat; material: faeces...
GTTCTTTGCAGCCTTTGCTTCTTTGATCTTCTCTCTTTGTTTCATGAAAAAACACCCAACTGCAAATCCGATGATAACTGCTAAAATGATCATCATAAGCACCGAGGGAGTAAATCCTTCCATTTCTTTTTTTTTCTCCTTTTATCTTCTAGAAATTAAGACTATACAAACTTAAATATATCATTTCTAAGAAAAAAGGTCAATATATCCAAGATTCCTGTTATGTATCAAGACTTAAACTGATCTTTAGTGCATGATCCACTTGTTTTAGGAATGTACAATTTAAATGGCATACCTTTTCTCTTAAACGACTTTTATCGATTGTCCGGATCTGTTCTAACAAAATCACAGAATCTTTTTCAATCCCATAGAGTTCCGCATTGATCTCAATATGTGTAGGAAGCTTAGCCTTGTTCATTTTTGATGTAATAGCAGCACAGATCACTGTAGGACTGTGCCGGTTACCTACGTTATTCTGAATGATCAGAACCGGCCGGATTCCACCCTGTTCACTCCCCACTACAGGGCGAAGATCAGCATAAAATATATCCCCTCTTTTAATTACCACACAATTCACACTCCGATTCTTTCCGGTTTCAATTTACAACATTGCCATAAGAAGAAACCTTGTTATCAGCCGGATATTTCCTGTCCGGTTAAGATAAAGTATTTCCACCTTTTTCTTGTGTATACATGCGTGGTATATAAAAATCAGTTATCGCTCACTTCGTCTCTATTCAGCAAACAGTAACATTATATTTCTTTCCCGTTTTTAATATAGACTCTCGGCACACGCGGGCTGATATCACAGGCAAACTCATAGGAAAATCTGCCACAGAGATCACCAATCTCCTCAATACCGATAAACTCATCCCCGTCTCTGCCGATCAGTGTTACCTCATCGCCCTTCTTCACATCACCAATCTCAGTCACATCTACCATAAACTGGTCCATACAGACTCTGCCAAGGATCGGAGCCTTTTGTCCATGTATCAGAACCCAGCCTTTATTGGAAAGCTGCCTGGAATAGCCGTCTGCATAGCCCACCGGAACAGTTGCCACACGAAGCTTCCTGTCAGCCACATAAGTACCGCCGTAGCTGATCGCTGCTCCGGCAGGAACGTCCTTCACATAAGTCACATGACTCTTAAGTTCCATAACCGGCTCAAGCTTTACAATATCTCTCTCCACCTCAGAAGAAGGATAAATTCCATAAATTGTGATTCCGGCGCGGACAATATTCAGATTTGCTTCCGGCATACGTATGATGCCCGCACTGTTAGAACAGTGATGCAGAGGAATTTCCACTCCTGCCTCTTCTACGCGTCTTGAAAAATCCAGATACCGCTCCAATTGTACCATAGCCGGACTTCTGTCATACTCATCTGCTCTTGCAAAATGAGTAAACATACCCTCAATCTCAAGATTTGGAAGTTCTGAAATTTTTTTAATTTCCTCTACATTTTCCTGTGCATCCGCAAAACCGATCCTGGTCATTCCTGTGTCCAGAGCAATATGAATATGTACAGTTTTTTTCTGCAGAACCGCTTCGTCTGAAAGTTTCCTTGCCTCCTCATATTCGCACACTGCAGGACGGATCTCATAACGGACAAGTTCCGGAAAATATTCATCAAAAACAATTCCAAGGATCAGGATTGGTTTTGTAATCCCGGCTTCTCGCAGATGAATCGCTTCTTCCGCAGTTGCAGCCGCAAATCCCCAGATATAATCATAATCCTCAATGAGATGTGCAACCGGCACCGCGCCATGTCCATAAGCGTCAGCCTTTATGACTGCGATCATCTTTGTCTCTTCTGCAATATTTTTTCTCATTTCCCGGAAATTATGTTCTACTGCATCCAGTGAAATGACTGCTTTTACTCTGCTATCTTTCTTCATAATAATTTTCCTCTGTTATTTTTTCATGTTAATATCTGCAAATTGTTTCACAGATTTACTGCCTCAAAATGAATATTCTATCTTAGTATTTCCGGCAGAAAACAGATGATATCTCCTGCGGTCATCCCTCGCTGCCCTACTGTTTCAGCAGCCAGATCACCTGCCAGCCCATGCACATATACACCAAGTGCAGCCAACATAACAGGAGAAAGTTTCTTTTCTGCTGCCAGATACATACACTGTATACCGGCAAGCACACCGCTTAACACATCTCCACTTCCCGCTGTAGCCATTCCTGCATTACCCGAAATGTTCAAATACATATCTCCAAAAGCATCTGCCACCACAGTACAGGCATCCTTCAGAACGCAAACCGCTCCAGACTCCTTTGCATAATCAGCTGCGGTCTGTGCCAGACAATCCTGAATCTTACCGATTTCTTTTCCGCACAGACGACTCATCTCACCAATATGAGGTGTCAGGATCACATGTTCCCCGATAAAACACTTCCAGTTGTCATGGACTGACAGAAGATTCAGGCCATCTGCATCCAGAATTACTGTTTTTTTATACTCAGCTGCCTTCGCCAGGAACCACTGAGCTCTTTCCCTGCTCTGCGCTCCGGTTCCAAGACCCGGTCCTATCACAAGCACATCACACCAATCAAGCATTGCCTGGTTTTTTTTCTCATCAAAATCACAGGTGATCATGGCTTCCGGCAACAGTGTCTGCAACGGAATCCTGTTGGCCTCCACGGTCTGAATTCTCACCATTCCCGCAGAGCTTTTCAGAGCAGCTGCTGCACTCAGATATGCAGCTCCGCACATTCCTTCGCTGCCAGCTATAAGAAGGACCTTGCCGAAGGTTCCTTTATTTCCATAGGGAACTCTCTCCGGAAGCATTTTCAAATCTTCACGTTCCAGATGATGCATACAGATTTTCTTTCCGGGTATGGAATAGATTCCGATATCCGTAACAACGATCTCACCGCCATACATGCGTCCGGGATAAAAACACAGCCCTCTTTTGCGAAAAGCAAAGGTAACCGTAAGATCTGCCCGGAATGCAATCCCCTTCTCAAATCCGGTATCTGAGTCAATCCCGGATGGAATATCCACAGCTACTTTATACGCAGATGCCCGGTTCATTGTACTGATAAGCTCTGCATATTTTCCCTCTACAGGTCTGCTCAGTCCAACCCCAAAGATGGCATCTACTATAGTAGTATATTCATCCGGATCCAGGTTATGCACCCGGGGCACCTGATAATATTCTGCTGTTTTAAGCTGTCCGGCAGTTTCAGCAGTCATTTTCTCTTCCTTACCCGCAATATAATACCAGGTTCTGACTCCTCTCAACTGGAGCAGTCTGGCAATCGCCAATCCGTCTCCGCCATTGTTGCCGGTTCCGCAGACCACAAGGATTTTCTCTTTTTCTTTATTCTTTAATCTCTGTACAATCTCCTCAACCGTCTTTAATGCCGCCCTCTCCATAAGTACCGGAGACGATATCCCGGCTTTCTGAATCGTATTATGATCCAGTTCTTTCATCTCAACAGCAGTTACAATCTCTCTCATCTGTTCACCTCCTGTTTACAATAACACATTTACATACAAGAGAAAAGCTGTGATCAGATGACCACAGCCTTGTGTTTCACAGTTATCCTTTACATCCCTTCATGTTCCTTTCTGTACTCACTCAGGTTATAGGACAAAGTCATAAGACTCTCTGAAAGATGTACGTTCTCTACCATTACATCCTCCGGGGCATCCAGATCAATATGTGCAAAATTCCAGATTGCCTTAATTCCATTATCAATTAAAATCTTTGCCATCTCTTTGGCTTTGTTTTTAGGAAGAGTCAGGATCGCGATCTCAACCTCATTCTCCTTCAGAAACAAAGGAAGATCGCTCAACATCTGAATCTCAATTCCACGAACTGCAATCCCCTCAAGTACAGGATTGACGTCAAAAATACCAACCAGCTTAAATCCGCGCTTTTCAAAATCCACATAATTGGCCAATGCCTGTCCCAGATTACCGGCACCCAGAATAATCATCGGATGTACAGTATCCAGCCCAAGGATCTTACCGATTTCTGTATACAAATAGCGTACATTATAGCCGTAACCCTGCTGACCAAAACCACCGAAATTATTTAAGTCCTGACGAATCTGGGAAGCCGTCACATGCATCTTCTTGCTAAGATCATTTGAAGATATACGCTCTACATTCTCCTCCATCAATTCACCGAGGTAGCGGTAGTACCGCGGCAAACGCTTGATTACCGCTTTCGAAATTTCCTTAGCTTCCACAAATTTTCCCTCCTTAGCTTATCTATGTCAATTATACCCAGATGTTATTTTATTGTCAAATTAAATTTGTACTTTTTGACCAAATATTTCTGTATTTTTTTATCAATTTCATTCTGAAAAATTCCCCGGAATATCATATTTTCTTCCATGCATCCATCCGGTGCTTTCTTTTCCCTGGACAAAATCTCTTAAAATGCTTTCAAAAACAGGCATTTTCGATTATAATAGTACGCGGACAAATTACAAACGGAGGAATTCCTATGATTTTATCATGTCAGAATATCTGTAAATCCTTTGGCGAAAAAATCATTCTCAAGGATGCCAGTTTCCATATAGAAGACCGCGAAAAGGCAGCTCTCATCGGCAATAACGGTGCAGGCAAGACGACTCTGCTGCGAATCATTATGCATGAGCTCTCCCCGGATTCAGGAAACGTGGTACTTGCCAAAGATAAAAATATCGGCTACCTTGCCCAGTATCAGGACATTCATGGCCATCATACCATTTACGAAGAACTGATTTCCACCAAACAGCACATTATTGATATGGAGAACCGTCTGCGCTCTCTGGAACAGGAAATGAAAACCACCACCGGAGATGCTCTGGACAGCCTGATGAATACTTACACAAGACTGAGTCACCAGTTTGAACTGGAAAATGGTTACGCTTACAAAAGTGAGATCATGGGTGTATTAAAAGGTCTTGGTTTCACAGAAGAAGATTTCGAACGCCAGATAGAAACTCTTTCAGGCGGCCAGAAAACCCGCGTAGCTCTGGGTAAACTGCTTCTTGCCAGCCCTGACATTCTTCTTCTGGATGAGCCTACCAACCATCTGGATATGGAGAGTATTTCCTGGCTGGAAACCTATCTTCTGAATTACCCGGGTGCTGTATTTATCGTATCCCACGACCGTTACTTTCTTGACAAAGTTGTAACAAAAGTTGTGGAAATCGAAGCAGGAAATATGCGTATGTACAGTGGCAACTATTCTGCCTATGCCCTGAAAAAAGCCCAGCTGCGTGACGCCCAGTACAAAGCCTATCTGAACCAGCAGCGGGATATCAAACATCAGGAAGCAGTCATTGCCAAGCTGAAATCCTTTAACCGCGAGAAATCCATCAAACGTGCGGAAAGCCGCGAGAAAATGCTGTATAAAGTCCAGCGCATTGATAAACCACAGGAGATTCAGAATCAGATGCGCATTTCCCTGGAACCAAGATTTGTCAGCGGAAATGATGTCCTTACTGTGGAAAGTCTTTCCAAATCTTTTCCCGGACAGACACTTTTCAGTGACATCTCCTTTGAGATCAAACGTGGAGAACGTGTAGCCCTGATTGGCAATAACGGCACAGGCAAAACCACCATGTTAAAGATCATCAATGGGCTGATCGATGCAGACAGCGGCAGATTTACTCTTGGTTCCAAGGTACAGATTGGCTACTATGACCAGGAACACCATGTTCTTCATATGGAGAAAACTATTTTTGAGGAAATCTCAGATGCTTATCCCACACTTACGGAAACAGAAATTCGAAATATGCTGGCAGCATTCCTTTTCACAGGGGATGATGTATTCAAACTGATCTCCGCTCTGTCCGGCGGAGAAAGAGGTCGTGTTTCCCTCGCCAAGCTGATGCTGTCCGAAGCAAACTTTCTGATCCTCGATGAGCCCACCAACCATCTGGATATCGCTTCAAAAGAGATTCTTGAAGAGGCATTGAACAGTTACACAGGAACAGTATTCTATGTTTCCCACGACCGTTACTTCATCAACCAGACAGCTACCCGGATCCTGGATCTGACCAATCAGGCAATTGTAAATTATATCGGAGATTACGACTATTATCTGGAGAAAAAAGAAGAGCTGACGGAAAAATATGCTCCGGCTGCCGCTCAGGCTGTGACAGAAGCAAAGCAGGCTTCTGATAACAAGCTTTCCTGGCAGCAGCAGAAAGAAGAACAGGCCCGCCAGCGAAAACGAGCGAATGAACTAAAAAAAGTAGAAGCCCGCATTGAAGAACTTGAGACCAGAGATAAAGAGATCGACGAAACCATGATTCTCCCGGATATCTGCACAAATGTGGCAGAATGTGCGAAACTCAGCAAAGAGAAAGCCGCCATTACCGAAGAATTAGAAGGATTATATGAAAAATGGGAAGAACTTGCATAATGCAGGTTCTTCCCATTTTCGCAGTTTATAACTTTTTACAGGTTTCTCCGCTGCAGTGTGATCCTGCCCGGAGAACTTTATAATGTTATAGAAACATTACCGGATAATTTCTGACATTATAAAATTTCATCCAGTCTCTCTCTGATGGCAAGGATGAAATCTTTGCTGTTCAGTACTGTCACATCCTCAAGAGAAGTGATCAGCGCAAGGTCTTTTGTCATCTTACCGCTTTCAATCGTCTCCAGAGTCGCCTTCTCCAGTTTATCAGCAAATTCCATCAATTCTTTATTGCCGTCCAGCTCACCTCTTTTTCTCAGAGCTCCGGTCCATGCAAAAATAGTTGCTACAGAGTTAGTAGATGTCTCCTCACCTTTCAGATAGCGATAATAATGTCTCTGTACAGTTCCATGAGCAGCTTCATATTCGTAATATCCCTGTGGAGATACCAGTACAGATGTCATCATAGCCAGAGAACCAAATGCTGAAGAAACCATATCGCTCATAACATCTCCATCATAGTTCTTGCAGGCCCAGATAAATCCGCCTTCAGCCTTCATGACACGAGCTACGATATCATCGATCAGGCTGTAGAAATATTCAATGCCTGCTGCCTCGAATTTCTCCTTAAACTCATCTTCATAAATAGTTGCAAAGATTTCCTTAAAACGTCCGTCATAAATCTTGGAGATCGTATCCTTACCGCCAAGCCACAGGTTCTGTTTTGTATCCAGTGCATAATTAAAACAGCATCTTGCAAAACTTGTGATAGAATCATCCAGATTGTGCATACCCTGAAGCACACCCGGTCCCTCATAATGATGGATCAGCTCTTTTCTCTGCTGTCCGTCTGCACCTTCAAATACCAGATAAGCATCTCCGGGGCCGTCAATATACATCTCTGTGTTCTTATACACATCACCATAGGCATGACGTGCGATGGTGATCGGTTTCTTCCAGTTCTTAACACATGGTTCAATACCCTTCACTACGATTGGGGCACGAAAAACAGTTCCGTCGAGAATTGCACGAATCGTTCCGTTAGGACTCTTGTACATTTTCTTTAAGGTATACTCTTCCATTCTTGCCTTATTAGGAGTGATAGTTGCACATTTCACTGCTACGCCGTACTTCTTTGTAGCCTCTGCTGCATCAACAGTTACCTGATCATCCGTTTCATTTCTGTATTCCAGACCAAGGTCATAATACTCAGTGTTCAAATCAATATACGGAAGAAGAAGTTCATCTTTGATCATTTTCCAGAGAATTCTGGTCATCTCATCTCCATCCATCTCCACAAGTGGTGTCTGCATCTGAATTTTTTTCATGTTAATCCTCCTCTTTGGCTCTCATCCAGTTAACTATCATGATAGCCGAAAACAGACCGTTCGTCAATGCTTTTATACACTAAAGCAATAATTTTGTGAAATAAAAGATTACTGATCACAGTTCCATAAAACGTTCCAGATCCAGTTCTCCCCATCCCTGCTGATTCTTTGGCAATCCCATATCCCTGGCACTTTCTTTCAATTTCATCTTGATCTGAACATTAGTCAGCTCCGGATTCTTCTCAAGCATCAATGCCGCTGCCCCTGCAACCAGAGGTGTAGACATAGAAGTACCACTCTTCACTCCATATCCGTTATCTGCTCCCGGTGCACAGGCAAGAACATGATTCCCGGGTGCAACCAGATCCGGTTTACAAACACACTCAAATGTAGGTCCCCTGCCGGATATGGCAGTCCGTCCTGTAAGCAGATCGCTGGAGCCTACTGTGATAATCTTCCGGCTGCTTCCCGGTGCTGTCACACTTCCTGCCTTCGGTCCCTGATTTCCTGCCGCAGCCACTACCACCAGACCTGCATCCCAAAGTTGTTCCACACCTGCGATCAGAACTCTGTGATCTTCTGCTCTCCTGCAGGTTGTTCCCACCGAGATATTCACTACACGTATCCCATAATATCTCTTATTCTCCAGGATCCAGCGAAAAGCCTGTAAAACATCTTCTTTCCTGCCATTTCCCGTTCTGTCGAGCACCTTCAGAACTATCAGGCTACACCCGGGGGCAATTCCTCTGATCCGTCCTTCCGAAGCCCTTCCGTCACCGCCAATGATCCCACATACATGGGTTCCATGAGAATTATCATCATAAGGTCTGATACGATGTCCGATGAAATCTTGAAACGCAAGTATTCTCCCTGTAAAATCTATATGAGGAAAAATCCCGGTATCCAGAACACACACACCCACGTGCTTTCCTGTATATCCGGAATCATCTGAATTCTTCATAAAAAATCCTCCGAATCATCTGGATAATGAAATCTTACCGCAACTATTCATCAGGTCGTTGCAAAGACAATGAACATTTGCGTCTTACTTTAAATTATTCGGAAGATTATATTTTTGTGTCCGACAGTTTCTCCTGTCATATCTCCGTTTTTCTGTAAATAAAATGTATAAAGCTTCCATGATATGCAGATACTTCTGATATGCAAAACAACAAGCATATACAGAATCTGTTACAGAAATCCCGAAAATATCCTTATAGCAATTTCATAAAATAACTGTAACCATCTGCATAATATTAAGGAGACAAATTATGACTGCATTATTATTGATACTGGTATTTTTACTCTTTCAGACCTTCGTCCTGCTCTGCTGTGTAGCTGCCGGAAATGACGCTGCCTCCCAGGAAATCTCCGATCAGGAACAAATGGAATTTATCCGGGAATGGAAAAAAATACATTGCAGCAGCCCTCAAAAATAAAGGGCTGCTACAATGTGCTGATAAACCTTCTACATCACATAACAGTCATATCGTATTGCTTTTCCTTTTAATATATAAGAAGGCTCTCTTCCATCAAGACAGACGCTCTTAAGAGGACGTTTTACGATAATTCTGGAAGGTCCGGCTTTGATAGCTGCATCAAAAAGATCTTTTTCCTCAGAACATGGAGGTTCAAGTTTCTGGATCAGCTGAAGTTTTTTATTTATCAGACCGGATTTCTGTCTCTTCGGGAACATGGGATCAAGATAGATCACATCTACCGGATCCATAAGTTTCTCCATACATGACACACTGTCACCCTCCACCAGTTTCATTCTGGAAGCAATGTCTTTTAATACGGGATGCTTTCTGGCACGCCGGAGCGCATCCTTCAAAAGTGCAGCGATCACCGGATTCTGTTCATATAATGTCACCTCATAGCCATATGCTGCAAGAAGGAAACCATCCTCCCCCATACCTGCAGTGGCATCAATTGCTTTCAGATGTTCTCCCTCTGTTTTGACCGCACGTACCAGCATTTCATGGGAAAGTCTTCCGTTTGTGACTCTGTGCAGCATTCCTTCAAAATCTCCCTGATATGTCAGGCCATAACCGGTAAGTGATACGCCCCGGGAGTCAAACATTACTGTCAGATGTTCTCCCGGTTTGTCCATAATCGGAACATTGTTCTTTCTGGCAAAAGATTCTGCCATTTCTCTTTGCCCGCCCTTACCCAGGCAGACTGTTATCTTATCATTCATTTACACATTTCCCGCAAAATTTAATTTTCTTTTAATGCTTTTTCTATTTCAGAGATCACAATTCTGAGTGCTTTGATACGGGCATATTTCTTGTCAACAGATTCCAGTACATGCCATGGCGCAAAGGAAGTATTTGTCTTCTGAAGCATCTCATTGACAGCCACTTCATAGGCATCCCATTTCTCTCTGTTTCTCCAGTCCTCATCTGTGATCTTCCATTGTTTCTCCGGATTATTCTGTCTCTCCTGAAAACGCTCCAGCTGTGTATCCTTATCGATCTGTACCCAGAATTTAATAATGACTGCACCCCAGTCTTTAAGTTCTTTCTCAAACTCATTCATTTCGTTGTAGGCACGTTTCCAGTCATTTTCACTGCAAAATCCCTCCAGACGTTCTACCATAACTCTGCCATACCAGGTTCTGTCAAAAATAGCGATATGCCCATTTTTCGGAAGTCTTGTCCAGAAACGCCATAAATAATGTCTGGCCTTCTCATGTGGTTCCGGACTTGCAATTGGATGTACTTCATAGCCCCGGGGATCCAGAGCTTCTGTAATACGTTTGATGTTACCTCCTTTGCCTGCCGCATCCCAGCCTTCATACGTGATGATCACAGGAATACGTCTCCTGTACAGTTTATTATGGAGTTCCCCCAGTTTACTCTGGAGCTGTTTCAGTTCTCCCCTGTACTCCTCGTCATCCATTGTTTTATCTCTCAGATCAATATCCGACAGACGGGGAATCTGCTCCAGAGGGAATACATTCTGCAAAATCGGAACGGAATGTGCCTGATTCTGCATGGCAACTTCAATATTGCTTACCATAGTCTCCAGCACCTGAAGTTCCGCCCATTTTCTGTCACTGGCATCTATGATGTACCATGGTGCAGAGGAAACATTCGTGTCAGACAGATACTGAGAAAATATTTTTGCACATTTTTTGTAATGTTCATTCTGCCATTTATCAAAGTCTGACACACGCCATCTGGTGTCTTTATGATCCAGAAGTAATTTTTCACGCCGCTTCTGTTCATCCCTGTCAATCTGCATAAAGAATTTCAGCACCAGATAACCATTATCTGTAAGCTGCCGCTCAAAACGGCGGATGCTGTCAATCCGCTGTGTATAACCTTCGCCTTCAATCTCGCCCGACAGACAGTCTTTACAAGTCTGCTCCATCCAGCCGGAATCCAGAAATGTAAATTTTCCGGCTTCCGGAATCTGTTTAAAATAGCGATACAGAAATGGATATCTCAGTTCTTCTGCTGTGGGAGCTGACATAGTGGCAACCTTAAAGAAACGCGGATCAATATTCTTAATGACTTTTCCGATCGTACTTCCCTTGCCGGAAGATCCCCAGCCTTCAAAGAGTACGATTACCGGGATCTTATGTTCCTTGATTTTCATCTGAAAATCATAGAGCTGACTTCTTGCTGTCTGCAGACGGGTTTTGATTTCCTCTTTTTCCGGCATATGTGCCGGAGTCCATGTTGTAAGCATAACATTGATCCTCCTTTTATTTTTCTTCGTAACTGTTCAATACTTTCACAGTCAGAAACTGTTGAATAGTTGCCCTTTTCATTAATAGAATATCTCAAATTCAACTGAAATAATCATAACATGAAATCTGTTTATCGTAAAGCAGATGTATAATATAAATAACGCATATTAATCTAACTCGGTGACTGCTATCAGAGCGTAAAATTCTGTGTCAGATATCCTTGATGTGCGTCAGATTTTTTCTAAATCCGCAATATTTTCAGGATATTCCATATCAGAATATAATTTCAGCTGTAACTGTAATATTCTGTTATACTCATCGCATCCGGGTTCTAACACTCTTCTTTGTTCATAGAGTTTATGATCTTCCTCACTCATTTTCACATCAAAGCTTTCCTGAGTATGGAACTGGATTTCAATACGATAGTTGCGTGAGTTTTTAAACTTGGCATTTACGCCATTATATGGAAAACTGTCATTGACCCAGTAATTTTTCAATGAATATATCTTCCAGTTCTTCTCATACAAGGCATCTGTCACAGATCGTATTTGTTCAACATATTCTTTCGGTTCCAGTATCACTGTATAACGAATAACATCCGCTATTGAATCAAAAAAAGACTTCTCTACTCTCTGATAAAGCTTATTATATAAGGACTTCGGTGATTTTACTCTATACTCTAATCCCGCAAGTACTGCTTTATTTGTTTTTGCAAAATCCACAAGAAATTTGGTTATTTCAAACTCTGTAGACAGATAATCCGCATAAAATACTCTTTCTTCAAAAGAAAGTTTATGAAAAAGTTCAATATCCTCTTCTGTCCATGATTCTTCAATTTCTTTATTAAGATAGATTTTCTCTGAATTTTCAGCAGACAGAACACACTTGAGCTCTATCGAATCAATGCAAAAAAGACTGGTATTGTCACCCGACTCATGAGTAAGACTTCTGAGAATCTTATTAAAATTATTGATAATTATATTGACTTTTCTTTCAATCAGTGCATATGCTGAATCCGATCCACCTGCTTCTATCACAAGTTTACCATCTTTAACAGCAATACTCCTTACAACGTTTCTTTCAACAAATCCAACGATTTCTTCGGAATTATATTTGTCGAACTTGTCATAGCTCAAATCAATATTTGCATTTTTTAGTTCTGCCAGCTGGTTTCCAACAGCTAACACAGCTGCCAGTTCCTTCAGCCTGATGACATTTTGATTGTTCAACACCAAAGCTTCTTCTAACTGAACAGGTGCTGTACCATTTTCACCGATAAAGTGAAGCATACGGATTATGGCATATTTATGCAGATCTGATGGAAATTCAAATATATCGCCGTATTCTTCCAGCAGACATGCACTGAACAAAACATGATATTTACTCATAACCTGAAAGAACGTAAGCTCTTCTGCCTGCTTCTGAATTCCAAGCTTGTCCACATATCTATTCATAATTTCCTGATTTAAGCCAAATCCAATATGTGCAAATAGCGCTGCGGACAAAAGGCA
>ENA-OURZ01003538-OURZ01003538.1-human-gut-metagenome-genome-assembly--contig:-NODE-3538-length-12873-cov-78.079029_pt1 | contig 12873 bp, 17 predicted proteins | sample MGYA00242073_ERZ509195 | MGnify/ENA primary metagenome ERZ509195 (study PRJEB26280, sample SAMEA2338837) | human gut metagenome | biome: human gut; feature: human-associated habitat; material: faeces...
TTTGTGCGATTTGCAGGGATTCGGGAAAAAAAGGTTGAAAAAAGTGGTATTTTTTATGTTAAAATCGAAAAAAGTTTTTGTCGTATCAGGTATTTAGCGTATTTTTGCCGTAATTAGACGATTCGCATTATGGAAACAAGAAATAATATTAATCCGCGTCCTTTCCAGCCGGTTAGTCCTGGTTGTATTTTGAAGGAGGAATTGGAAGCTCGCAGTCTTCCAATTTCTGACTTTGCTCATAAAATAGGGCTTGAAGAGTTTGAATTAGATAAACTTTTGAATGGAACGTTATGTTTAAGTCCTGAGATAGCTTCTTCTTTAGAACGCTTTTTGGGCATTCCTGCTTCTTTTTGGCTTTCTTTGCAATCTGCTTATGAAGAAGATTTAGATAAGAGCGATAATAAAGGCATGGTTCGAGCTTTTCTTGATAAGTTTACAAGAAATCGTGTAGCATTTTAAATCAAGGAATTCCTATAATAACCTCACCCTGGAAGGGATATGCATAGTGTGTTGTATGCATTCCCTTCCAGGGTGAGGTTTTATGGTTCATCCAGAAATTCGATGATTTCTGCTACTTGTCGCAAACAGGTAAGCCAGATGCAATATCCTTCATGCAATAGGTATTGCGCCGTATAGCCACAATCCACCCTTGTTGCTTGTACCGAGCGAGCAACGCCTCCACCGATTTCACCTTGCCTTTCAGAGCCTCAGAAAGTTCATCCGAAGTGAATATCCGCAGCTTATATAATATACTCAATAGTTCTGTCGTTATTTCTAATTTTGCGCAAAGATATGAAATCTAATTTGTTTATGAGAAAAATCAGAAACATTTTATGCTTTTTTATATGTTCTTTCCATCTTAATTGTCCGACTACGGAGGAACAAATCACCGACAGGCAAGTTCTTTTGGGAGTAACCCAAAAGGTTTCGAGTAACTCGAAACATACTTGTCACTGCCAACTAAAGCCAACGACTGCTACAACCACTTGAAACTCAAAATAAATGCTCTATTTTGCTATGTTTGCCTTTTTAGGCGTTCTTTTGCATGAAAATAACGTAACAGACAACGTTCGTCTCATTCATTTCGAGATTGGATCTGTTTTGCCCATAATACTAAGAAAGTACTCTCCCCCTAAATAGCCATCAATTTCTTGAACAATTACATTGTCAACAATAATTGATTTGAGTTCCAGTTGGATCCTTCCTGGAGAGATAGGACGCTTCTCTGCATCAAAAACAAATTGCGAAGGACATTTAAAGTTGAAAAGCACAAGATGCTGCTTTCCGCCATAGTTCAGTGTCACAGGTACTTTGCTATCGCTATATATGATTTTCCCCATTTTGCTCGCTTCTCCTGTTTCTTCGTCTGAGCTTGCAAAAGAATAAGGTATCGAAATATCATAATCGGGCAACAGCTTGACTGCTTCTGCCAATTTAGTATCTTTTATAACAAAACTTATCCAGCTGATTGGGACTTGCTGTAAGGTGACAGTCCGGTTTTCGTACCCTCCAAAAGTGTAGTGGATGATAGGTTGACCATTTTCTGTGACCTCACCCTTCCATAAACTTTTATAATCCAACTGTTCTTGCGATGCATTATAGATTACAGGAATGAATATACTGCTGTATTGTCCTTTAAGCTCATTACTCAGCTCCTCAATTACACTTTGACGCAGGAAGTAAGAATCCACATAAGTAGGATCCTCATGGCATCCGCTTAAACCAATCATGGCTGAAATCGCCACAATGACCATTGATATCTTTTTCATTGCTATTGTTTTTATTATATAACGGCGAGACTATATTATTATTGTTATGTTCAGAGTCTATCGTATAGTTTACGTTTGCATCGTAACCATAAGCTTTCTTGGTTGCCTCAAGTTCGTTGTCCGTCATGCGCTGATAAATCACCATGCCGTAGAATGGTTTCAGATTTCCATTCTCATCGGTTGCATCGCCCAGTTTCTGTATGGTGTACATATAGAACTTGTTTGCCTTCTTTCCTTGAAGCGTAACTACAGACAACACTTGCATATAGCGGCTTTGCATACTTTGACTTGCCGAACCGCGTATGATGAATCCTGACACAGCATCATAAAACCATTCTGTCTTGTTATATGACTTACCATTGGTATCACCATGGTGGAAACCTATCAGATGACTGTCTGACTCAAACCAATAATCCATATATCCACCGCCATAAACTGTCTTGCGGTAGTCTGTTTGTGAAAGTCTGCCGTTATCCTGCACTTTATACATGCCTATGACTTTCCATCCATAGCCCTTTACCTTATTTTCAATGTCAGCAGCACTTACGGGCTTTAATCCTTTAAGCACACAGCATCCATCGTTGTTAATAGTATAAGTCCCATCGAACAGATTGTCATAGTCAATAACTGTAACTGGTCCGCTAGGTTCCTCAGTCATATCACAACCTGTAAAAGAAACGATGCAGAGCATCGCCATCAGAAAAATCCAAATCCTTTTCATTGCTTACTTTATATTTATGTATTAAGTTCTTTTTCTTGAAATTTTCGTAAGTATTATCCTCTATTGATTCGTTCTACTAATTCGTCTGGTGTAAGTATCTCCATCTTGGAGAAACCAAACCACTTCTTGCCCAAGTCCTTAATGGATGCTCCTATATGATACACATCATCGTCTATACAAAGGAAGCGGTCATGTGATAAACGGAATGTTTCAACATCAATCGGTGCATATTGAGCATTATGACGGTCTATGTCGAGTTGGAACTGACGGCTTATCTGCTGAGTGTAGATGATTGCAGACACGTTATTGTCTCTTTTATCGAGCAATGTCAGTACAGTCTCGTCAACATAGTTGTCGATAAGGACAATACGTTTCTTTGCACTCTTAATCAAGTCGGACACGAAAGTATAGGCATCATAAATTTGACCATTGTAGAACACACCCTGCTTCGGCTTTGCATTACCCTCGTCCAATCTGCGAAACACCTCGTCTATGCGCTTGTCTGTTTCTTGCTGATGTTGTTGCATTTCCAGTTGATGGTACTCCATTGTTGAAAGACGTTGGAAAACTTCTGCATTGGTTACCATGAAACGTCTCATTGCAACAAATGCATCCATAATTCGTATGCTTACACGAATTGCGGTTTCACTTCTAAGAACAGTGGAGAGCATTGCTACTCCCTGTTCTGTAAAAGCATATGAGCGAACTGTTGAGTGCTTCAAACTATTGAACCGATCACAATTTGTGACCAGTTCATTCATTTCTTCCTTAGTCAGTTGAAAACGGAAACGTTCAGGAAATCTCTCCATATTACGTTTTACAGCTTGATTTAACACCCTGGTTTCCACTCCATAAAGTTCAGCCAAGTCTCTGTCTATCATAATCTGCTTTCCACGAATAGACTTTATTCGACTTTCTACAGGAGTGGTAACTACGACTTCATCATTTTGTAACCGGTCGCAATTTGCGACCAGTTCTCCTTTATCTTGATGTTCTATATTATCTGCCATATTTCTATCTTTATTTTTGAGATCACAAATTGTGACTTTGAACATTACCATATTTAACAGCATTCAAAGGTAGTGCTTTTAGCCTTTAAGCTACTATTGCACAATCCCTTTTTGAAAAGAACGTAAAATCAATAGTTTTATTGCGATGATTGTAGTTTTATTAACATAAAGCTCTAAAGCAGCCAAAGGAGAACAAGAGCAAGGAAGCCGTGGAGACCAACAAGGACATCGAGCAGTTGTTGCTTTCCATCCAAAAGGCTTTCGATGAGCTTGTGGAAAAGAGAACGGACTTACCTATTCCTACCATTCGGGACGACACTCGTTCGCCAGCCTCATTACGCTGGAGGCAGGTGTGCTGATAAGCTTGAAGAATATACGGCAGTTTGGAGAAATAGAGCCAGCTTGGATTCCATTAATGGAAAATTGATATAGCTTGGCACAGTTTATTTTATACTTTTTATTTCAGCAATGAGCTAAAGAAAAAACACTATTAAAGCATAAAGTTTGAAAACTAAAATACAATCCGTGGACAACATAGGTGATGCCCACGGATTTATTGTTAAAAACATATTACTTGTTACTATGTTTTTTTTCTATCAATTCAATTCTTTTCGTATTTTCATCACAGAAAAGGACGCCGTCAGGTAAAGAGTTTATAGGATAAATAAAACAACTACGTTTTTGTTTCTTTACTAAATATTTTATATCATATAATAATTCTCCTGACAATATCAAAGTGTCGGCTTCAAATGAAGTAAAATAGAATTCTTCAATTTTATATTTCTTTCCCTTACTTTTTATCCATTTGGAAATATTTAGCGTTCCATTTCTATTATCTTCAATAGTAAGTCTTAAAGATATTTTCATGTCGGAAAGTTCGAACTTTCCGACATAAAATTTAATACCCTTAGCTAACATATTGGATTGATGTCCTATGAAATATTGTATAAAAAAGAGAAAGAGAAATATAAGCGATATTTTTTTTGTCATAATTTTATTTCTTAACTTTTTTAATTTGGTACGATGCCATTAGCCAATGCATCTGCATGAACCTCGGGACACTCGTACCCCTTGTCTGCAGTAGATTCTAGAACGTCAACACTATAATCGGCTTTCACCTCAGATGCTACGCTTGTAAGCTGACCATGGTCTGTTGGACTGTTGCTTAGAGTAAGGTTGTTGTCCTTAGCATTTACAGCCTTAAACTTGCTTCCATCAATAGAGATGTACGACTTGGAAAAGAGCTTCTGTCACATGCAAAACTTGCTGAACTCTTTAAAAACTTTAGTAATAGCCTTCTTGTCTTCCACAAAGCCATGGGATGAAAAGTCTCTCGTTGATAGGCTGTCTTGTTTGTTGTCAGCATTGGAATTCCAAATGTTCTCTGGTTCATGTACAGTTTGCAATGGTACTTTAACAATAGAGTCAGAAGCCACTTTCTCATAGTCATTTGCAGAATGATCTGTTTGTTCCTTAAAACTTAAAAAGAAAAAATTTCTTCCCCAACCATTACCAAATATAACATCTAATGGTTCTCCTGTATCTTTCCATATTCTGACTCTTGCTGCAAATCCAAAATCAAATTTAACGGCAGTACTATCATATGTAAAAGTTACAGTATAGAACTTTCTTCCTATCTGTTTTCTTATTTGAGGGCGGCCGTCTCCTCCGTAATCCTTCTTTTTAAAAACTTGAACATCCGATACGTTAGCCTCTTTAAAAAATGGAACATACGCAGGACCAAAGGTCAAAGCCACGTTTCTTGCGCTATTTACAAGAGTACTATTGTCTAAGACCTCTGGTCGCTTGCATGAACTCAAGAATAGTGTACATAATACCGCTATTCCCCAAACTACAATCATTATAGATGGTATTTTTTTCATAATTCGTAATTTTTAATATTTATATTCTTGAAATATTGCGTATTGATTACTCTCTATTGATCCTTTCCACCAATTCGTCTGGTGTAAGTATCTCCATCTTGGAGAAACCAAACCACTTCTTGCCTAAGTCCTTAATGGATGCACCTATGTGATATACATCATCGGCTATACAAAGGAAGCGGTCATGTGACAAACGGAATGTTTCAACCTCAATCGGTGCATATCTTCTATACGCTTGTCGGATCCTTCGTTTAAGGTCGCAATTTGCGACCTTAAACATTCGTCCTTGGTCAATTGAAACATGAAATCTTCAGGAAATCGTTTAATATTACGTTTTACTTGCTCATTAAGACGCTTTGTTTCAACGCCATAAAGTGTGGCAAGGTCACGGTCAAGCATAACTTGTTGTCCTCTAATGATTTTTATTAGAGGCTCTATATTGTCAACACCAACCAACTGGTCACGATTTGTGACCAGTTCGCCGTTTCCTGTCTTTTCCGTTATATCTGCCATATTTCTATCTTTATTTTTAAGGTCACAAATTGTGACCTTAAAGGTGTTGTTACTTATTATTGCATTCAAAGGTAGTGCTTTTAGCCTTTAAGCCACTATTGCACAACCCCTTTCTTTGAAAAGAACGTAAAATCAATAGTATTATTGCGGTGATTGTTGTTTTATTAACATAAAGCTCTAAAGCAGCCAATGGAGAACAAGAGCAAGGAAGCCGTGGAGACCAACAAGGACATCGAGCAGTTGTTGCTTTCCATCCAAAAGGCTTTCGATGTGCTTGTGGAAAAGAGAACGGACTTACCTGTTCTTACCATTCGGGATGACACTCGTTCGCCAGCCTCATTACGCTGGAGGCAGGTGTGCTGATAAGCTTGAAGAATATACGGCAGTTTTGGGAAATAGAGCCAGCTTAGAGTCTATTACTGGAACATATTACGATGTATTACCGCCTGATGTTGAGACAACACTCACGTTAAATGCTGATGGTACCTACTTGTTGATACAGACATTCAAAGAAAAGCAGAACGAGTAGGAAAGGTTAAGAGGAACTTTCCAAGTGCTTGACTACAACATCCTGATGCTTGTACATCCCTCAAGTAGTGAGCATACCTTCTACAAGGTGAAGGATGCCAACAGTATTATTTTTATAGACTCGTTTAGTAACGAACCTAAAAAAGAAAATCGGGAAAACTATGCCCTAATAAAGAAATGAAATGTATATAAACTGTGTTTACCCATTGTAGTAGAACACAGCTTATTTACACTCGAACCAAAGATGGACTTTTACAAAGACTATTGAATAGTAAACACACTAAGATTATTGTTGTTTTTTGTAGTATTCACCTCTCCATTTTATACCATTTGGTGTAACTTGTATATACTCTCCTAATAAATAATATTGATTGAAAAGTTTATCTGTTACATCAGGTAGATTTATAATAATACTTTTCTCAGTATTCAAATTCACTTTATACGGATACTCGTAGTATAAGACACCAAAGTATTGGCCTGCGGGATTACTTTCGGTATAATACATTGGTTGGAATGTAAATCTGAAACTTTTTGGAGAATTAATTCTATTACGATTCAATACTATAGTACATGTCCCTTTTTCAGTAATCCCAGAATACGAAATAGTTCCACAATAAACATTAAACTTTATAGGCATAGTTGTATTCGGAACTTTGAAAAGTATTTCAGCAAGAGTTTTATTACCAGAAACTTCTTCGATAATTAAAATGTTTTTAAAAGCACTTTGCATCGGTCCTTCTATTGAATTTATCTCAAAAAAAGTATCGCTGACTTTAGTTATTTGACAAATAGCCAAAGGAAAGCTCTGTTCCCCCTCTATAGAAGAGGAGGAATAGAACTTTAGTGTGTCATTTTTAATTTCTATCAATTTTGAACTGGTTTCATTATGATAGATACCATTTTCAAGTTTTTTAGATGTTTCACCAAAACTAACCAATCCTATAACTAACAAAAAAATACAAAATATAAATCTCATTTATTTTTCAATTTTTGTTGACCCTTCAAAATATCAGAATAATCTTTAATCATTGGATAGCCATATCCACCATTCGGATCTTTTATGGGCCTACATAATGAACATTTGAACGAACTGTTGAGTGCTTCAAACTATTGAACCGGTCACAATTTGTGACCAGTTCAGCCATTTCCTCCTTAGTTAGTTGAAAACGGAAACGTTCAGGAAATCTCTCCATATTACGTTTTACAGCTTGATTTAACACCCTGGTTTCCACTCCATAAAGTTCAGCCAAGTCTCTGTCTATCATAATCTGCTTTCCACGAATAGACTTTATTCGACTTTCTACAGGAGTGGTAACTACGACTTCATCATTTTGTAACCGGTCGCAATTTGCGACCAGTTCTCCTTTATCTTGATGTTCTATATTATCTGCCATATTTCTATCTTTATTTTTAAGGTCACAATTTGTGACCTTAAACGTGTTGTTACTTATTATTGCATTCAAAGGTAGTGCTTTTAGCCTTTAAGCCACTATTGCACAACCCCTTTCTTTGAAAAGAACGTAAAATCAATAGTATTATTGCGGTGATTGTTGTTTTATTAACATAAAGCTCTAAAGCAGCCAATGGAGAACAAGAGCAAGGAAGCCGTGGAGACCAACAAGGACATCGAGCAGTTGTTGCTTTCCATCCAAAAGGCTTTCGATGTGCTTGTGGAAAAGAGAACGGACTTACCTATTAATTGTTATAGCTTGACACTGTTTTACACTCTCTTCCGTTTAGACATTTCTAATATGATGAAATGCTCTATTTGGGCGACTTTTCGCCACTATTTATATCAGTTGAGGATATATTTTTGCAAATATGACCTACAATATACTCTATCGGAGTAAAAAGCTCAATATCATTGTTTTCAACTAAATCTTCTATTGAAAGTTTACAAATTCCAAAAGCCTGGATGCCTCATATTCTTCATAGGGAGGTTTCAATTTTTAATTATTTCATTTTCTGTTTCAATGACGATATTGACCTATCAAATAAGGCGACATTTATTTTCGACACATTATAATAGCCTACACTTATATCTTTCAATAGAATATCCTTCCACATTAATTGATTTTCTTGAATTCCCTTTAATTTAATTGTATCTGGTTTTATAGGAATTTTGTTATTTGTAAGAAGCTCGTTAATTTCTTTAATTAGTTTTGTGTTTTGAAAACGAAGATTATATATACTATCCCCTAAAAGACTTATATTTCGTTCATTTTTACAATAAAAGAAACCACTTAAATAGATACATGAAGAATCTTGATATCTAAACAAATATTCGATTTCTTCTGGTGTATAGTTGATTGATAACATGTATCCTTTAGGTACACAGAGTTCGAAAGTTTTATTATTTAATTGTAACTTGACTTTTTTGAGTTTCTCCTTAGGCAAATTATAATTTGCAATTGCAGAAAATGTTACTAATAATAAAAATAATAATATAAACTTTATTTTCATCTGTTCTATATTTTTAATAACAACATGTTCGTACGATGAAATATGTAAGCAATTTCATCGTACGAATTATTTTACTTTTTATACCAATATAGCGAAATTGGAATATTTTTGTCTGCTAAAATAGAAGGACCATCGCAATACTTCAAATATGTGCGCTGCTCAAACTTGTCGTAGCCAATCTTGCTCACATAGTCGTAGCCGTAAGATTTATAGCCATGCACCTTCTCAAGCTGACCACCGAGATTGTAAGAGTAAGTAATCTTCTCTTCGTCTGGATAAATCATCTCTAACCCGTAGTGCTTGGATTTTATATGGCAAAACTTTCAAAGATACAAGGGAAATATCCTCAGATAAGCCCTGGCGAATTTTAAGGCGGTTTATAGCCTTGTTTTGTTGATACTTTCATACGTCTTTATTTTATGTTTTATCTAAAGAACGATTGACATTTGAAATTATTGTATGGAATTACTGTATTAATCAGAAAACGCACAATAATATGTCTATCTATGTTTTTCCATTGTCTCACCAAGTAGGGACTATTTGGCGACATGCATATTCAAGTCATACACGTTTTTACGCCAAAGGTGTGTCTCTGCGTTCCTGCTCTCCATCCTGCTTCTGTCGCGCCATTCAAATAGGCCGATTACTATGGTACATCCTACGACGATGGTGACAATCGTTATGCCAAAAACCATCCATCGGCAGACATGCCCGGTCTGTTTCTTGTGTTCCATTTTGTTGCTGATTTTTTATAATTCTACTACATTTTGATATGATTTAATTTGTTTGAACTGGCAAAGTTACGGTTGGAATGTCACAATCAAAAATTTTCGCAGCATTTATAACAACTTTTATGGAATAAAGACCTTTATGGGAATGCGATGAAGATGGAGAGGGTTGCAATCATACAATTGGGCATACAAAGACCTTTGTATAATATCTTATAAAAAGGGACTGTGCCATTTCACACAATCCCTTTTTGAAAGAATTTTAATTAGTCTATATTGACTTCAGCTTTATAGCTCTGATAAATTTCTCCTCTATTATTGTATTTAAATAGAAAAGCCGAAATAACAGGCGATCCATAAATGCCAACCATTTTATCTTTTGGTAGGATGTCGCATCTTATCATTCCTTTATATGGCTCCGAAAAATTTGCTATATACATACAAGAATCACAAGTTTCAGGACCGAATATAGATAATAAAGCTTCAGAATATGTTGGAGCGTTCCAAATAAATTTTTTCTCTATTCGATAAGACCAGAGAATTTGTTTGGTCTGAGTATCAACCATATCTGAAAAAATATCCCAATCAAGATCATAAATCGAATCTGAAACACACAGTTCTTTTGAATGGTAATAAACTTGCAGAATATCAAATGCCATATTTACAGCTCTCTGCTCATTTTTATTACCATAAATGATATTCTGAGCTGCAATCGTCAAAGAAGCCCCCAAAATGCACATCAAAAAGAATATTCTCATAATGATTCTCATTTTATTTTAATATAATGAGCCTTTTTCCCCATGGAACTATTGTACTTCAACGAAGTTAAAGCCGATTCATTAAAAGGAATAATATTACCTTCTTTTGTATGGATCGCTTTATAATTTAACCTTTCTCCATAATTAAACCCTTGTTTGTTGAGTTCATTGCGGATTATATTCATGTTATCAACAACTGGTCCAGTTCCAAAAAGTTCTGTAGAATCATGATAGTCTCCACCTATTGTTGTATGATGAAGTTCATGTAAGAAGGTCATGCCAAAACCAAGCGTATTGCCATCTACACCAACAGCACCTTTAACCATGTTACTGATTTGCTCAAAACTGAGACCTATTTGAGTTCCAGATGTAACAGTACGTTTAGCATGATAGGATACTTCTATCTCGGTTTTGTTGTCAATCATTTTTATCAAGAAATTCCTTGCAGTTTTACTTCCTGCATCTATTTCTTTTCCTTTTTTGTTGGTAATCTTATTAACAATAGGTTTTCCTTCATCATTTTTAGCATATTGCAACTTGTTATCCTTGTCCAAACTGAGTTGTAATCCCGTTTGAGAAGCCAAATCTTTTATTACAGACTGAGTTGTTGACAATTTAAGTTGTTCATCAGCCAAACGAACTTTTGTCATATCAATTTCCATACCTGTAGGATCTGTATATTTCAGCGGATTAGAAATAACATAACAATACGTTGACACATTGGAATATTTTTCCTCTTTGGGATCTATAGAAAGCCAAAGACTCAACCTCGGATCATAGTACCTCGCTCCATAGTAATACAATCCTGTCTCCTCATCGAATTCCTTCGCATTGAAAAGATAAGGTGTATTCCAAATGTTGTTGCGCTCCTCAACGAACACTTCACCGAAAGGAACATACTCGATATGCTGCACCACCTCGCCATCAAGATTGGTGATGTAACTACTGCTACCCAAATGGTCTGGGTGGTAGTAGAACTGCATCTTCTCGTATGCGTCGCCCTCTTGGAAGTTATTCTTTGCAGCTCTCGACAAAGCTCGTGCCTGCGCAGCCTCCAAGCTGCCGTCATTGCAGCAGAAGCCCTTGCCATCGACATAATCGTTGTTGTCCTCGCCATTGTACGGCACTGCAAAGGTTGCTTCCTTTTTTTCTATTTTATCTGTCATATTTATATTCATTTTTCCAATATCACAAATTGTGACTTTGAACATTACCATATTTAACAGCATTCAAAGGTAGTGCTTTTAGCCTTTAAGCTACTATTGCACAATCCCTTTTTGAAAAGAACGTAAAATTAATAGTTTTATTGCTATGATTGTGTATTTTTAATCGTTTAACTCGTTGCACCGTACTCACGCCCCTTCTGCTCAACTGTTTACTTTAAAACATGCATTATATCATGTAATATAATATCACCATTATCCCATAGAATATAAAACCAATACCGCCATAGTAGCCCTTAAGAACTGAAGGATGAGGAATTGTTATTTTGAAATAAGTCCTATTAACAGGTCTCTTTTTCTGTTCCATATATGTATCAATAAATATTTCTATACCAAATAATATTGCACAAAATGCATGACAGATGTAATAAAAAAAACTTATCACACCTAAGAACAGTCCTATCAATGAAGCTATTCCATATATATATGTGGAAAAACTTTTTTTTACTCCTATTTCTGTATAAATATATAAGTATCCATACACTACTCAAGAGCGTTATGCAATTAATAAATATTATGCACCATAGAGGTATCGTATCCATTATTTATTATCTTTTATATTATTATTTTTAGAGTCCTTTTCTTCTATTACCTTATAGGTGATTTTTTCAGCTCCAGAGATTTTAAGTTGGCGACTTTGATCTAATATTTCAGTTCCTAAGTCAAAACCTTCTTCACCGATTTTTTGTCATGACTAGGCAAATATTTATGAAATAATTTTCCTGTTGCTTTGTCAATAAGTACAAAAAATCACTCTTAAGCACATCAGCCCAATCACCATTTACTGCATCATTTTCCCTTATGATCAACATTCAAGTCATCAGTCTCGCTACCTGCATACTGGGTGCGGCGTGGGTCAGAACCGTAAGAGGCGAAGTCACCCATTACATCCTTGACATTGGCAAGCTGGAATTTTTTACCAGTGTCTGTGCCGTATGTATTGGTATGCGCCATCTGTCCGCCAGCCTTGCCATGCTGTGGGTCGTAGGTGTAGAAGGTCTCAGCATCGTTGCAATACTTCAAAAAAGCAAAATGTGAATATTTTTCACCTCTTCCTGTTGATTTTACAGGAGGTTTATATCCTTGTCTTGATGATACATACATATGTTCTTATTTTGGTGTTATAATAAAAGAACGAAGATTGATAAAGTTTATTGCTTAGGATTACATCATTTTACAAATGAAAATACTATATGCTTGTGTCGGAAAGGTATATATTCATTAAACTCACCCTGGAAGGGATATGCATAGTGTGTTGTATGCATTCCCTTCCAGGG
>ENA-OURZ01003543-OURZ01003543.1-human-gut-metagenome-genome-assembly--contig:-NODE-3543-length-12865-cov-3.046058_pt1 | contig 12865 bp, 9 predicted proteins | sample MGYA00242073_ERZ509195 | MGnify/ENA primary metagenome ERZ509195 (study PRJEB26280, sample SAMEA2338837) | human gut metagenome | biome: human gut; feature: human-associated habitat; material: faeces...
TATGAAGTTCTGAAAACTTGCTCAGCGGGGCGAAAAGACTTTTTCGACACGCTGAAGGCCGCCCGATCAGGGCGGCCTTCTTGTCTGCGGCGGCTGTAGGGAGTATGCTGTTGCATAGATCAGAGAGAAAACGCGGTTCTCAGAGACCGCCGTCAATAGAATGGGAGGATACAGATGGAGACACAGGAGCGCTTGCGCCGGATCGACCCCGCCCGGCTGACAGCTTTTCAGGCAGAGCTTTTGCGGAAGGAATACAGCGTCGGAACCGTGGAGAACTACCTTCGGGCAGTCCGGGCCTTTGCCCGGTGGAGCGGTGGCGCGGTGGAGCGGGGGCTGGTCCTGACATGGAAGGCGCAGCTCACAGCCCAATACGCCCCCGCCACCGTCAACGCCATGCTGGCAGGTATCAACCGCTTTTTCGCCTTTATGGGCTGGCCGGAATGTAAGGTGAAGGCGCTGCGGCTCCAGCGCCGCAGCTTCCGGGAGGCGGAACGGGAACTGGACCGGGAAGAATACCGCACGCTGGTCCGCACCGCCAGAACGCTGGGGAGGGAACGGCTAGCACTGGTGATGGAGACTATCTGCGCTACGGGCATCCGGGTGGGCGAAGTTCCGTATATCACGGTGGAGGCCCTCCGCCGTGGAAAGGCGGTGGTGGCCCTGAAGGGTAAGGTCCGCACGATCCTGCTGCCGGAGAAGCTGTGCAAAAAGCTCTTAAAATACGCGAAACGGCAAAAAATCACCTCCGGTGAGGTATTCCTCACCGGAGGCGGAAAACGTCTTTCCCGGGTGCAGATCTGGGCGGAGATGAAGCGGTTGTGCTGCGCTGCCGGCGTGGCGGCGGATAAGGTCTTCCCCCACAATCTGCGGCACCTGTTCGCCCGGACCTTTTACCGGGCCTGTCAGGACGTAGTGAAGCTGGCGGATATTCTGGGTCACAGCTCCATCGAGACCACTCGGATCTACCTGCTGACCACCGGCACGGAGCATCTGCGGCAGCTGGAACGGCTGGGGCTGCTCTGTTAGACAAAATAACCCTTTTGTTATCTTTGCAGCGCCAAAAGAAAAGCGCCGCCCCACATCGACAACCTAATTTTACTGAAAAGCAGCGGAAAAAGCAAGGGAAATCCCCCTTTGAACGCACTGAATGAGATCGGTCCTGAAAGTTTCAAAACCGATCTCATTCAGTGCGGCTTTTTTCGCTTCCACCCCGATTCGTTTGGTTCCGTGGGCGGCCTGCGGCCCTCGTCAGAGGGCGAATATTTACAAAAGGGTTATTTTGTATACGCCTCACCGGCCTTGATTTTTCCCGCCGGGACCCCCGGCGGAGAAGGGGAGGTCCCGGAATGGGGTATACATTCAAACGGCCGGACCCGGCGGCCATGGAGCGGATACTGACTCGGTTCCCGTACAGCCCGGAAGGGGCCATTCTCCGTCTGGCGTGGCTGGAGGGCCTGAGCCGGGAGGAGATTGCCGCCCTCACCTGGGATCAGGTGCAGTTTGAGGACAATGCCCTGACCCTTCCGGATCGGACCGTCCCGCTGGCCCCCTCCGCGGAGGACTGCCTCCGGGAGCGCCATCGCCTGTACGCCCAGCGGGACCCCCACGTCATCATTTCCGACCGCTATCAGCGGCCCATGCCGCCGGAGTCCGTCTCCCGGCTGGCCCGGACCGCGCTGGATACCGAGGGCCAGAAGGTCAGTCTCAAGGATCTCCGTCAGGACTTCGTCATCCGCCAGCTTCAGACTCATGACTGGACCTACGCCGCCCGGGTCAGCGGCATGGCGGTCTCCACCCTCCGGGGTTCCTTCTCCCAATACTTTCAGGAGCGCCAAAGCGCCGCGCCGGAGCTGCCGCCGGACAGCGAATACCTCCTTTGGCGGATCGTTCAGCAGGAGGGCAGTTCCGTGGTAGGACTGGCCCTCTGGATGGGCTGGAAGCTCCAGATGCAGCCCGGAGAAATTCTGAATCTCACATGGTCTCAGGTAGACTTGGACCGGAGTCTCCTGCGCCTGCCGGACCGGGAAATCCCCATGGGCAGCCGCCTCAGCCGCCTGCTGGGAGATGTCTGCGGCCACCGCAAGGACCCCGCTCAGGACCGTGTCCTCCTGACCCCCGGCACCGGAAAGCCCATGGACCTGGCCCGCCTCTCCACCGTGATCCGCACAGCCCTGATCCGGGGCGGACTGGAACAGCTCAGCTTGGGGGACCTGAGCCGCCTCAGCCGCCGGGGCAGCCAGCGGCAAACCGTGCTGGCCCGTCTCTCCGCAGTCGGCTCCCTGACCCGCGAGGAGGTCATGGACCTGCTGGGCATCTCCAAAAGCGCCGCGCTGAAGCTGCTGAACCAGCTCCGTCAGGACGGAGCCGTGGTCCGTATAGGCGGGTCCTCCTACCCGGCGGGGGCCGGGTCCTGCCGGAGGACCAGTCCGCCGCGGTGACGGCCTACCTCGCCGCCCACGGCACCGCCGTCCGGAAGGAGCTGGCGGAGCTTCTGAACCTGCCCCCCGCCCAGTGTACGGCGCTGCTGCGGCGCATGGTAGACCGGGGCGAGCTCCTCCTCACCGGCAAGCGGTACGCCCTGCCGCCCCAGAAAAAGCCCCTTGAAACGAACTGAATATTGCCACGTTTGCAAACAACAAAAAGTGCGGAAATCACGTTATTTCCGCACTTTTTTACATCTGCATTACGAACCGGGCAAATCTATTTACATCCTGGCCGGGGGCTGTTACATTAGGCTTGCGAAACAGAACCGCGGGCAAACTGCCTCCAAGCTCCGTGCTTGGTGTAGGCCTGCACATTGCAGGTTCGGCTAGCCCCGACACGAAACCCGGAACCCGGGGGCGGGGAGCTCCAAGGGAATGTTTCGACATTTTATCAAGGAGGAAACCCCATGAAGAAGTTCCTTTCTCTGGTACTGGCTCTGGTGATGACCATGTCTCTGGTCACCGTCAGCGCTGGTGCCAAGGACTTCACTGACAGCAGCAAGATCCAGTACGCTGAAGCTGTTGACGTGATGTCCGCCGCTAAGGTTATCGACGGTTATACCGACGGTACCTTCAACCCCACCGCCACCCTGACCCGTGGCGCTGCTGCCAAGATCATCTGCAACCTGATCCTTGGCCCCACCACCGCATCCGCCCTGGTGGCTGACGCCGCTCCTTACAAGGACGTCCCCACCAACCACACCTTCGCTGGCTACATTGCTTACTGCCAGAAGGAAGGCATCATCTCCGGTTATGCTGACGGCACCTTCAAGCCCGCCAACACTCTGACCGGCTATGCCTTCATGAAGATGCTGCTGGGCGCTCTGGGCTATGACGCTTCCCGCGAGGGCTACACCGGCGCTAACTGGTCCATCTCTGTCGGCAAGCGCGCTCTGAACGCTGGCCTGGCTGATGGTCTGGTCGGCGACTTCAACGGTGTCAAGGCTGTCACCCGTGAAGAGGCCTGCCTGTATGCCTTCAACATGCTGCAGGCTGACATGGTCGAGTACGAGAAGAACTCCACCATCACCGTCGGCAACGTCACCGTGACCGACAACTCTGCCGCTAAGTCCAAGCGCTGGAGCAGCTCTTCTGTCAACGATGGCAACATCGACAGCAAGGGCGGCGACGGCTATGTCCAGTTCGCTGAGGAGTACTTCAACAAGCTGGTCAAGGAGAGCGACATTGCTGATGACTTCGGCCGTCCCGCTACCAAGTGGACCTACAAGGGCGTGAAGGTCGGCACCTATTCCAAGACCGCTGACGTGACCTACACCGAGAACGTCAAGCTGGGCACCATCTACGCTGACCTGAAGATGTCCGATAAGGACGAGAAGGCTGTTGTTTATGTTGACGGCGTCGAGGGCGATACCTTTGCCAATGTCAAGAAGGGCAACGACCTGAAGCTGGGTGACGTCCGCTTCAATGCCACCAGCGATTGCAATGTTGGCAACGGCACTCTGACCGAGGTCTTCCTGGATCGCGATGCCAACAAGGTCACCATCGTCTGCATCAACACCTATGTTGCCGAGGTCAACAAGACCATCGCTGCTACCAAGTCCAAGGACGCTTATATCACCCTGTCTGCGATCACTGGTTCCGTTGCGCCTGGCGACGAGTTCAAGACCACCGGCTTCGAGTCTGACGACATCGTTCTGTACACCTATGCTAAGGGCGACATCCAGTCCGTTGAGAAGGCTGAGTCCGTCAACGGCGCTCTGAACAAGATCGTCACCGGCAAGAAGGTCACCATCGGTGATAAGGAGTATAAGTACAGCAACAACTACTCCAACAAGGATGCTCTGAACATTGAGAGCGAGTACGATGTGTTCCTGGATAAGTATGGCTATGCCATCTACACCAGAGAGACTGAGTACACCGTCGCCGACTATGCCTTCCTGCGTCAGCTGGATACCGCCAACAATGTTTTCGGCACCGACAAGGCTGCCCTGCTGACCGTGGACGCCAAGTACAAGACTGTTGACACCAAGAAGGATTACACCACTGGCCTTGGAAGCACTTCCCTGACCGAGATCGGTGCTACCGGCGCTCATATCGTGATCGCCAAGGAGACCTCCAATGGCGAGTATCGTCTCAGCTCCGTCAGTGGCACTGTGAACAAGAACGCGACCGCCGTTTCTGACGACTTCGTGATGAAGAGCGGCGTGGCTCAGATCAAGGTGGACGGTTCTACCAAGATCTATGCTAACAGCAAGACCGTCTTCGTGGTCGTGAAGACTGATGCTTCCGGTCATGTGGTCTCCAAGACTGCCTACACCGGCATCAACAACGCTCCTACCATCAAGGCTAAGAGCGGCTCTACCACTGGTCTGGCCACCACCTACTACTGCCGCAACACTGACATTGCCACCGTCATGTTCATCAATGTGGATACCACCAAGTATGACGTGACCGCTGGCAACCAGGATGTCATCTTCTTCTCCCCCGAGTCTGCCTCCAAGAAGACCGAGGATAAGGATGATGTCTACTACACCTACAGCGCTGTTGTGGACGGCAAGATCACCGAGGTGAAGGTTGCTGCTGATGTCAACATCGACAACACTTCTTCTGACGGCTACATGAGCTACGGGAACACCACTTCTGCGCATCCCCTGGTGTACACCGGTGCCACTTACACCGATGGCGTGATCACCGATCTGACCACTCTGACCAATCGTTATGCTACCGTGACCGGCACCGCTAAGCTGGACGGCGAGTACAACGTCAAGCTGGGTGGCAAGAACTTCGTTGTTGCTTCCGACGCGAAGGTGTTCTTCCTGGATGATGACGGCGTCATCACCGAGGGCAACATCAAGTCTGTCCGCAACTCTGACACCGACATCGCTACCTACACCGTTAAGGACGGCCAGGTGACCAACCTGTTCATCCAGCAGTACTTCGAGAACAACGCCTCCTCTGGCAGCACTGTTGTTGCCCCCGGCACTGTGACCGCTCTGACCTACAACAACAGCACTGGTGTTGTGTCCGTGACCGGTTCCAAGGCTGGCAAGTACACCGTGACCGTTGAGGTTCTGTCCAACGGTACCTATGTGGAGGCTGCTGCTTACACTGTGAACGTCGCCTCTGACGGTGCTACCGCCACCGTGGCTGTTGGCACCCTGACCGCTGGCAACGCCCGTATCCTCTGCGGTGGTAAGACCGTTCTGGCCTAATCCACTCTAAGGAACAACCATCAAGACTCATCTGAGTTGAGATAACATGACCCCCGCTCCGAAAGGAGCGGGGGCTTTGTGTTGATTTGGGGCGTCCCGATCCGTCTTAAAAAAATGCCTTGCCGTCCATCGTTTCCCTTTCCGTTCCCGTCGATTCCTGCACCCCTCGCCCTCCGTCCCTCGTACCTCGCCCCTCAAAAAATACCCTTCTTTCCCCGAAAAAACACGGGAAAAACGTTGAAAACACTTGTTTTCTCAGGCATATAGGACTATAATGAAAAATATCTATGACCAGATGGGCCTTGCGCCTGTTTCCGTTTCCATCCGCGGGGATCCGCCCCGCCTGATTTTGAAACTTCCCCGCCTGCTCCGGGTTACAATTTTAGAACAAACCAGCGGTTGTAACAGACCGCTTTTTTAGCGGCTGTGCCCCGCTTTTGACCGTGAACTCTCATATAGGAGGCTTCTGCTTTGAGCGCGAAAAAATCAAGAAAAGACAATATTCCCGCCCCGGCGGCCAAACCCTCCGCCCCGGCTGAACATACAGAGAAAACCCCCGTGTCCGCCGCTCCCCGGCAGGGCTGCTGTGCGGACGGCGGGTTCACCCGGAAAGATACCCTCATGGTGGTGCTCTTTTCTGTCCTGCTGTTTTTGGCCATGACCGTCCAGACAGGAAGAATGAGCATGATTCTGTGCGCGCTGGCCTTCCTGAGTTTACTTGGCAAAAAGCCGCTGTCTCGCTTTGAGCAACGGCTGTCCGTGCCTGTATTGGGCCTTTTGGCTTTCGCCATCGTCTACGGCGCGGCGGCCATCTATTCTCCCTTTGGAGCCAACGCCAAGTCCGAGTTTTATAAATTCATCGCCGCGTTCTCCCTTGCGGTCATTCTGCTGTCCCGCTTTGAGCGGGAGCACGTTCCCGGCCTGCTGTGGGGCGGCACGTCCGTTTCCACCGTCATCGCTCTAATCTCTCTGGATATGAGCTGCGGTCAGGTGCTGTTCGGGCTTTTTAACGCTTTGATGAACGCCTTGGGCACGGATTACACCAGCGCTTTACAGGAAAGTGCCGCCGCCCGTGTCAACGGCCTGTACAACGATGCCAACGTAACGGCCTGCCTCTTTTCTCTTGCGCTGTTCGCAGCCCTGTATCTGCTGAAAAATTCCACCTGCGTCTGGCGGCGTCTGGCCGCGTCTCTGCTGGCGGGCGTCAACGCCGTGAGCCTGCTGCTCACCGGCAGCCGCGGCGCGCTGCTCTGCTTCGCTGTGTCCTGCCTTGTCTGGCTTATCTCGGAGCGGGTCAACCGGGTGGGCCTGTTCCTCCTGTTGGTGGAAACGGCAGTGTCCATGCTCGCCGTCGGTGTTCCTGCTTCCTCCATGGTGACCAACGGTAACGAAACGGCGGTTGCACTATGCCTGTTCAGCGGTCTGATCCTCTTTGCGCTGGCTGCGCTGGCCGGACGGCGTCTGACCGTTGTGTTGTCCGCTCACAAAAAGGCGGCGATGGCCGCAGTGGGCGTGCTCTGCGCCGTGCTTGTGGTCGGCTGCGCCGCTGTATTTCTCCATACTGGCCCTTACACTTTTCAAACTGACGATTCCTATGTTATCTACGTTCTGCCGGATGGGATCACGGGGAACGCGGCCATTACCGGCGATGTAGACGGCGACCCGCAGATCGAGGTTTATACCCAATCCCGTTTGGAAGGAATTTCCGCCAATAGAGCGAAGCTGTATGACGGGCCGCTTTCTCAGTGTGTCTTCACCGTGCCGGAAAATAGCGGCAATCTTTATGCCGCTATCACCGGACAGGCAGGGGAGACGCTGCGGAGCATGGCGGTCAGTGGCGGGAAGAAAATCACTTTGAATTATCCCTGGTTGCCGGAGGCGATCTCGTCACGGCTGCTGTCGGACAGCTTGCTGGAAAGCAAGAGCTTCGCCCTGCGATTGGAATTTGATAAGGACGCATGGAAAATTTTCTCCACAGCGCCGATCCTTGGCCGGGGCCTCGGTTCCACGGAAAACGTGACCCGCTCCGTTCAGTCCTTCCAGTATGAATCCAAATACGCCCACAACCACCTGCTGCAAACCATGTCCGACACCGGCATCGGGGGGACGGTCTTTGCGCTGGCCTTTGTGCTGGGGTCTGCGTGGCTGTGCCTGCAAGCCGTCCGGAAGGAGAAGGACAGTCTGGCCGCCGCGCTGCTGGCGGTGTGGGTCATGATGAACCTCCACAGCCTCATGGAGATCAGCTTCTCCGTCCGGGGCTTCAAGTGCTTCGCCTATGTGCTGCTGGCACTGCCGGTCCTGCTCTATGCCAAACCGCTGTTGGCGGGGGAGACTGCCAAGGCGCGGAAGCAGGCGAAAACCGTCGGTATTCTGGTGACAGTTGTATACGCTCTGTATCTGGCCGTGTTCGGCGGACTGCTGGAAAGCGCCCGCATGACGGACCGGAAGGCGGAGAATTTCCAGACCAGCGACGTCTATGAATATCTAAATTTCCTCCGTAGCTGTGTCCGGGGAGACATGTTCGACCATGACAGCTACCAGCGGGACTATGTGGCCACTGCCGTGCAGCTGGATGATCGGAGATATAACGGCGATCTGCTGAACTATGTGAAGCAGCTGCGCGCCTCCGGCACCTATGAGAATGACAGCGCGCTATCCCGGTATTATTACCTGCCCCGTCAGGAGTGGAGCGAGCTGTTTGACTGCTCTCTGGAGGGCATCCATCAGGTGCGTTCCAGCCCGGACGGCTGGAACTATCAGATGGACTTCTACCGCGAGGAGGTCCTGCCCGCCATGGGTGCGGACAACGTGTCCGCCTTTGTGGACGGCGTTCTATCTTTGGGCGAGGCGCTGGACGCCATGAACGGCGAAGGCCGGTTGGAAACGGTGGGACTGAACGAGACGAATCAATCGTTTTTGACGCTGTGCCGCTCCGTGAAGGAGCAGGGCATCTCCGGTCAGGACGCCTACACTGTGCTGTCCCTGATGGTCCAAAGCGGAGAAGAGGAGGCGGAGGATTCCGCCCAATAAGTAACAGACACCGGAAAACCGGTGAAGGAGTTCCTATATGAGCCGATTTCGGAGACAGCTGCTGTTTTTCTGCGACGCTTTTTTGTTCGCGGTGGCAGTGGCAGGTTACAAGTTCATCACGGTGCTGCTGCCCTATACCGAGGTCGGCGCCAAAGGCAGCTTCCCGAAAAATGTGCTGTTGCTGTATGGGTGCACCGTCATTGCCCAGCTTTTGTTCAAGACCTATGACAGCTTGTGGCGGTACGCCGAGAGCCGGGAGTATCTGGTGCTGATGTGTGCAGCCGTCTGCGGATTCGGCGCCTATGAGATATTCAGCCGGGTCTTGCTTCACGAGGCCATTTCCTTCGTTCTGCTGGCAGCCATCGCCAGCCTGTGGGTGCTGGAAATGCTGGCCGTGCGGTTTGGCTACCGGATGTACCGGACGTTCAGCATCCAACGAGATCAGCCGGGAGCGATTCCTGTGGCCATCATTGGCGCAGGTTCGGCCGGCGTGCAGCTGCTCAATGAGATCCAGCACAACCCTAACAGCCGCTACCACGTCCAGTGCTTTTTTGATGATGACCCTGCTAAGGTCAACAAGCGCATCCGGGGCGTGCCCATCAGCGGATCTATTAGTCAGGCATTGTCCCGCATGCGGGCCATGGACATCCACGAGGCCATTTTTGCCATCCCCTCCATGGATGATCTCCACCGTAAGGAGATCCTGCGGCAGTTAGCGGACCGGAGCATCAGAGTTTCCACGCTGCCCAGCACGCTGGAGCTGATCGACCGGAAGCCTATCCGCCAGCAGCTTCGTGAGGTACGGATCGAGGATCTGCTGGGCCGTGATACCATCGAATTGGATATTTCCGCCGTGGCGGGCCTGCTGTCCGGGCGCACCGTGCTGGTCACCGGGGGCGGCGGCTCCATCGGCAGCGAGCTGTGCCGCCAGATCGTCAAGTACGATCCCAAGCGGCTGGTCATCTTCGATATTTACGAAAACAACGCCTACGACATCCAGCAGGAGCTGCTGTATCAGTACGGCAGAGATCTGCCCCTCAGCGTGGAGATCGGCTCCGTCCGTGACCCCCGACGGCTGGAGCTGTTGTTCGATACCTACAAGCCCGACGTGGTGTTCCACGCCGCCGCCCATAAGCACGTCCCCCTGATGGAGACCAGCCCTCAGGAGGCCATCCGCAACAACGTGTTCGGCACGCTGAACACCGTCCGGGCGGCAGATGCCCACGGCGTCAAAAAGTTCATCCTGATCTCCACGGATAAGGCCGTGAACCCCACCTCCGTCATGGGCGCCAGCAAGCGCCTGTGCGAAATGGTAGTGCAGTCCATGGCCGGGTGCAGCCAAACCACCTTTGCCGCGGTGCGCTTCGGCAATGTGCTGGGCTCTAACGGTTCCGTGGTGCCCCTGTTCCGCCGCCAGATCGCGGCGGGCGGCCCTGTCACCGTGACGGACAAGCGCATCATCCGCTATTTCATGACTATTCCCGAAGCCGCCCAGCTGGTGCTGGAGGCGGGAGCCATGGCCAAGCAGAACGAATTGTTCGTGCTGGACATGGGCCGTCCGGTGAAAATCATCGAACTGGCGGAGAATATGATCCGTCTGTCCGGTTACGAGCCGTACCGGGACATTGAGATCGTGGAGACCGGTCTGCGCCCCGGCGAGAAGCTCTACGAAGAGCTGCTGATCGCCAGCCGGGATCTGGAAAAAACGGTTAACGGCATGATCTTCGTGGAGCACCAGCCCCCGGTGACGCCGGAGGAGCTGGAACGGAAGCTGACGCTGTTGAACGACGCGCTGGAAAAAACCATGCGGACGGAAGATATTTCCTGCATCCGGGAGGTGCTGCACCGGGTGGTGCCCACCTTCCACGAGCCGGAGGAGGTCAACCGGACACAGGGCGAGGAAGTAGAGGTTTCCGCCCCAGCGGTATCCTGACCGCCTGAAGTCCGCATTATCTGAAAAAAGGAAGTGTCCGTATGTTTTCCCCTGAAAAAATCGCTTTTCAGTCCTTTGGAAATAAGGTCTGGCTTGCCACGCCCACCATGCACGGCGAGGAGCTGGACTATATCCGCCGCGCCTATGACACCAACTGGATGAGCACTGTGGGCGAAAATATCAACGAGGTCGAGCGCATTGCCGCTGAAAAAGCGGAGGTCGGTTATGCGGTCGGCCTCTCCTGCTGCACCGCCGCGCTGCATTTGTGCGTGAAGCTGGCGGGGGAGCGGCTCTACGGCAAGCCCCCCCTCAGCCACGGCGCGCTTGAGGGGCGGCGTGTGTTCTGCTCGGACATGACCTTTGACGCCACGCTCAACCCCGTGGTCTACGAGGGCGGCATCCCCGTCTTTATCGACACCGAGGCGGACAGCTGGAACATGGACCCTGTGGCTCTGGAAAAGGCGTTTGCGCTCTATCCCGAGGTGAAGCTGGTGGTCATGGCCCATCTCTACGGTTTCCCCGCCAAGGTGGACGAGATCAAGCGCATCTGCGAAAAACACGGCGCGCAGCTCATCGAGGACGCCGCCGAGGCCATGGGCGCCACCGTCAACGGCAAGCAGTGCGGCAGCTTCGGCGACTACGCCGCCATCTCCTACAACGGCAACAAGATCATCACCGGCTCTGCCGGCGGCTGCCTTCTGACCAACTCCCTTGAGGATGCCAACCGTGCCCGCAAATGGGCGACGCAGGCCCGGGAGAATGCCGCGTGGTATCAGCACGAGGAAGTGGGCTACAACTACCGCATGAGCAACGTTGTCGCAGGCGTGGTGCGGGGCCAGTACCCCCATCTGGAGGAACACATCGCTCAGAAAAAGGCGATTTACCAGCGCTACCGCGAGGGACTGCGGGATCTGCCGGTGACGATGAATCCCATTGTTGACGGCACCGAGCCGAACTACTGGCTCTCCGCTCTGGTCATCGACCGGGACGCCATGTGCGCCCAGCTCCGTGATGACAGCCGTGCCCTTTACTATCCGAAGGAAGGGAAGTCCTGCCCCACGGAAATTTTGGAGGTCTTGGCGCGGTACAACGCCGAGGGCCGCCCCATCTGGAAGCCCATGCACATGCAGCCCATGTACCGTATGCACGAGTGCATTGGCCGGGAGGGCAGCCTCCGCTGCCGCACCAACGCCTATATCGCCGGCGGCGTTCAAGACGTGGGCGCGGACATTTTCCAGCGGGGCCTGTGCCTGCCCAGCGACAATAAAATGACGGAGGAGCAGGTGGACGGCATCATCGCACTGATCCACGCCTGCTTTGCGTGAGAAAACGAACATAGGAAGTTATTTTTGTGAAACAGGCTAAGCAGGGCGTCTACGCCCGTTACATCAAGCGAATATTGGATATTCTTCTCTCCGGCTGCGCCCTCATCGTGCTGTCCCCGGTGCTGCTGATCGTGGCCGTTCTGGTGCGGACAAAGCTGGGAAGCCCCGTCATTTTCTGTCAGGAGCGCCCCGGTAAGGACGAGAAGATCTTCAAAATGTATAAGTTCCGCTCCATGTCGGACGCGCGGGACGAAAACGGCGAGCTGCTTCCCGACGAGGTCCGGCTGACGAAGTTTGGCCGCGCCCTCCGCTCCACCAGCCTTGACGAACTGCCGGAGCTTTGGAACATCTTCAAGGGCGATATGTCCATCGTTGGCCCCCGGCCCCAGCTGGTGCGGGATATGGTGTTCATGACGCCGGAGCAGCGTCTCCGCCATACCGTGATGCCGGGACTGACGGGGCTTGCACAGGTCAGCGGACGCAACGCGATCTCCTGGGAAGATAAACTGGCCACGGACCTGCGCTATATCCAACACATGACCTTCTTGGGCGACGTGAAGATCGTTCTGCTCACAGTGAAAAAGGTCTTTTGCCGGGAGGACATCTCCGCTGACGGCATGGACACTGCCGAGGATCTGGGCGATTACCTGCTCCGAACGGCGCAGGTGAGTGAGGAAGCATATCAGGAATTACAGGCAGAGAGCAAAGCGCTGCTCCTTACTGCCGGGAAATAAAGGAATTGATCCATGAATATCTGGCTCATCAACCACTACGCCGTGCCGCCGAAGTACTACCCGCTGGCGCGGCAGACCAACTTCGCTAAGTATCTCATGGCAATGGGGCATACCGTGACCATCTTTGCCGCAAGCTCCGTCCATAATTCGGACGTCAACCTCATCACCGACGGGCGGAAATGGCGGG
>ENA-OURZ01003554-OURZ01003554.1-human-gut-metagenome-genome-assembly--contig:-NODE-3554-length-12833-cov-3.938097_pt1 | contig 12833 bp, 11 predicted proteins | sample MGYA00242073_ERZ509195 | MGnify/ENA primary metagenome ERZ509195 (study PRJEB26280, sample SAMEA2338837) | human gut metagenome | biome: human gut; feature: human-associated habitat; material: faeces...
TTGATTTCTCTAATGTAAAGATTGAACCTTTATTTGAGGAAGAAGTAGACTTTGACACATTCAGCAAGTCAGATTTCCGTGCTGTAAAAGTAAAAGAGTGTGTAGCAGTTCCGAAGTCAAAGAAATTATTACAGTTTACACTTGATGACGGAACAGGCACAGACCGTACTATTTTAAGCGGAATCCACGCTTACTATGAGCCGGAAGAGCTAGTTGGAAAGACACTTATTGCAATCACAAATCTTCCACCAAGAAAGATGATGGGAATTGAATCCTGCGGTATGTTACTTTCAGCAGTAAACAATCTTAAGGATTCAGAGGATGAGGAACTTCATCTTTTGATGGTTGATAACCATATTCCGGCTGGCGCAAAGCTCTACTAAAAACGTGATGTACCTTATTGGTGGAAATTTGTAAAATTACAAAAATACGCCAATTTTACGCCAAACGATGCAGAGTTTGATGTAAGAAAACAATATAATGATGTGGAATCAGACGATATGACATAGAGGCCCCATTGGATAGAGAAATCTGTCTGATGGGGCTTATTTGTATTTGTGTTACACATAATAGAAATATAAGATGGAGGTAAAATGAATGAATATAGTGATACCTAAAGCTAATACACATAGCGATGTAGCTAAAGAGCAGCATTTAGTTCCGAGAACATATATGCGGCAATGGAGTTATAATAATACAGATTCTATTTATATATTTAATAAAAGACAAAAAGAAAAAGCTGTGCAACCAGCAAATGTAAATAGTATTAATTATATTGTTGGATTTCATGATATAAAAGCTGGAGATATATTTGTTCCAGATGAAGCATTGGAAGAATTATTCGGTTTTGTAAGCAGACAATGTAAGGTTATATACGAAGGAAGAGAACTGGATTCTTTAAGAAAACTAAATGACAAGTTCTGGGATTACGATAAATGGGAGATATTTGATTTGGATGGGGTAAAGGCTACAAGAAAAGAACGCAATGAGATAAGGCGAGTTATCTTACAATCTAGGTACACTTTTATTGAAACAGAATGGTGTTATCAATATGAGGATAATTGGATACAGTTTATTGAACAAATAGAAAGAAAAGTGAGAAGTGGTAATTTAAAAGTTCTTATAAAACCTCAAGTTTTGTCAAATGATGAGCTGATAAAACTTATGGAGTATATTTTGATTTACGATTTTAGGAATATCAAAGGAAATGCATGGATAAATCACGTAATAGATGAAATCTTTCCAGAAGAACTTGCTGAGACAGAAATATGGGATAAAGATAGGGTTCACAAATTCAATAAAACGATAGGTGATGAGCTAAAGCATGAAGTCAGAATAAAATCTTTTTATGAATTTTTACATAAAAAGAGTGGAAAAATTAAACTAATGATAGATAATTATTTAGATACTATGGGAATAAGAGTATGTTTGACAACGAAGGACGCTCCCTTTATTACATCTGAAACACCATCAATGGTGATTAAAAATATAGATGGACTTTATGAGCATATTTTTGTTGCTACACCAACAATGCTGATAACTACTTACAAAACAAATAATTTACAAAGGTATATGGTATGTAACTTAAAGAGAAAATATGTAAATCGTTATAATAAGTATATAGCAAGAAATTCAGAAATATTAATTATCAATAAAGCAGATATAGATTTTGAAAAGATAATTAGCAAATAGAAGTAATATAAAAAATTATGGCTTGTAGATATTATTTTATCAATATATATAAAGCAAAGGCTGGCAAGATAGATTTTTATATTTGCATATATTAAATATGGAAGGTTGAAATACACCTTCTTTTTTTATACCCATTTTTAAGGAGGTGGTGTCAAAAAGCATACATAAATACCGGGACGTTCCGTAAATGGATGTCCATACATTTGGGGACTGTTTAGCAGTCCTTTTTTTGTAGTTTCAAAAAGTACACATTTTAGGACTAAGGAGCGAATAATCATGAAGAGATATGGTTATCACAGAACAAGTACAAGAGAACAGCATTTAGACAACTTGCAGACGAAAGCAGGAAGGATGACCTTATTACCTTTGAGGAGCTGGGGATTGATTCCATCATGGTAGACGAAGCACATGCGTTTAAGAACCGTACGAAACGTTGTTTCATAAGGTAAGATTGACAATCTTACTGAAATAAACCAACAGAAATCACTTAGCAATAAGAATGAACTGTTGAACTTAAATCTCAAATTCAAGGGGGGAAGCACCCTTGCCACACAGAATCAGCACCGACAATGGTAAGTCAAAACCGTAGGTGGTGTGCGAGATAATACTTCACTATGCGAGGTGGCTGTATCCACCCACGTATAAAGTGTGAAGAAGTCGTAACTTGATGTCCTAAGTTCTTAGGGATACGGAATATATAGTGCGGTCTTCCGAAAACTATGGTTAAACGTAGAATAAGCTATGCATCATCGTAAGAGTTGACGGCGTTCGAAAGAGCGAGCTTTAGGTCAGAATGTATTGCTTGTTTTTCAATACATTTCTGTATGGGTGAAATACCATGCAGAACACACAGAAACTATGATTCAAAGTGTGTTTATGTCCTACGGTGTAAGGTGGCAACCTAAGGTTTTCAAGTAGTTAAATCTACAAAAGGATAGAGATTTAGGAACGTTTGAGAGCCTGTGTTGGAGCTGTACAGAGCGAAGAAGATATAGGAAGTCAGCAGTCCCATAGTAGTCTGAGATTGGGAAAGCCAGTCACACAGGCTGAAATGCCTATGGCGAAGGGGACTAGTCAGACTAATTTACAAATTTCACAAAACAAGAAAAGAATAACTCCCTGAAATATGGGTGACGAACTGCGAGGTGATAGCCTTGTGCATTTGAACGTCAGATTTTCAACAGAAACGGAACTAAAACAGACCTTAGATTTTCTATATGAGAAATCAAAAGAGGGAATCGCTTTTACGGGTCTTGTTGAAGCAATGGTAAATGAAGTTACCGTTGTCACCGCAATTCATAACATTAAGTCGAACAAAGGCAGTAAAACGGCTGGAGTAGACCAGGTGAAAATGGACAAATATCTGCAAATGCCAAGAGATGAACTAATTGCACTGATAAGAGATAATTTCAGTAATTACAGACCAAAGCCAGCAAGACGGGTATATATCCCCAAAAAGAATGGAAAGCAACGCCCACTGGGTATTCCAACAGTTTCGGACAGAATCATACAGGAATGTGTGAGAATTGTCATTGAGCCTATATGCGAAGCAAGATTTTATCCGCACAGCTACGGATTTCGTCCGTACAGGGCACAGAAGCACGCAATCAGAGACATCATAAATGTCATTAATGCTTCTACCTACTCACAAGACCAACCTGTATGGGCAGTCGAGGGAGATATAAAAGGGTGTTTTGACAATATCGACCATAGAATCCTGTTACAGAAAATATGGCGTATTGGAATCTATGACAAAAGGGTAATCAAGATGATACAACAGATGTTAAAGGCTGGGTATATAGATAGTGGTGTCATGAATGACACGAAGCTGGGCACAATGCAGGGCGGAATCTTATCGCCACTGCTGTCAAATGCGTATTTGAATGATTTTGATTGGTTTGTAGGAAGAATGTATATGGAACCTCACAGGCAATGTAAACATAAGTGTAATGATACACGACGGTTGAAATGGTCGGGAGTAACTCCAAAATACAACTTTCGTTTTGCTGATGACTGGGTAATCCTCACATCAACGGAACAGGAAGCATACAGATTAAAACGTGTGCTGACAAAATATTTTACAAATAAAATGAAGCTGGAATTATCACAGGAAAAAACGTTTGTAACAGACCTTAGAACAAAGGGAATCCATTTCCTTGGTTTTGTGGTCAAAGCGGAGAAAAAGAGAAAAACCCCTGTCCCAGGAACTTGGACAGAAAATCTGGTAGGGAAACCTTTACCAGACATGGAGCGATTAAAAGATAAAATACAGAAGATTGCTGATGAAGTCCGAGCGATTGGAGAAATCACAGAAAGGAGCGTACAGGCGGCACAGATACAGCGTGTAAATTCCATGATAGTAGGATTGGCACAGTACTTGCAACCCTCAATATGTTCCCATATGAGTAGGCAAAGGAGGCTGATAAGTCCCCTAGAGAAAAAGTTGAGGCAGAAATGCCGGAGTTTTCCGTAACCGTTACACCTTTTGGGAGAGAAGGAAGTAACATTCGTGGTCTTGCCCGTATTTACTTTGATGACAGCTTTATTGTCAACAATGTAAGCATCCTTCAGGGTAAGGATAAGGTGTTTGTGGCAATGCCTTCCTACAAGACAAAGCAGACAGACGAGCAGGGCAAGGCTGTGTATCAGGATGTGTGTTATCCGGTAACGAAGGAATTTCGTGAGAAGCTTTATGCTGAGATTGTAAGCCAGTATGAAAAGGCAAAGGAGCAGAGTGAGAATAAAGCAAAGGAAGCGGCACAAACTCAGGCAACTGAGCAGGCGGAGGATCAGTATATGAAAGTGGACGGTAAGGAATTGCCCTTTCGCTAGTGATAATTAAGAATAAGGCAGAGTGGCCGTAAGCTGCTCTGCCGGAAAAGGAGGATACGACTATGGAAGAGAGAGCTATGACCGGAGAAGAGGTTTTGCAGGAGATTCTAGGTGCGTTAAACGGAAATGGTATGCAATAGGCAGCCAATGGTGTTTATGAACTGTGTGCCTATGTGGACAGTATGACCAAGAAGGTGGAGGACATGACAGAAGAGATTTCCGCACTTCGTGATTATATTCAGAAGATAGAAGATGATAAGTTTACCAATAAGCTGAAGAAATCGTTAAATGAAGCGGCGGATCGTTTAGAGAAGCGTTGTGAGGAAATTAAGCAACAGCTCTTTGAAGTGAAGGAAAGTATTAAGAATAAAGCCAGTGATATTATGGCTGATTTTAAAATGCGTGGGAAGGAAGCATTGAACCGTGTGTCGGAATTTGTCGGTTTGAAGGAAAAACTTACCGGAAACCGGGATAAGGTAAAAGATGGTATTGCAGATACTAACCGTATTCTTGCTAAGATTGATGCCTTTGGTAAGGGTATGCGTGAAGCTACTCAGCAGATGGCAAATACAATCAGAACCTTTGCGGATAAGGAAGAGGTTGATTATTCAAAGAAGGAGCAGAAGTTTTCAAAGAAGGAGCTTGCGAAGAAACCTTGGCAGTGGCAGAAAAAGGTGTATGAATCTATGGTGCTTCATCTGGATGCATCTATTGACAAGGTGGAAGATTTGTCGAGAGATGTCGAATTAAACCGAATGAAGGATAAGCAGGTGGAAGAGCCTAATGTAGACTACAGTAAGGATATCTTACCTGTAGGAGCGGTGGCGGAACCTTCTGAGTATCAGTATGGTGCGGATGCATTTGAGGCGGCATATCCGAAAATGAAGCAGGATAAGGCTATGGATGTGAAGACTCCGACTGTACCGAAAACCGGGAAGGTAAGGTAATGCCTATGACAGATAAGGAGAAAAGATATTGGGCATATTTTTTAAATGTAAATGGTAAGAAAGAGTACTATGAGCAGTGCAAGAAATGTGTTCATGGCTGTAAGCAGAGCTTTCGGATAAACGGACTTCGTTGCAGAAGGTATAAGCAGATTGAATAGTGTAGAGGCGTGTCACTGTATCGAAAGGTATGGTGGCACGTTTTTTTGTTTTCTAAGAATATTTGGCTCCATAACAAGAGAAAAAAATATAGAAACGGGAGCATATATTATGCATTGCTTGAATATTGCAATATGCAAGGATTTGTGATAAACTAGTTTATATTAGGGTAGTGAGTATTAATGAGGTGACAAACTATAAACAGTCAAGAGAATTTTGAAATTTTTTGAATTGTAAAAATGGGTAATTTTAATAAGCCATCTGAATACATCATATTTCAGATGGGAGAAATTAGTATTAATCCACTAGAGATTAACGAAGTTTTTGAGCATTAAAGTCGATATCTTGGCTCTCCAATGCGTAGATGACTCTAATAAGCTTTTTAGCTACATGAGTAATGGCTACTCGATGCGGTTTGCCTTCTCCGCGTTTCTTGGCATAGTAAGTTGCAAATGTCATGTCAAAGCGGATTAATGGTAGACAACAATTGATAAGTGTGTAGCGGAGCTGGGATGATCCACGTTTAACCATCTTGCCTCCGTGAGATTCAGTACCAGATTCGTTGATTCCCGGTTCTATTCCAGCAAATGCAAGCATTTGTCCTGGATTAGTGAAGTTAGATATATCGCCGTATTCAGAATAGATTACAGCTGCTGATAATGGTCCGATCCCAGGAACTGACATATAGTGAGGATGTACTTCTTCAATTAGTTGGTTGATTTCTTTTTTAATGGTATCAATCTCTTTTACAAGGGATTTGTATAAAGATAAAAGACTGTTCAGCTCTACATCAAAAATAGAGTTATTTACACCAACAGTATTGACAGCAAGTTCTTTTAGTAGTAGGAATTGCTGTGGTGAAAACTTCCCTCGGGATACGGAACGTAGCTTTTCATAAGAGGCTGAGTTCATACGAGCCATCTTTTCAGCAGAACCATAGTTCTCAAGCAGATAGAGAGCGGTTTTGGATAAGCGTTCATTAAAGAATGGTTTAAACTCAGGGAATGTATGATCTAACACATTTGTTATTTTAACAAGATAGAAAGAACGCTGTCGGATAAGTTTATCGCGTAAACGAGTTAATGACTTTAAAGAGTAAGCATGGTAAAATCCTTTTGAATGGGGTTTGTATTCAACAGTCATTAACCAACGAGCTATTGATTCACAGTCAACAGAGTCGGTTTTTGTACGCCTAAGTGTTTTGGATTTCTTGTATTCACTGATGAGAACAGGATTTACTTCCATGAAGGTTAGGAGAGAATTTTCAAGGAAGAGTTCAAGATTGAGAGCATAATGGGCAGTTGATTCAAACCCTATTCTTATGTCCGCAGGATTTGCAAGAGAATGAATGATTGTAAGCAGTTCATTAAAGCCGGCTTTATTGTTTTTGATTATGACTTTAGAAACTACTTTTTGATTAGCTGCAGAAATGATGCAGCAATCATGTTTGTACTTGGAAATATCAATTCCAATAAAGTACATTGACATAGGTTTATACCTCCTGATAAATATTTTGAGCACTGCTGTCTTCCACAGAGAATTCGGCTGTGTAATCACGTAAATAAAAACGTCGATGCGTTAACAAACTGATTAACAGTAATAGACGAAAAGCTGTGGTCTGAGTCACCTCATACCAGTCAAAGCTGTAAAAGTTATAGATACAGATCCACAGTGCCTTTTCAAAATATATCAGAGATGGAAATAAATACCCAGTGTTAACTGGGAGAAAGGAAAAATCCAATTACCATCTAAGATAATTGGATTATACGAGAGGGCAAATGAACATTAGCTATGAAAAGTTATGGGCTATTTTACAAGAAAGAGGTATTAGCAGAACTGAACTTGTACATGCGGCAAGAATTAGTACAAATGCAATGGCAAAGCTGGGCAAAAATGAAGATGTTAGAGTTCAAATATTAATAATGATATGTGATGTACTTAGCTGTAAAATAGATGATATTATGGATTACTCGATAGAAGCTAAAAAATAATGGATAAAATAAAGGGCACTTCGTAAATATAGATATAATCACAAAGGAGGTGCCCACTATGGCAGAGAAAACAAACAGAGAGAAGTTACAGTTTATAGTTTCCCATGCAAAGGCAGATGCTAATCTTTGCGCAGTTGCTTATCAGATTATTAAGGGAAGTGTACCTAAAGAGAGAGCAGCAATCTTAGAAGAGTTCGTTACTGGTTTTAGAAGCACACCAACGGATGGCTCTATGAAGCTCCCTACCGTTATTACAAAGGCAGAAGAGCGTAGTCTTATGGAACGTTATAGCAGTTATGTAGACCAGAAAATTGAAGAACTCATTGAAGAAAATCTGGAAGAGCATGAATTTTATGAAAAGTTAGCGGAGTTTATCGTATCTGATAATATGCTCCAGGATGGAGTTGCAGGAGCAATCGCAATTTTTGATTGTGTGATTGATAAAAGATTTCCTTATCATAGAGTGGATGTTTCGAAGGCTCTTACCATGGATCAGGAGAGATATTTAGAAATTATTAAAACTATTGGAGATAATAAGCTTGATGAGATTGATAGTGCGTTGAATTATGACTTTGATCAGAAAACGGAAAGAGCATCAGTTGTGTTATCTCTTATTGAAGCAAGAGATAGCTACGAGGAACGTGTGGTTATGATGTCCAGAGTGCTGGCTCATTTTGAACGCGAAATGATGAAGATGCATATGCATGGTCTTAAGGGAGAATTTTTGAGAACATTGTTGGAGGATTAATGGGTTAAATAAAATGGTCCTACTTAGTAAAGCGAGTAGGACCTGAATGATAGAATTTATTTACTGCGATGTAAAATATTACTAATTTTTGCGGACACAGTTTTTGAAGAAACAGAAGTGTTATTTGAAATAAGCTTGCTTAATCCGGTGTTCTTTACATGAGGAAGTGTTGGAAGTTCTTCGTAACCAATATCAAATTCTTCCTGAACACCTTGAAGATAAAGAGCAAGAGCCTTTTCAACAGATCCTTCAGAGATGATAACTTCTGCTAATTCAGCAGGCTTATCACCAGCAATCTTAGTTACTATTGCGCATAATAATGAGTCGGCATTACTGGAATACTTGTTTAGGATTTCAAAAACCTGAGTTTTAGCAATATAGTTTGATTCGGTGTTTGCCTTTGTATCCATAGTGAAGTCTTCGAGAGATTTTGTTTTTTGGGAATCGTCCTTACCATTGTGATTGTTGAGTTCTTCGTTTAAGGAAACAGTAGTTGAAGCATATTTAACAGCATTTCTGAAGTAGTCAACAATAATACGATTACACACTGTGTACATATATGGAATCTGGGCTTCAATATCATTTGCAAGAACGAGTTGAAGTTTTGATATGCAGCGCTCAAGACAATCAAAACGGATATCGTCTACATCGATTCCGTATTCACGCGCGAGTTCTGAAAGCTGGTTAATGTTTTTCTTGCTACGAAAAACAGTACCTGTGATAAATGCGTCAAGATTAAGGAATAATTCTTCATGACGTTCGCTGTGTGTTAAAAGAATCTTATTGTTCTTGATGTTAAGAGCTGCCATTTTTTCTAAAGTGTTTTTTAATCTTTTCATAATGATTACCTCCGTCATAGATGATTGGTTATGAGATTAGTCTAAGGGAGGTGTGTTGTATGGACGTTTGTGTAGTGTTGTTTATGTGTTGTTTTGGTAAATGCAAAAGAGAGTCTGCTTGTAGAATTTCGATAAAAGCTGGTTAGGGGGAGTTAGGATGTCTAGAATAGCAATATTAAATGATGATTACTTAGTAAATTTTGATGACCATTGCTTATATTCGAATGGACACAAAATTGTAGAGCTGAATAAGAGACCACTTGATGTATTGGAATACTTATGCAATTATCCAAACTGCTATAAAAAAGTAACTGACATAAACAATTACTTGGAAGAAGGCTGTTTATCAGAAAGTGCTATCAGGGGGTATGTTTACAGTTTGCGTAATTATCATCCAGTACTTAAGGAAGTTGTTACGAGTAATAAATCTGGATATAAATACACGGGGTACAAAATTATTAATGCAGATATTATGGCAGATAGAGAAGGGAGTGCTCCTTACGAGTGTTTAATAGCTAATGTTTTGCAAAAGGAGAATCAGATAGAGCCAGTTGTAAGCAAGGTAATTAGGGATAGTGCTTGCAAAAATCGAGTATGTATTTCTGATGAAACACAACAGAATACAAAGATGTGTGAAGTAAAAACAGAACTGATATCATCAGTTAGCAATTTTGTTGATGAAACAAATTTAACAACGGAATCTAATATTGATTTTTTTGAGGATGACAAGAGACTAACAAGAATATTACAGTTAGCATGTAAGATTAAAGCAGAACTTAATGATTTAAATAGTTTATCAAACATATTTTCAAAAATGATAGATGACCGGGTTGATAGTTATATTGAGTGTATGGAAATATGCTTATGTATTAGAGATTGTGGAGAAGTTCTTGGACAGAACATGATAAATGAGAGTGTAGTATCAAATCCTCATTTTTTGGACTATTTTATTAGATATGCAAAAAAAGAGGATATGAAATAGATAAAAGCGAATATATAGGTGATATAGGTAAAGTTGTGGATTCGTTTATTGAAATACTAAAATCGCCAGAAGGAACAAAAGAGTTCTTAGATGGATTATTTTATGGTCCAGATAGGATCTTAATGAGAATGCAAGAAGAAAAAAAGCAAATATTGGAGACTTTTCAAAAGTACATGATAAATAAAAGGAACTGACATAGAAAAAGCAGAGATGTCTTAGATTTATAATGGACGTGAGTGAGATGTTGTTTTTGTGTTGCTTTTGTAGATGCAACAGGGTGGTTGCTCGGAATACTTCGACAAAAGATTATTAGGAGGAGTTAAGATGGCTAGAATAGCAAGATTAAATGATGATTTTTTTGTGAATTTTGATGACCATTGTTTATATTCAAATGGATGTAAAATTGTAGAGCTGAATAAGAGACCACTTGATGTATTGGAATATTTGTGTAGTTATCCAAATTGCTATAAAAAAGTAGATGACATAAATAATTACTTGGAAGAAGGCTGTTTGTCTGCGAGTGCTATCAGGGGATATGTTTATAGTCTTCGAAGTTACCATCCGGTACTTAAAGAGATTGTAACAAGTAATAAATCGGGATATAAATATACTGGAAACAAAATAGAAAGTACAGATATTCCCAAAGGTGTGCAAAGTAATGACTTTTCCGAGTATTCATTGGTAAGCTTTCTTCAAAAGGAGGAACAATTTGAAACGGACTTGTTAAAGGCGATAATGTATTGTTTGTGTAAGTGGGGAGCTTGTACCTTTGATGAGACACCACAGAATACGAATACTTGTGAAGGTGTAATGGCACTAATGGCATCAAGACATAGCAGTAAATATTTGGACACGATAGATGACGCTGTAGAATACTTGAAACAAGAGATAACAGATAAAGGTTTGAAATCCAAATCGTTAGACGAAGAAACTGTTGTTCCAACGGCAATGTATCTTTATTTGCAAAAAAAGCATTATAGTAATAGTGTTGAAAAGAACGATACTATAGTAGACAAACTCTGGGATGCAAGAACGATTAATGGTTGGGGAATCTATGTAAAAAAAATGGAGAAATACGCAAATATTGGATGTACATATTGGGCGATTATAGGACTTGACGGATATAAATCAATATACGATGATGATTTTCAAAAATATCTTAGATCGTTATTTAAGTATGAGAATACCTATGCATATGGGAAAACAATTAATGATGTAAATCCAAGAATTCCATCTTTGTATGCCACGTCTATGATGTATATTATATATAATTTATTGTCTGATAGCAGTAAACGTAGTATAGGAAAGCGATATGATCCGGAAAAAGCCATAGAATATATTGCAGAAAATTTTGACAATCCTTTTTATTTGACAGAGCAAGAGGGAATAAATGGTGTTGAAGTTGACGGAAAAATATCAGTACATACAGTTGGTTGGAATCATATGACAATTAATTATAGTTTAACAGCTTTAGCTATAGCTTTTGATAGAGGATATTTTAAAATAAATGCAATGCACGAAATACTAAAAAGGATAGAGCAGGTAGTTATAGATAATAGTGAGATCAATGAGGGAAGGATGTATTGGTCGGCTCCTAATATGGCATTAGAAAAAGGAAATAGAGGAAAAATGATTTTTCCTACCATGCATTTGATTATGGGGCTGGCACGAATTAGAGATTCTGTTGAGAGGATAGTTAAAAATAAATAGCGGGTGAAGCATTGAAAAAAATAGTTGCATTTGGGACACTTAGAGAAGACGTTGTGATAGAATATGATTTTTCTGTTCCTATGAAAGAGATGGAAGTGAAGTTGAATAAACTAGATAAAACTGTAGGTGGGAGTGTGAATAACACATGTTATTATCTTGCCCTTAAAGATTCAAAACTGCAGGTTGTTTTGTGCACTTTGAATTATATAGATTTGGTCGGAATGTTAAAGAAAAGAATGAGTTGTGTAAATTATCGGATATCAACGACACAAGAGGCATTACTTCAATATCCAGTTTCATTTATTGGGTTAAGAGAAAATGGAGAAAAACAAATGATAAGCTATGATCCTATAATAGACGATAGTTTGTTAATTGATTTGCTTAAGAAAGATGTAATTGATGCAGAAGTATTGTACACTTCGTTTTACGAAATAAATGAACGAAACTATAGCAAGATTGCAACAATATTCAACAAGGTCATTGGTTCTGGAAAAACAATTATGGTTGATTTGTGTCCGACGCTAAATAGACTAAGTGATGTTGCTATAAAGGAAATATTATCAAGTACTACGGTTGTTTCAGGCAATGAAAATGAGTTTAAGATAATGTTGAAAATGCTTGGTCAAGGTGGTATTACAGATGTTTTTTCGGAATTCCCAACTATCGAGAGAATATATGTTAAAAAAGGTGAAAGAGGTGCCAGTTTATATATTAATGATAAACAAGAGAAAATAGATGAAATACACATTGATGCAGTAGTAAGCGATGTCATCAAGAACACGACTGGATGTGGTGATGTTTTTAATGCTGTTATTATAGAAGGCATGATTAATACGAAGGATTACCAAAAAACATTAGAATGTGCGGTAAAAGAAAGTGGAAAGATAGCAGAAGGAGGATTACCATGGATAAAAGAATGATAGAAGAGGCTACACA
>ENA-OURZ01003555-OURZ01003555.1-human-gut-metagenome-genome-assembly--contig:-NODE-3555-length-12832-cov-4.405964_pt1 | contig 12832 bp, 17 predicted proteins | sample MGYA00242073_ERZ509195 | MGnify/ENA primary metagenome ERZ509195 (study PRJEB26280, sample SAMEA2338837) | human gut metagenome | biome: human gut; feature: human-associated habitat; material: faeces...
GCTTTATGCTCCTTCCAATTTACAGTGCCGCAGCGGTATGCGCAGCTCACGACAGGTGTTTTCGATTTCTCGTTCGTTTTCGGCTCCATCAAACACTACACATCCTTTTTGCTGCTGTTTGGCGAGGTATGTGGGCAAATCATCATTTGCAACAGGTATGAAGGAGTATCCCCGCTCGCTGGCGTACATAGCTGCCAAAGCAGCCATCTTCTTACCGGATTCTGCTACAATGACGACCTTTTTCCGTTTTGCCAGCATTCTGTCGAGGTATTCCGACATCTGCTTGCGGGATTTTGTCATTGACATGTGCGTTCCGCCTAGCCCGCAGAAGAACCAACCCTTTTCACAGATTTTGTCTTCGCACTCCAGACATTTCAAGTAAACGACATTTCCGTTCGTATATGGGCAATAGTTACCCATACTTACACCTTTTTGAAATGTTGTTCAATATATTCATCCGGCAGCGTAATGTGCATCTTATCCGGACCTGAAAGTTCCTTGAAGTTCTGCTCGCCGCCGCACCATTCCAAGCGCCAGATGGTCCCACGTTCGACGCGATATGGAATTTTCTTGCCATCTGGACCAATGGCATCAAGCCATACATCGAACGGCTTGACGCATTTGTAGTTGGTATTGTACATGCTAATCCTTTACTTTTTGGGCAGCACCCAAATCTCAACATTGACATTCCAAGTATCAGAGATTTCTTTGATGATGTCCAAGACAGTCTCCCAATCACCGCCTGCCAGACCGCAACCGAGCCCGTAGGGGATGCGAAATGTAGCACGCGGATTCTCTTTCATGGCGCGGAAAAGAGCTGCTGTGAGTGCTGCGTAGTTGGTATAGCGCTTATCTCTGCCATAGCCATCTTGACCGAACAGGTTCGCAACATACAGATGCGGACCTACCTTTACATTCTGGGAATCACCGAGTTTGTCGGTTCCGCAGATTTTCTTGTATTCATCGAATACGACAGGCCACTTGTCGCGAATCTGCTTAGCAAGACCTGCGCCCATCACGCCGCAGCAGTTTACTTGATGGCAGATGACTGTATCCTCATTCCGCGTCGGCGTTGTCAGAATATCACCTTTAACATGCTTAATGCTCATGCAAACTCCTTGATATTCAGAATATCGAATTTTTCTGACGCGAATCCAAGCAACTCGTTATAAATGTGAGCCGAAACTTCCAAGAACTCTGTGTCGCGGATTTCTTTTCTGCGCAGGAAACGGTTATCTTTCTGCATCTCTGCCGCAGTGCTTTCCACGATAGCCCAGATGGAACTATTGATGACAATCGGCGGGACAGGTCCATCTTCCCAACATTCAATCACATGTTCACTGACCGCGTACTGTGTGTCATACACCTCATCGTTCAGCTTCGCGCTATAATACTTCGCATCTCTCTCAACCATGATGGGATTCATGATATTCCTCGCAGTCGGAATATCCTTGCCTTCCACGCTCACTATCTCAGGTCCAAAGAAACCTTTTGTCTTGTTGCTGAGAAGGATAAGCTGCATAGCCAGTGCTGTGGCGCACTTGGAAAGCTTTTTTGCAGTTTCATCCGGTATATCGACGGGAACATACTCCGCTGCTGGACCTTGCAGGTAGTATTTCTGCGCATCCTTGCCGTTGTGCGAGCCATCAAACAAAATCGAGGGCAATGCATCCAGAACAGCTTTATTTGCGTTTTCTTTGACGGTTCTGAGAACCGCAATATTGGTCAGCATATTTTGTTCTCCTTACTTTTTGTGGGTATTTGCAATCCCCCAATTAAGAGAATGTAACACACCAAACTTCAACACCATACGCAGTGTTAAATATACAACCAATTCCCATTTGTGTATATCCCGGAGTCATAATATTTGAATAATGGCTGGGGCTGTTTTTCCAACCCGTACACGCTGCAGACGCACTGGTTGCTCCAGAGCACAAGATTTCCGCAGTTGTTGCACCATCATGCGAAAATACATCGTTGGCAATAAGATAAACGCATCTATCATGTGCAATACTCGATAGCGAAGAGCTAACAGTTAATGCGGAAAGACCGCCCTCTGCTCGCATAGCGTTAATGTTATTTGCCACAGCCCAATACGCAGAATCAGAAGAATCAATATTCCACCATGTTTCACCATCAGTTGCTGGGTCCATTGGCAGTGCGCCGTACTCAAAGCTGGAAGATGCGGCGGGAGCAGATGCAGAAGAGCTAGTGTCACTCGAATTGCCATTAGTTCCAGAGGATACAGAACCGGAAGACGAATTGCCCTTCGCGCTGGTTTTCGAGGGCGAAACCGTAGAATCAACAGTTACAACACACTCAGCAGAAACATTGCCGACAGAAGCCGTAATTGTTGCTTTGCCATCGGCAATCGCAGTCACATTGCCGTTTGCATCAACGGTTGCAACGGTATCATCACTGCTTGTGTATGTAGCTTCTTTAATTAGAGCGTTTTCCGGCTGTGCCGTATAAGAAAGCTATGCAGTATCGTTCGGCTGCAAAGAAAGAGAGGCGTTGCTCAACTCAATGCTTTCGAGAATCGGCAATACAGTAACTTTGCAAGAAGATGTGAGGCTTGTACCGTCCACTTCTGCCGTGACGGTTGCGTCGCCTGCTGCCACAGCCTTTACTTCACCTCCGTCGTTTACCGTTGCAATAGAATCGTCAGAAGAAGTGTAGCTGATAGATACATGAGTAGCATCAGTAGGAGTAACAGCCGTTTCCAGCGTAGCGGTTTCTCCTGCTGTCAAAGTTAATTCATCGGCAGTTTTAATTTCAGTCGGTGAAACGATAACTTCCAGCGTTTTACTGGTCGATACCGTACCATCTTTGCTGGACAAGGCAACTTCTGCCGTACCGGCGCTGACAGCCACAAGATTACCGTTGTCATCTACAACCAGAATAGACGGGTCACTGGATGTATAGTGCATTTCGAGCTTGTCCAGCTTCTTTTCCAGCTCTGCCGTTTCCGGAGTTGCACCATCAAAGGCATATTCCGGGGTAGCGACAAGGGCTGTCCCCTTTTCAATGGTATCGGGCAAATTCAGCGAAACGCCCGTGACATTGACTCCGCAACCTACAAGGCTCAATGCAAGCGTGAAAGCCATTGCCAGAGCAAGCAGTTTTTTGATGATAGCAGTCATACTCTTTCCTTCTCCTCTCAGTATGTGAACAGCAGCATTGCCAGAACGATGCCCACCGCCATGAGAACTACACCTATAACCGTGACGACATTGCACCTGTGGCGCATATCCTTAATTTCAGCGTATGTTACCATACAGTTTGTTTTCTCAGAGAAGTACGGTTCATTGGGAATACAGAACCATCTTACAACGAAACTGCCAACCTGCACGACAATGGAAATTGCAATTAGAATGAATCCGATGATGTTTGTGGTTGTCATTGTTTACCTTTCCTCCGGGGTGCGCTTGTATTTCAAAATGAGTTTCTTCGCATTGGCTTCTTTTACACCATGCAGGTCTATGTCTATCTTCGTCAGGTCTTGACGAAAAACGGCACGGATACGGTGCTGGTCTTCTTTGTCAGTGGCTGCAAGCACCTGCGCAAAAGCTATCTGATGCGTAGCGAGAAGCTGCTTTATCTGTAGCGCCAACTGCTGCTTGGGATAGCAGAACAAGTAGTCCCCGTTTATGAACATATCACGGGGATACAGAAACGCTGGGTCAAGCTTTGACGGGCGTGCATTTATGAGCGCCAACTCTGGCATATACAATGCTTTGTCGTGCATCATGTTATACATGATGTTGAATGCTTCCTCTTCTGTGCAGCTTATTGTGAATGTTCCTGTTAATTGGTATCCCATTGTTGTTTCTCCTTGTTTTCCGGATAAATTGCTTGATTTGTTTATGTGCTTGGCTCATCACGATGAATCAGCATGACATTTGCCATGCTGGTGTAGTAGTATCGGTCAGAACTCATCGTGGAATCAACCTCAAACTTTATGTTTTGTCCGTTGTCTACTACCTCATAGCTTACAAGGCGTGATGTGACCCATTGGTTGTTGTGGCGGTAATAGATGTAGTTGTACTCTGTCACTGCAGATTCCGGCGAGGTTATCCGTTCATCCGTTTGCGCAGTCTCTGCCGTTTCCCTTGTAGTGAACATCTGCGCCGGGATGTATTTTATCTCGTCGATAGTCTTATCTGCCACTTCGCCACAACCCTCGAAAGCTACTGCGATTACGACTACCGTAACCATGAATAGTGCTTTCCGTACGAAGCTCAAGAATTTCTTCAACTTGCTCACCACACTTCAAGAACCGCCAAACTAGCGGTATATTTTCCGATTCATCATACCCGTATTATACCATAAAATTGCATTTTTTACAATCTTGTCTGCTCTATGTTAATACTCTGTACATAAAAATCTATGCCCCCTCCAATGTGGGTGTTTTGGCAGAAACAAATTAGAAATTCTGTTCTGGAGCTGCGTTAATGGCGCAGTCTGGATGCGGTTAGTGTAAGCAATACTGTGAATTTGCAAAAGAAAAAAGCCGCCCACCCGGTTAGGGGTGAACGGCTTGATGTTAATGGTTGTTATGTGAGATGGTATCCTTAGTACATCTCTATTGTATGCAGCTCGCACATTATGTCAACTGCAGCGCCTACGGTTTGCTGCAGCTACGCTTCCTTCTTTGCTCTTGGCAGCAGCTACGCAAAAAGAAAAGACCCGCCTGTTAGCCGCAGGCAGGTCTTTCTTCGCAGTGAGCATTTAAGGTCGGCTCAGGACCCTATTCGTCTCTACCAAAGCAACGTTATCAACGCTGTTCAGTATGTTCTATTGTATGCTAGTCGCACGGGTCGTCAACTATGTTTCGCAGCTACGCAACAAAAAGTCTCTCCTGTTGGCAGCATCCCTTTCGCTGGGAGAGTGTTTCCAGCTCATTTTGCTTCTCGCATTAGACCTTTCCACTTCTCCTTCAGACATTCACCAAATTTTTCGATGCTTTCTTGCTGCTCATGGTAAGTGATGTTGCTCACCCGTTCATATTCAGAGCGTGCCCATTCATTCCAAGTGTTATAAGCATCTTGTAATTTCTGCGTTTGCTGAGGTGAATCTGCCATTTGTTTACGCAGCTTGTTAAGCTGCCTGTTGTTGTACTGCTGTAAGTAGCGGTATTTGGAATAGTATGGGTCCTTCTTGTTGTTTACCCGAATGCTTTTGTCTTTGCATGCCTTGCTGCAGTATACTTTGTTCCGCTGACTCAAACGGAAAGCCCTCTTGCAACAGGGACAGATAGCAATCCGCTTTGCAGACTCTGACGCATAATTGGCGTAATAGAAATCGATGGAAAGATAGTCATATAAGTCTTTCACCGAGTAGACTTGGACGATTTTGTTGTTTAGCAAAGCAAAGGTTGTTATAACCTGCTTTGGCATGAATACGACTTTGCTGCCGTCTGCTCCCTTTGTATCATGGAACTCTGAAAAGACGGCGTCTAACTCCGAGAAAGCTTGCTGGGTAAGATTTCGGGTATAAGTCAAGGCTTCTTTGGCTGTAGCTTGGTTCCTTTGCGTTAAAGCATCGGTACAACTGCTGCTTGAATCCCAACAGAATTGCTTTACGAGGGGCTGTCCTGAAATAATTTCGATGGCTTCATCATCCGCGCAATTTAGCAGTTTTAGAAGCGGTTCTTCTGGAGACAAGCAATATCTCGCAAAGTAATTATAGAAGTTTATTGTATCTGCTCCGATTTCTCGCTTTGAAAGGACGGTAGCTTTGCCGCCGTGCAATACCACTTGCAAAAGCATCCCGTCACAAAATGCAATGTTCATAATTCCTCCGCTCATATGAAAAAGGAGCTTCACCCGCTTTTAGCAGGCAAGGCTCCGGATTATTTTAGCTTAATCTTCGAGGCCGAAGGTGAAGCCCTCCTCTTTCATGGCGACGAGGCCGCCGCACGACTGAGCTTTCCTGCCATCGATAGAAATATCCAGCGTCAGGCTGGTATCCTCGTTATCCAGCCAGTTGGGGCGCAGGTCGCTGATAAGGTTGTACAGTGCCGCGACAGCATGGACAATCAGCTTCTCCTCGCCCAGCATGTTTCCAATTACTTCGTCATCGTTCTCCACGGGAATGCTGATTGAAGCAGAGAGGCTTTCGAGCTCGTTGTCGTCATTCTCGCGGAATGCGGTAGCTTCGAATTTCAGGGTGCAAGTGTTCATTTTGGTATTCTCCTTTGTGTGTGTTATGGGGTTTCTTCTTGCACTCTTAATTTTACGCGGTTCGCAAGGGTGGTCAATCGGTCCAATAGCACAGAATCCGGCTGGGGCGGATTTTGCAAAAATATTTTTTAGTAATTTTCTATACTGTTGCGTTTCACTTCTTTTTTCAAGGTTTTGGTGATAAACTCCAGCGCTTCAATTGCTGTACTGAGTTCACTATCACCGCCAAGAACAACTTCAATGCCGTCATTGCCTCCGTATTTACTTTTGACAATTTTTACTCTAATGTCTGTGCTAACCACATCACGAAGAGCAAAATAGGCACGACACCCGTGTCCGGTATCTCCACCTCTGTACCCGGTTGTTCCGACTTCCGCCTCCAATGCGTTGAAGCCTTCGAACTCTTTTGTGAAAGTCGTGAGCTCAGTGCCGTCATCCAAACGGCGTACATTTTCTTCTGCATTCATAATGGTATTCTCCTTTGTATATGTTATAGGTCTCTTGTGGTACTTATTATTGTATGTTGTTCGCATAAAACGTCAATTATTAGTGGCTTTGATTTTTTCGCTTCTTATAAATTGCCTTTCGGGTTATTTTACTTTCCTACGGCAGAAATTCATCCGGCAAATCTGAACACGCACCAATGTGAAAACCATAACGTACAGTTATTCCTTGGATTGAATGTATACATATTTTTGAGTAATCCAACTCATTAAGAATTTGGGGAATAGCAGCCGTTTTAATGATGCTTGTAATGAAATCACTTTTGAATATAACATATTTGATATGCGAAGCGTACTGTAGCATATATTCCAGAATGGTTCTATCGTATATAATTTCAAACGGCAACTCGGCATTACCTCGTTGAATCATTCCTTCTCTCATATCATCAAATCGTGCTACCTTTAGATAATTGTCATCAGATTCTATCATAAACGCTGAAATTTCTAAGCCTTTCAATTTTTCTTGTTCTTTCAAATAGCTTTGATAGTGCTTTTCCCAATTGTTCTCCAATGACTCATGATAATTTCCAAGGCTGTTTCCACCAGAGTAAAATGATGAAGAAAATGGATGAATCAACGATTCTTCATCTATTGAAATTTCAATTTGCTTTTTTATTACGCGATTTGCGCTGACAATTTGCCTGATATTTTCACTACCTTTTCGATTATGGTTACTACTACTTACTTTGAAGTGCTCAATCCAACCATTTTCTCCAATAAAATCAGGGAATGTCGTCGTTTTACCATCGGTGTCTTGAGCTGTACCTATAAGAATATTAAGTTGCTTTTGCTCTTCCTCTGCCAGCTCATAGTAGCGCACTTTATTCTGGTCGCATTGTTGTTTTACTTCATCTAAACATCGTTTTTCAGCGAATCCCATACATAAATTACCCTCCTAACATCAAAAAGCCTCCTACCGTAGTCAGTGTGATACTGATTACGATGGGAGGCTTAAAACCTGTTGTGATGACTGTATTATATCATGTTTTACAAATTGTGCAAGCCCCATTTTGATGGGATAGCTAATCAAAAATCGCATTTCCAGAATCCGCAGTCTTCTGCCGGAGGCTCGTCATCCAAGTCGTATTCTTCTGCTGGAATTTTGACGTTCTGGGTTGGCTCGCTGGCGTGGATTGGCACATCAACTTCGGGGTTGAATGGTGGGAGGAAGCCTACGGATGTCTATTTAACGATGTTTTTTGTGGTGCTTTTTGTATCGTTTTTTCGTTGTTTTTGCTTAATGTTATGTTTTTCTTTTTTTGGAAATAATAATTGATATGATGTATCAATACAACCAATCCAGCCCATTGTTATTGCTACTATAATAGCTATACTGGCAACACCTGTTAATATGATAATCGCAGGTATTGAATTTGTTATTTTGCAAATTGTTAATGCAACATCTTTGATTTCACTAACAATAGTATTAAAAATTGGGAAGAAAGAGCCTGCCGAGCAAAAAGAGAGCATAAGCGCTTTTTGCTTCCCTTTGTCACATAAAGCACCGTAAAATATAATAGCTATAAAAGTAGGTGTTATAATATACAATCCAATAATATCCCAATATGACAATGTATCCAGAAATTCCATATTATTTATGTACCTCGTTTGTTTTGTTAGTTTTTTATTTCGTTTGCATCGCAGTTCCTTCTTGGATAAAATACGCTTCGTCATCCACGTAGTAGAGTTTTCCCTGCTTCATGTTTTGGAACACATCAGCAAACGACTTATCAGTATCGACGAAATCCGACTCATCTGTTACATATTTTCTCCTGCTGCTCTGTTTCAATTGTCGAATATGTCCGCCGTTCTTCTTGAACTCTTCAAAGGTATAGGCTCCGGCAACATTCTTGTCTACCCAGCATTTCAACTGCATTTTACCGTTGTTCATCGGTTCAAAGTGCTCGCTTGCAAAAGCAATCAGCATAGGCCCAGCCGAATCAATAGCCAAAAAGCGATAGGCAAAGTTCTCATCCTTTATGGCTTCAACTTTTGAGTTTCGAACAAACGGAGAAGGAATACAAATGTCGTATCTATTCCCATCTGTGCCATCGAACATACCGTACATAAAATAACGATATTCCATCATGTTTCCCTTATCGACTTTATCTATCCGACTTCGCCGCATTGCACTTCTTGCACAGCATCTGCAGATTGTCATCAGTGGTATGCCCGCCCTTGCTCCAAGGAATGATGTGGTCACCTTCCATATCCTCAAAGGCGTACTCGGTGTTGATGCCGCCTGCCTCACGAATCATATTGCACATACTCTTTACGAGGAAGGTGCCGGAACCACAGGTAGCATCCAGAACCCGGTCATTCATATTCACATCGATGAGTCGGTACATAAACGATGCAATATGGTCAGGAGTAAACACCTGTCCCGCCTGAGCCTTACCACGGTAGCGGTTGAACTCATTGAAGAAGATGGCCATGACATCTTCGCCATTCCAGTTATCGGAATTGACGAGGTCGGCAATCTGGCAGACATTGTCGATAAAATCGTTGATGGCTTCCTGATTTTCCGTAATAGACATACGGACAGAGGCATACTCCTCCAAGAGTACATCCAGCTTGCTATTCTGCTTCTTATCATCTTCCAGAGCCTTAGACAGGGCACTGTAAATCCAGTTATGGAAGGTGCTGTAATCCATGTCTTTCAGCTTTTGAAGACCGTTCTGAGGGTTGTAACGCTGGGCGACAAGGGCGCAAGCCGTGAAAATCATCCGGTCCTGCAGGTCCGTCATACCGAACTTGAAATGCAGGCTGTTGTTGATTTTCTGCGTGATTTCGAAGATGTAGTTGCTATCCAGTTTCTGGCTCGTACACAGGCGAATATAGTAGTCCTTGTTTTCCAAGCGCTTGGACGCATCAGACAGCTCGATTTTGTTCTTGAACACGCGGATTGCACTGCCGCTATAGAGAATACCGATGGTTTTGGAGTATTTCTTGGCAACTACATCGATATTCTTGAACAGTTCCTTGACATGCTTTTCCTTGGAAACACCTTCTGTTTCCGATTTCGTCTCCAGAATGATGGCAGGCTTGCTGGCGTCATCCGGCAGATACCAGCCATCCGGCTTGTCATTGCAGCCACGGAATCCCAGCTGGTTGAAGGTAGTGATTTGCCCTGTTCCCTGCTGTACGCCGGATTCCTCCCTATCGAAGCCAAGAACCAGCTTTGCACTGTCACGAACCTCATCCTCTGTACGCATTCCCTTGCTCATAGTATCCTCCAAAAAACAAAACCTCCGATGCCGTAACATCGGAGGCGTCAAAATCAATTATTTATCGTTCAGAATCCCCAATTTATCGTTCAGAATCCCCAACAACTCATCGAGGCTGGTCACATACCGGTATTTTCTCGCCATCTCGTCAGGCACCGGAATCAATTCGCTCACGTAGTAAAGAACCTGCACACCGTTGCTGGTGCATTCGTTGTACTTGTCTGTATCCCGCTGCTTCCGCGCCTCGAAATCTCTGTCATCGCTGCCGTAGGGGTAAAAGTGCTGCACACCCTGACACTCGATGGCGATGTTCTTGCCCGGCAGGAAGAAATCCAAGCGCTTCTTCCCCATCCACGGGAACATCTTTTCCCGCTGATACTCAATGCCATTGCATTTCAGCATCATGAGCACATCGTTTTCGAGGTAGGACTTCTCGCGCAGGAAATCTTCTGTGTTCCGATAAATTACCGGCTTGGCAGTCTGGCTGATAGCCTTGTTGGGGTTCAGCTTCTTGTAGTGAACGGTCGTAGGTCGGACATAGACGACCCTGCCGCTTTGCATGTGCCGGAAATGCCCGCAGCGCTCAGATTGGAGCACACAGAACCCTGCAAATGCACGTTTTCCGGCACTGTCATTCACATAAACCACGATGCCCTTTTTGAGGTCCACGATAGTCTGCTTGGAGGTGTTCAGGCATTCTCTGACATCCTTGACCGATTCCTGCTCGCCGCTTGCATGTACAATGCGCTGCTCGACTTTCCGACTCAAACACCGCCGTTTCCAGAGACATATCGTATGCAGCCAGATTTGCAGTATCAGCGCCGCTGAGCTCGGAGCCGTTACAGAGTTCCGTATATGCAGGGAATCACGCTCGGTTCGCAGCCACTTTTCCAGCAGGTTGCCAGACTCGTTCAGAACGGAAAGGTAGCCGTATACCCCATTCCGGGTGTTTACTGCCATCATCAGCCCGTCCACGCCAAATTCTTTCTCGGCCCTTCTCAGCTCGACAAATCCCGCCATTTCCCGCATTCGCCAGTTGTCGGTAGGTTTGACCATGGCGCAGGTGTTCTCGCCCTCAAAGCCTACGAGAATCGGGCATAGGAAGGTCGTATCTGCCTTTCTATGGACAAGAATGTACAAAGACGCACCGTAGGTATCATCCACCTTGATAGCGTATTCATCGTAGGGTTCAAGCCCATATTCGCCACGATTCAGCCGGAAATCACTGATGACCGATTCGTTGTTGGTCGTAAGTTTCGCAATGGTAGGCAGCTGCAGTATACGAGTAAGACTGTTGACGACCTTATAGCAATCTGTCCCCTGCCCCTGCATCCGGTACTTGTCATGCGTCAAGTAGAATTCGCGTTGCCATTCGGCATTGCTGTTATTCATGTAAAGTCGTCCTCATCCTCGGTTGTTTAGTGTCGGTTATTGAATATTTTTCGTGGTTTTGCTACTTTTAATGCATACTACACAAACAACATGCCAGAATTTTTTGCAACAAATTTGCATTTTCCTGCGGCTATTGAGTTTGCGTTAGTGTCTTTGTATTTTGTTGCTTCCCCATCTTTGGAACTCGCTATTCCTTGCATTACATGAACTTGCTTTCCGATAAGAAATACGCTTCCCGGATAGTTGCGGTTCATGTTTCTGTATGTTGGATGGTGCTCTTTTACTTTAAGCTTGCAAACATCATCGGGATGGTTTTGACGAAACTCTTCCAAGCTGTCAGTTGTCTGCTTAGTAGCTTTATGCCGATTTGTGGCAACCACATTGCCATTGAGCGTGTACACACGGCTCATGTTTTCGTTATTTAGTGCTTGTCTATCGTGGCGGCGGAACTGTTTAAGTTCATACGGCACACGGCTATTGATGTTTTTATCGCAAACATCATTTGGTAAAACAGAACAAGCAATACAATAGGCATCGAGCCAATGGTCTTTTCTTACACCGTGTGCTGCACGATAGTCGTAGGTGCTTTTACCATTGGTCGCAAAGAAATGCTTCGGGAAAAGAGAACTCAACTCTTTCGTCAGCGCCGGAATGATTTGATTCAACATACTCAAAGCACCGTACTTTTTGTTGAGCCCCGTTTTCTTTTTGGCAAGCTTCTTTTGCCATGCGGTATCCTTATGCACAAGGTCGTGGTGTTTTGTGCATAAGCCAACAATGTTGCCAATAGTATCGCTGCCGTTTTCGGATTGAGGCACTACATGATGGTAATGGGCGATGGGCTTCTTGCAAAACAAGCAATGATGTTTCTGCATTTCAGAGACAGCTTCTTCAAGGCTTGCTTTTTGATAGAGCGGGCCTTGCTGATATTGCCATTTCTGAATATTGGGGTTATCTAGCCGCATAAACGCAAATTTGTTGATTTCAAGTACTGCATCGCTGATGGGAAGAAACTTTCGAATCTTCTTTACCAAGTTGATGTGTGTTTGCAGCAACTGATTTGCGGTAGGTGTGAGCCAACCTTCCGGTCTCGTGCGATTGCTGAACTTTGTTTCTTTGTTCTTGATGCCAATGCAAAGTACATCTTTCTCACAACCCGGAAGGTGGCGCTTGATAACACCAATTTCTTTTGCACGTTTGCTGACGCTGCCGTTTTGAGCAGTAGTTTGCTTTACGCATTTCTTAGAAATGGTGCCATTTGCCTTAGCCCTCCGCTGACGGCGGCAGCGTCTACCGTTGGTGCGTCTTGCACGGCGGGCTTTTTTGCGACCTTGCATCAGTTTCGGAATTTCCTTGTTACGGGTTTCCAAATGTGCAGTAAAAACTGCCGTACCGTCCGCTTTAACAACAGCAACACCGATGTTGGTTCTGCCGGGGTCGATGCCTAAGTAAAGCGGCTGCACTACGTCATCGGTTTCATACAACAGTTGAATGGTAAACGGATTTGATGTTACGACTCGTGCCT